>Ga0255052_10000520_pt1 | contig 30746 bp, 35 predicted proteins | sample JV7_2_21_MG_FD_188632 | JGI IMG/M metagenome (GOLD analysis project Ga0255052, IMG submission 188632) | Seawater microbial communities from Jervis Inlet, British Columbia, Canada - JV7_2_21 | ecosystem: Environmental > Aquatic > Marine > Inlet | place: Canada: British Columbia | collected...
CGACACGGATGCCGCGTCCGAGACGCCTTTCGCGAGACAGGTGGCCGAGCAATTCGGCACTGACCATCACGAACGCATCCTGTCGAGAGATGCAACGCTCGACCTGCTACCCAGGCTCAAGTCCTGGTTTGACGAACCCTTTGCCGACGAATCTGCGATGCCGACTTACCTGGTATCAAAAACCGCCCGTGAAAATGTGACAGTCGTATTGACTGGCGATGGTGGCGACGAGGTCTTCGGTGGTTATCGAACGTATCCACGCTTTGCACGCTATGACCGACTGCCGGCGTGGCCCCTGTTCATGGACAACGCCGTATACAGTCTGCGTCGCCATTTTCACCGACGCAGCGCCGGCAACCGCGTTCTTTCCCTTCTTGAAATGAGCATGAACAAGGGTCCACGCCTGTGGGGCAAGATCATGCTCGGCATGTCGGAGGCGGAGAAACGACCGTATCGTACGCAGATGGAAATTCCGCAGGACTACGATGACTGGTGGCATTACCGGGAATACTGGCGCGCGGACCTGCCGTTGCGCACGCGGCTGCAGTATGTCGACTTTCACACCTTCATGCCGGGCCTCGTCCTGACGAAAGTCGATCGCACCAGCATGGCCGTGTCACTGGAAGCGAGGGTACCCCTGCTTGCACGTCGCATCATCGAATTTTCATTCTCATTGAATGAGACGATCCGCTACCACAATGACGAACTCAAGGGCCTCTTGAAGCATGCCTATCGCGACATTCTGCCCGACAACATTCTTGACCGCCGCAAGAAAGGCTTCGGCATTCCCCGCTCCTACCTTGGCGACCTGGGTGGTGGCAAGATCATTCAGGAAAACGTGCTGCGGCAGTTATATCTCAACTAGACCGTCACAATGACTGTCGGCGAGATTTATTTTCGTGTTGCCTGGGCTGCACATTTTCTTCTGCCTGTCATACGCCCGGCGATGCTCACCCTGAGAGTTACAATATGGCGCGACCGTAGGCGCCCGGATGTCAACCAGAGAAGCAGTGCGTAACAGACGAACAATCAGGAGCTTTGTGCGCCGCACCGGGCGCATGACGCCCGGACAGCAGCGGGCACTCAGGGACCTGTGGCCCCGTTACGGAGTTCGTCATTCGAGCGGACCGCTGTGCCTTGACGAGTTGTTCGGCCGTTCGGCCAGCCGTGTTCTGGAGATCGGATTTGGTGACGGTGAAGCGCTGGTAGCGCAGGCGACCGCTAGTCCAGAGACCGACTACCTGGGAATCGAGGTACATGAGCCCGGTGTGGGACACTGCCTGCTGCTCGCAGCCAACGCTGATCTGAGCAATCTGCGGGTAATAATGCGCGATGCAATGGAGGTGATGCAGCAGCAAATTCCGGACGAGGCGCTGTCGAGAATCAACCTGTATTTTCCGGATCCCTGGCCCAAGAGGCGACATCACAAACGGCGAATTCTGCAACCCACATTTCTGTCTCTCGCCGCGCAGAAGCTGCAGCCTGGCGGTCCTTTGCACGTCGCGACGGACTCTGCCAGCTACGCCGAGCACATTGACGCGTTGATTGCCGCACAGGAATTGTTCGAGCTTTCCGAGCGCCGTGAACATGGCGGCGAAAACGCGCTGGATCGCCTTACAACCAAGTTCGAAAAGCGCGGGTTGCGCCGGGGACATCGCATCTGGGACTGGCGGCTGGTCAGGATTTAGTCAACAGGATCAATAAGCTGCTGCCGCAGCTTCGAAACCGACACAGGTTATCGCTGCAACAAGCCTTGCAACGGGCGCTCTTTACCCTATATATGAATCATCAGAGGCATTTTTTCGGGATAATTTTACGATCGATTAATGGTTTGAAGGACACTGAAATGGGCGTTGCATATCCGGCGATCGGGCACTGGTACCGACGCAGTAACGGGACTCTGTTTGAGGTAGTTGCTGTCGACGAAGAAGATTCCACCGTCGAATTGCAGTTTTACGATGGCACCATCGATGAAGTGGACCTTGAGGCCTGGCGGCGCATGTTAGTCGAGTCCGTTGGCGCACCGGACGACTGGTCGGGATCGGTGGACATGGACCCTGAAGATTTTTCCGGAAACGGAAACGGGGAAATTCCTGCCGGATACCACGATCCCTTAAGCTTCCTCGACAAGGTCGAATAAGAGCTGCCACAGACTTTTCTATCGGGGACCGTCCCCTCAGTTGACCTGCATGTGGTTCGGGCCGCGGACGACGACCTGACCTTCCCTGACTTCCACGTCAACCGCCCGCAAAACCTTGCCGGGACACGGCCCGCCGACACAATTGCCGCTTTCGATTTCGTATACCGCGCCGTGCGATGAGCAAATAATCTGACTGCCATCCTTTGTCAGGAAACCGTCCGGTTTCCAGTTCAGGGGGTGACCGACGTGCATACAGTAGTTCTGATACGCAAAAATACGCTCGCCTTTCCGCACCACAAAGCCTTTGAAGGGCCAGTCTCCGTCGCCGATGGAAAACTCACGGCAACCAGGATCATCGAGCTCGTCGAGACATCCGACGATCACCTCCTGCCACTCCGGTTTAGCCATTCTGTTGATCTGATCTGGACGACCACAACATCATCACAACAGACATCACGATCGCAGGAATCCCCATTGCGGCGGCGTAGTAGAAGAACCACTGGTAGTCATAGGTATCGACAATAATGCCGCTGTAGCCGCTGATGATCTTGCCCGGCAGCGTCATAAGCGAAGAAAACAATGCGTACTGTGTTGCTGTGTAAGTGGTGCTGGTCAGGCTCGACAGGAATGCAATGAAAACAGATCCGGCAAACCCGGCGCTGAAATTATCAGCCGAGATCGTGACCACCAGAAAAGACCGGTCTGCGCCGAGCGCTGCCAATTCAGCGAACAGGAGGTTCGTCACGGCCACCAGGATCGCACCCACGATAAGCATTCGCACTGCGCTGTAACGGGCGACGGCCAAGCCACCTGCGATTGCCCCGGTTACCGTCATGGTGAAACCGAAGAGTTTGGAAATCGCGGCGATTTCAGATTTCGTGAATCCCAAATCGAGGTAGAACGGATTGGCCATTATGCCCATGACGAGATCGCCGATCCGATAGACGGCAACGAATGCAAGAATCGCCAGTGCCCACCAACCGACACGTCGGAAAAAGTCCAGAAACGGGCAGACAATGGCACCGAGAATCCATTTTTGAAAATCGTTTAGCAAATAACTGCTCGGTACCAGCTCGGAGATCGCTGCTAAAAGGTCCTTTTCACGAGACTTTGCAACCTGGAGGTCCGTGTCCGGCTCGTCGAGCACCAGAACCGTAATAATCCCAACGAGCATCAACAGGGCCATCGAAGCATAAGCAACCTGGAAGTTGGCGACATCGGCAATGAATAGTGCGCCGGCTCCGGCCATGAGTACGCCAACCCGATACCCCGTCTGGTAGTTCGACGCCATCGGCCCCTGGTACCGGCTATCCACGGCTTCAATTCTGTAGGCATCCAATGCGACATCCTGAGTCGCGGAGGAAAACGCTACAAGAAATGCGACAAAGGCAAAAAGCGCGAGATCAGACTTCGGATCGACTAGTGTCATTGTAAACAGGCCGATCGCAATACCGATTTGGCCTGCCAGCATCCAGCTGCGGCGTTTCCCGAGCATCCTGGTCAGAAACGGAATGCGGAGGCGATCGACAAGGGGCGACCATAGGAACTTGATCGAATAAGTGATGCCAATCCAGCCGAAGAAGCCAATCGTGGTTCGGCTGATGCCGATGTCCCGCAGCCAGGCTGACAAGGTCGAAAAAACCAGGAGAAACGGCAGCCCCGCCGAGAAGCCGAGAAACAACATACCGACAACGCGCGGATGACCGTACTCGATGATCGATTGCCACCAGGAGATCGTCGACGCGCTGACCTTCTGCGCCGATGAGCCGACCGAAGTCCGCTCGTCAACCATGGTCGCTCCGATAGTCCACGGTCAGTGGCGCATGGTCGGAGAATCGCTCTGTCTTGTAGATGTCGGCGCAGACGACCTTGTCCTTCAACCCCGGGGTCACCACCTGGTAGTCAAGCCGCCACCCCACGTTGTTGTCCCAGGCCCTGCCACGATTGGACCACCAGGTGTACTGGTGCTCTTCCGCATTTACCGTGCGAAAGGCGTCAACAAAGCGGTGTTGCCCGAATAACTCGTCCATCCATTGCCGCTCCTCGGGCAGGAAGCCGGAATTCTTCTGGTTGGCGCGCCAGTTCTTCAGGTCGATCTGCTTGTGCGCGATATTCCAGTCGCCGCACAATATGTACTCCGACCTGCGCCTTTGCAGCTTTTTCAGGTGCGGCACAAAAACATCCAGGAAGCGGAACTTGGCTGCTTGCCGTTCCTCACCGGAGGATCCTGATGGCAGATAAACGGAGACAATGCTGATGCCGCCGAGCCGCACTTCTATGTAACGCCCTTCGTCGTCGAATTCCTGCTCGCCCATTCCGCGCACGACCCTATCCGGTTTGTGTCGCGAATAAATGGCCACTCCGCTGTACCCTTTCTTAACCGCATCCTCGTAAAAACAGTGATAGCCCGTGGGCGAGAAACAGCTGTCGGTGAGCTGATGCACCTGCGCTTTGGTTTCCTGGATGCAGACCACATCCGCATTCTGTTGTGCCATCCACTCGAAGAAGCCCTTGCGAGCCGCTGCCCGGATGCCGTTAGCATTAAGACTGATCACGCGAAACAATTAATCTCTCCAGCCGTTGTACGGCAACCCTCGTGGGTGGAACGGTTCTCGTGCAATACGGAAAATCGACGGCCCGTGTGGCATACTCATGCGCTACCCGGACGGCATCGAAAAGCCGAAATCCGCAGCGGGTCATCATACAGAAGCTGAGACACAGTCCAACAATATGCGCGCTTACAAACGAGATTTTCTCGAGCTGGCACTGGAACTCGGGGTGTTGCGCTTCGGTGAGTTCACGCTCAAGTCGGGTCGCGTCAGCCCCTATTTTTTCAACGCCGGTCTGTTCTCTTCGGGGTACGCCGCTGCCAAGCTGGGTCGCTACTACGCCTCGGCTATCACCGACTCCGAGATCGATTACGACATGCTGTTCGGGCCGGCGTACAAAGGTGTTCCCCTGGCCACCCTGGCAGCCGCCGCCCTGGCCGAGCACCACGATATCGATGTGCCGTACGCCTTTAACCGCAAGGAAACCAAAGGGCACGGCGAAGGAGGCAGCGTTGTCGGCGCACCTTTGAATGGCAAAGTGCTGATCATCGATGACGTTATTACGGCCGGCACCGCGGTCCGCGAGGCGCAAAATTTCATCACCTCGAATGGCGCCGTTGTAGCAGGACTGGTCATATCGCTGGACCGCCAGGAAGTCGGGCGCGACTCGAGGTCAGCGGTGCAGGAATTGGAACAGACGCTCGGAATTCCCGTCGTCAGTATCCTGAAACTCGAGGACCTGATTGACCTGCTGGAGGAATCCGGCGAACACAGCGAACATCTGGAGCCGATCCTCGATTACCGGAAAAGATTTGGCGTAGAAAGTTAAGTTACTGAATTTATGTAAAAAACCTTGTTAGATTACGGATATCAATGTGCCGATCAGGCTGTATTTTCGCGAACTGGTCCCTCTTTGTCGGTTGCAATCTGTGTGATCATCCGTCCATGAAAAGTGTTTTCGCCACTTTTGTGCTGTTGTCGTTGATTTCTGGCGGCGCCGTTGCGGACGAAACCCAGAAATTGTATCGCTGGGTGGACCGCGAAGGGATCATCCATTTCGGTGACACCATCCCGGCTCAGTACGCGGAACTCGAGAAACAGGTGGTCAATGAGCATGGCATTACGGTGGACGTGATGCGCGGCAAAAAAACCGCCGAGGAGATCGCTGAGGAAACCCGGCAGGAAGAATTACGCGTTCAGCGAGTGCTGCAGCGGCGCGCGGACATGGCGCTACTCGCAACCTATCTTTCTATCGAAGAAATAATAATGCACCGTGACCGCCGGATTGAATTGTTCCAGGCTCAGGCGCGTGTAACGGAGCTGTACCTGAAGACCCGGGAAAACCGCCTTGAGGAGCTGCGAGCAGAGGCCCAGAAATTCAAGCCATACAGTGAAGATCCTGATGCCGAAATGATCGATCCGCAACTCGCGTCGGACATATCCAGCACCAAGGCCACCATCGAGCGACATCGGCGAAATCTGGAAAAATTCAACGCGGACGAGCAAAACATCGTCGCCCGCTTCGATGGCGATATCGACAGATTCAAGATGCTCAAGGGTCTGAACTAACGGCCGGCGGCCAGATCTCAGGCCGTTCCGGAATGGCCGAAGCCACCATCGCCGCGCTCGCTATCCGCAAATTCCTGCACCAGCTCGAAATGTACCTGCTCGACGGGTACGAACACCATCTGCGCTATGCGCTCGCCGGGTTGAATCTCGTACGCCTTCCGACTGCGATTCCAGCAGGAGATAAAAACCTGTCCCTGGTAGTCTGAGTCGATCAGGCCGGTCAGATTGCCGAGTACCAGACCATGTTTATGTCCGAGCCCCGATCGCGGCAGCAATACCGCCGCCAGGCTGCCGTCACCAATATGGATCGCGAGCCCTGTCGGCACCAGCGCGGTTTCGCCGGGTGCGACCGTCAGCGGCACATCGATACAGGCACGCATATCGAGGCCAGCTGAGCCCGCAGTAGCATAATGTGGCAGCGGAATGGATTCGCCTAACCGTGAATCGAGAATCTTCAGCTCAATCGATCGCAATGAAACGGTCCGTCAATCCCTGATCGCAATAACGGGAAGCTCTGGTTGCGTGGCCGCACCATAGCTTGCTGCATAACGCTGCGCAATCAGTAGCACCAACTTTGCTGCCAGTTCGTGCTTCGGCGCCAACGGAAATTTCTGTTCGCCATTACGCCAGTAGACCTCGGCGGTATTTTCATCCTGGTCGAAACCGAGTCCCGGGCCAACTTTGTTGGCAACGATCATGTCGAGCTGCTTCTGCTCCAGCTTGGACAACGCGTAGTCACGGACTTTGTCCGTTTCCGCCGCAAAACCGACCGTAAACGGGCCGTCCTCCAACAGCGCAATCGAGCTCAGCGTGTCCGGTGTCTTTTCCATTTCGACATTCATCGAGGGACTGGTCTTCTTGATTTTACTGCCCTGCACTTCCACCGGCCGATAGTCGGAGACAGCCGCCGCCGCAATGAAAATATCGACCCCTTCAATGCGTTGGTGAACCGCTCTGTAAAGCTCCTCCGCCGTCTCGACCTGGACGCGTTCCACACCGTCGGGCGCCGTCAGGCTGACCGGACCGCTGATCAATACCACCTTCGCGCCCGCCGCGGCCGCGGCCCGGGCCATCGCGTATCCCATCTTTCCAGAGCTCCGGTTACTGACAAAGCGCACCGGATCGATGGCTTCGCGAGTCGGACCCGCCGTAATCAAGACGGTGAGGCCTAGCAACAGCGGCGTGCCGCTGTCGGCGACCACAACCGGGCCGGTCACCGCGGCCGCGATGACATCCGGTTGCTGCATGCGGCCGGGGCCGGATTCGCCGCAGGCCTGATCGCCAACGTCAGGGCCCAGCATGCGCACACCGCGATTCTCGAGAGTTTCGCGATTGGCCTGCACGGCGGGGTGCAGCCACATCACATGATTCATCGCCGGCGCCAGCGCCACTGGCGCTTCGGTCGCGAGGCACAGCGTCGTCAGCAGGTCGGGCGCCGCGCCGAGCGCAAGACGGGACATGAATTCCGCGGTTGCGGGTGCAATCAATACGAGGTCAGCCCAGCGGGCCAGCTCGATGTGGCCCATGGCCGCTTCCGCCCGACTGTCCCACAGATTGTCGCGCACCGGCATACCCGAGACCGCCTGCAAGGACGTCGCCGTGACAAATTCGCCGGCGGAGCGCGTCATCACCACTTGCACCGCCGCACCGCGCTCGCGCAATCGGCGCACCAGTTCCGGTGCTTTGTATGCCGCGATCCCGCCGGTAACGCCAAGAATGATGTTCGGTCCGGCCATTGCCTCAACCTGCTGTGGTCAGGGGCTGAGCTTAGCCCCAAGTCCCGTGAAATATCCAGCAAATAGGTCGATCCGGGAGAAATATGTTGCTTGTCGACAGCACCGTTGTGCCCCACCCTGACGGCTGCAAATACAAGGACTGTTGATGACGACACATAACGATGCCGATGCCGAAGGACCGCGCCGCAAGCTGCTGCATGGCGACGCCACGTCGCTCTCGGCAACGGAGCTCCTGGCCGTCATGATGCAGAGCGGGCCGCATGCCGGGTCGGCCATGGACTTGTCCGCACGCCTATTATCCAGCTACGGCGGACTGAGGAAATTGTTGCACGCAGAGCGTCAGGCGCTGGCCGCCGAAGAGGGGGTCGGCAAGGTACGTCTTGCCATACTCGGAGCGCTGCCAGAGCTGGCCCGCCGCTACTTCGAGGAAACGCTGCCGGCAGGTCAGCCGATTAAGAGCCCCAGGGACACGGAGGACTTCCTCCTCGCACGTCTCCGGGACCTGCCGCACGAGATGTTCTGCTGCCTGTTCCTCGATAATCGCCACCGCATCCTGAGTTTCGAGGAGATGTTTCGTGGCACCATCGACGGCACCAGCGTCTATCCACGCGAAATCGTGAAGACCGCGCTGTCAGTCAATGCCGCCGCGGTGATTCTCGCGCACAATCATCCATCCGGGGTGGCGGAACCCAGCCAGGCGGACGAGCGCATTACCCGGCGCCTGAAATCGGCCCTTGAGCTGGTCGATATACGGCTGCTGGACCACCTGATTATTGGCGATGGAACCAGCACGTCGCTGGCCAGTCGCGGTCTGCTTTGACAGCCGCTGGCTCAGCACCTCACTGGTCAGCCGGGGCCTCCTGTGACGACTGCCGGCCGGAGCCTTGATTAGCTGCGGTTGTGCTGGTATAAAGTCTCGCTCTTTGCCCGCTGTGCGCGGGCAACTACATATAAAATCAGAGACTTAGCATCATGTCCAAGGTTTGCCAGGTCACTGGGAAGCGCCCGCAGAGCGGTAACAACGTTTCCCATGCCAATAACAGAACCCGTCGTCGTTTTTTGCCGAACCTGCAATACAAGCGATTCTGGCTCGAATCCGAGAAACGCTATGTTCGCCTGCGTATATCGCACAAGGGGCTGCGTATCATCGACAAGCACGGCATCGAGAAGGTTCTCGCGGATCTCCGCGCTCAGGGCCAGCGCATTTAGGCGCCGGAGGATTCAGATATGCGTGAAAAAATCAGACTAGTCTCCAGTGCCGGTACCGGCCACTTCTACACCACGACCAAGAACAAGCGGCTGCATCCGGGGAAAATGGAAACCCGGCGCTACGATCCGAAGGCACGCAAGCACGTGCTGTATAAGGAAGCGAAGATCAGATAAAAAAGGGGCTTTCCCTTGGCTCTAAGCCGGCGCCAACTCGTACGAGCGCAGCCGCGCGGCAAAATCTTCAAGCACTTTGATGCCGCTGGCTTCCGCCTCGGCGCACCAGTCTTTCAGCTGCGCCAACAACCTCTCGTTGCTGACCGCGGCGCCGCTCCATAGCTCGCGCAACCGCTCGCGAAACTCATGCACGGTTTCAAGCGCCACATTATCCGCCAACACTTGCCGCAAGCGCAGCCGCGCCTGCTCATCCAGCAACCGCGGTTGACGGATCAACAGTTTTTTCGCCCTGCGTAAAGCCGAGTTGCCCGCAGCAATAGCTTTCTCCTTCTTCAGGACCGGCAACGTAACCTGCCGCGTGTAGTCGCGCAGAACATGCATCCGATTAACGATAATCGCACGCAGGTTTTCGAGATCAACATGCTTGTCAGGATGCGACTGTAGTACCGGACGCGGCGCCACCTTGTTCACTCTTGCCAACCCCAGCGCACGCAGGATATTGATATAGAGCCAGCCGATGTCGAATTCCCAGCGACGTACTGAAAATTTCGCCGATGTCGGAAAAGCATGATGATTGTTATGCAATTCCTCACCGCCGATCAGTAATGCCCACGGCACCAGGTTGGTCGATGCGTCGTCGCACTCGAAGTTTCGGTAGCCGGTGTAATGACCGAGTCCGTTGATCACGCCGGCCGCAAACAGCGGCATCGACAACATTTGAATGGCAAAGATGATGATTCCCGGCACGCCGAACAGGAGTAGATCAACCGCCGCCGTCAACGCGATGCCACCCGATGGAAATCGCAGGTAGATGTTGTGTTCCAGCCAATCGTCCGGCGTGCCGCGGCCGAACTTCTGCAGCGTCTCCGGTTTGCTTTTTTCCGCCTGGTACAGCTCCGCGCCTTCCAGCAATACCTTCCTGATACCGTAAATCTGCGGGCTGTGGGGATCGTCGACGGTTTCGCAATACGCGTGATGTTTGCGGTGCACCGCAACCCATTCCCGAGTCAGCATCCCTGACGTGCACCAGATCCAGAAGCGGAAGAAATGCCGCAGAACCGGATGCAGATTCAGGGCTCGATGCGCCTGATCGCGATGCAGGTACAAAGTTACCGCTATCATCGTGATCTGAATCATCACGAGGGTCGTAATCACGAACCCTCCCAAAGACAGATTCAGTAAGCCGTACAAGTATTCCATTTAGTCATCCCAGGGGTCAGTCAGCAGTTTCACTATAGCTAATGGTGCCAAATGGTCCAAGATCAAGATCACGAAATCGGCGGGACAGTCGTGCATATGCGGCTCCGTCCGCAGAAGCTATTGAATGGCGGTGGATTTCCGGTAGCTTTTCATACGACGTGCGCAGCTCTATAGTGTGCTGCCGATCACACTCAGTGCCAGCTATGCCGGAACTTCCCGAAGTCGAGACCAGCCGCCGCGGCATCGCGCCGTGGCTCGAGAACAAGCGCGTATCCAGGGTCACGGTTCGGGAACGCCGCCTGCGCTGGCCCATTCCCGTCGAAATCGATACCAAGCTGCCAGGTCAACGGATTCGCAAATTATGCCGGCGGGCGAAGTATCTGCTGTTCACGACCGACGCCGGGACAGTGATGCTGCACCTCGGGATGTCGGGCAGCGTACGTATCATCGATGCGGACGAGCCGGCCGGCAAACACGATCACGTTGATATAGAACTCAGCGATGGCAAGGCATTGCGTTTTCGTGACCCGCGCCGCTTCGGCTCATTACTATGGTCCAGCGATCCGCAGTGCCATCCGTTGCTTCGGGATCTGGGACCTGAACCGCTGAGCGACGATTTTGACGGCGACCATTTGTGGCAGGCGGCCCGCGGTCGTCGCGTCGGCATCAAACAATTCATCATGAACGCCGCTATCGTTGTCGGGGTCGGCAATATTTACGCCAGCGAATCTCTGTTTATGGCCGGCATTCACCCGAAACGTCGTGCAGATCGAATTTCGAAAGGCCGCATGCAGATGCTCGCAGAGGCGATAAAGTCGGTTCTCGCCCAGGCCATCGAGGCCGGCGGCACCACGCTGCAGGACTTCCATGGCGGCGACGGCGAGCCCGGCTACTTTCGGCAAAAACTACAGGTTTACGGACGCAACGGCGAGCCTTGTCGGCGCTGTGAGCGTGCGCTTTCAATCGCGACGCTCGGGCAACGCTCGACTTTCTATTGCAAAAACTGCCAGACCTGAACGGGACGGTCCCCGTTCTTCCGTGTTGGCGCTACCTGCCGCAGCGCTCCAGGAGGGCCTTCTTGACCCCCGGCGATACGAATTCCGAGATGTCCCCGCCCATGCTGGCGATTTCGCGGACCAGGCTGGATGAAATGTATGTGTATGTTTCCGTCGGCGTCAGAAACGCGGTTTCCACTTCCGCAGTGAGATGACGATTCATATTGGCGAGCTGGAATTCATATTCGAAATCCGAGATAGCCCGCAATCCACGTACGATCACCTGAAGATCGTGAGCCGTGGCGAAGTCGACGGTCAGGCCGTCATAGCCCATCACTTCCACATTCCCAAGATCCGCCATTGCCGCCTGCGCAAGGTCGACCCGCTCCTCGAGCGAAAACATGGGCTCCTTGCTCGGATTGGCAGCAATAGCGATGACCACTTTGTCAAACAGGCGGCACGCGCGGCGCACCAGGTCCTCGTGACCTAAGGTAATCGGGTCGAAGGTGCCCGGGTACATAGCGGCAACGGTCATGGTCTCGGCTCCTTGGTTCCTGCGCTGATAAGTGTGTAACTGACAGTTCCGGCCGACTTTTCGCGGACGATGCTCCAACCAGCCGGCAGCGGAGTTAATGGCTGGCCGCGTTTCCGCTCCAGGTAGACTCGCGCGTCATCCGCGAGCACGTTGCTGGCTGCCAGCAGTCTACACAAATCGTCCGGTGGTTTGTTCGAGAACGGCGGATCCAGAAACACGAGGTCATAACGGTCGTCCCGGGTCCGCTGCAAGAAACGCAAGGCGTCACTTTCGACAATCGTAGCGTCTGCCGCGGGCAACGCTGCGGCGGCGTGGCGCAGATTATCCACGGCCGGCGCCGAGTTTTCGACGAAGGTCACGGCCGCGGCGCCACGCGACAGCGCCTCGAAGCCGAGCGCGCCACTGCCAGCAAACAGATCCAGGCAGCGACTGCCTTCGATCGTCGGCGCAAGCCAGTTAAACAAGGTCTCCCTGGTGCGCTCGCTGGTTGGCCGGAGACCCGGCAGGTCGGCGACCGGCAAAAGGCGACTGCGCCATTTTCCGGCTACAATACGCAGCCGCCCGGGCCGGGTTTGCTTTCCTTTGTGGTTCGGACCGCTTGGCTTCGCCATTCGTTCATCCAGGCAGATATCGTTGGAAGAGCGACCGCAATTGTAAATTATTTTGTCTTGAATTCAGGAAGTGATGGTGTTTGGCAGGAAGAGTAAAAGCCCGGAGACTGAGCGGCAGGGATTCGTTGCGCGGTTGCGGGCCCGCCTCAACCGCGGTGACGGCTGGCTTACCTATGATCTCGCGCAGCTGGCGCCGGGCGGCAACATAGACGAGGACGTTCTCGATGAACTCGAGTCCGGCCTGGTGATGGCCGATGTCGGCGTTGATGCCACCGAGCGCATCGTCGACGAATTGCGCCGGGACCTCCTACGCAAGGAACTCGGGGACATCGATTCGTTGCGGGATGGTTTGCGCCGTACGATGACAGGTATCCTGCTGCCGGTGGAAGCGCCGCTCGAGATAGAGCGCCGGGACAGTCCCTTTGTCATCCTGATGGTTGGTGTCAATGGCGCAGGCAAGACCACGACCATTGGCAAGCTGGCGCGACGCCTCAAAGATCAAGGGCTGTCGGTAATGCTTGCAGCAGGCGACACATTTCGGGCGGCCGCGGTCGAGCAGCTACAGGCATGGGGCGCACGCAATGAAGTGCCGGTTATTGCACAGCAGACGGGAGCGGACCCGGCCGCAGTGGTGTTCGATGCCTACCAGGCCGCGGCAGCGAGGAACATCGATGTGCTGCTCGCAGACACGGCTGGAAGATTGCAGAACCAGCAGGGCCTGATGGATGAGCTTGTCAAGGTCAAGCGCATTCTTCAACGGCACGACGCCGAGGCGCCGCACGAGGTGATGCTGGTCCTCGACGCCAGCCAGGGCCAGAACGCCCTGGTGCAGGCTGAGAAGTTTGACGCCGCGCTGGGGCTGAGCGGCATCACGGTCACCAAGCTGGACGGCAGTGCGAAAGGCGGTATTCTTCTGGCCATCGCCCAAAAGCTGGGCGTGCCGGTGCGATTTATCGGTATCGGGGAACAGGCCGAGGATATGCAGCCCTTCCGTGCCGGCGAATTTGTAGAGGCGCTGTTAGCAGACTAAAGGTCTACGCAAGAGAAATGTCGTGATTCGACTTGAAGATGTCAGCAAACGATTTCCCGGTGGTCAGGAGGCGCTGAAGAACCTGACGCTCTGCATTGACGCCCGCGAAATGGTCTTCGTCACCGGTCATTCGGGCGCCGGAAAAAGTACCTTGCTGCGCCTGATTGCACTCATTGATCGTCCCACCAGCGGACAGGTTATTGTAGACGGTCAGAATACCCGCCGAGTCACTCGGCGGCGGATTCCGGGCTACCGTAGACAGATCGGAATGGTATTCCAGGATCACAAGCTTTTGTATGACCGGCCGGTATTCGACAATATCGCATTACCACTGGTCATTGCCGGTGTCGGGCACCGGGACGCAGCACGCAAGGTGCGCGCCGCTTTGGATCAGGTCAGCCTGTTACACAAGGAGAAGCAGTTTCCGGAGACCCTGTCTTCCGGCGAGCAGCAGCGGGTTGGAATTGCACGCGCGATCGTTACCCGGCCGAAACTGCTGATCGCCGATGAGCCTACCGGCAATCTCGATCCCGATCTGTCGCTCGAGGTGATGCGGATTTTTCGGCGCTTCAACGAAGTCGGCGTCACCCTGCTCATCGCGAGCCATGACATTGCCCTTATCGACCAGCTCGGCTGCCGGCGGATCGCACTTGAAAACGGCTCGCAGAAGGTCGAGGAAGAGGAAGATGTGGTCGCCGAGTATGCGGAGCGACTGGAGGCCGAGCAGGTGCGGGACCGATGGCGGTAAAACGTTCATCAGAGGCGCTTGCGCCGGCGAGAACTTCGGGGCCCGTGTCGACGTGGGCGTTGCGTCACACCAGTACCGCGATAGCTGCGCTGGGCCGGCTGGCTCGACAGCCATTCGCGAGTTTTCTCACAATATTGGTCATCGCGGTTACCCTGGCGCTGCCGGCTGCCCTGCATCTGGTCATCAAGAACGCGCAGTTCGTTAGCGGCAACTGGTCGAATGCGCTGGATTTTTCGGTATTCCTGAACGTGGATCAATCCGCAGACAATGCCCGGCGGCTCGCAGATATCATCAGGCAAAGGGCGGATGTCGCGTCGGTGACCGTCATAACCGCTGACCAGGCGTTGCTCGAGTTCAGGGAGCAGTCGGGGTTCGGCGCTGCGCTGGATCACCTGCCCGGCAATCCTCTGCCACATACGCTGGTGGTGCGCCCAAGCGGTGCCAATACCGAACAATCAATGATCCTGTTGAACGAAGAACTCGGCAACCTTCCGGAGACGGATTTTGTGCAGGTCGATACGGAGTGGGTGCAACGGTTCCACGCAATCCTGGAGATGCTCGAGCGAGCCATCGCGATGGGCGCCGGCTTGCTTGGCGCTGCGATTCTCGTGATCATCGGCAACACCATCCGCCTCGATATTCAGAATCGCAGTGAGGAAATCGAGGTCACCAAACTCATCGGTGCCAGCAACGCCTTTGTCAGGCGGCCGTTTCTGTATTCCGGATTCTGGTACGGCCTGGCCGGTGGTCTGTTTGCACTGGCACTGGTCCGTTACGGATTGTTCGCGCTCGAGCAACCCGTGGCGCGACTTGCCGGGCTCTACAACAGCACTTTTTCGATCCTCGCACTGAATGTGAAAGAAAGCGTTCTGATCATCTGCGCCGGCATCTCGCTGGGGCTGGTCGGTTCCTGGATTGCGACCGCCCGCCATATGCGTCGCATAGAACCCCGCTAGCCCTGGATATTGCGCCAGTTGGCGCAATATCAGGGCCGGGCGCTACCCGGCGAGCGCTTTCATTACGCTGTCCACGACGGCCTGCAGCGATGTTCGCGACGGTGAATTGCGGCACATGACTCGCATGCCCCACAGGTTATTGACCAGGAACACGGACAAGGTCTCGGGGTCGCTGCTCGCAGGTATTTCACCACCGTCGCGAGCCTTGTCGAGTTCCTGTGCCAGGACTTGTCGCAATTTCTCGCTGTGCCGGCACAAGCGTTCGGCAAGGTCCGGCTCGTGCTGTGACATCTCGAGGAGTGCGTTGACCATCAGGCAACCGTGTACACCATTTTCCCTGAGCGTATCCGCGACCATGGCGTCGAAAAATGCCCGGATAGCCGCCAATGACGATGGACTCCCCTGTAGCTTGGCCCGTACATTGCCCAGGAACTGCCCGTTGTACTGATCGACCACTTCCAGAAACATGTTTTTCTTGCTGCCGAATGCTGCGTAGATGCTGCCGGGTTGCAGGCCGGTGGCGGCGACCAGATCATTGATGGAAGTGGCGCCGTAGCCCCGCTGCCAGAAGACACGGGTGGCCTTTTGCAAAACTTCGCTGCGTTCGAATCCTGGTGGTCGTGGCATGTGAGTGGGTCCGTATCCCGGTAGCTCTGGGTAGATTGTAATAATACTTGAGTGATTACTCAAGAATTGTTACGATGCCGTCTGGCGCTGCCGGGAGGGCGCCATTTTTTGGCATCGATTGTTGAGTAATTGCTCAAGAATGTACCGAATGCCGGGAAATTCAACATAATCCGAAAACTATAGAGCCGTATATATAGTTGTTTTTATAGTGTTTTATGAGGGTAGCTTCAGGGGAACCCGGAGCGGTTGTTAGCACTCTAAGCAATCGAGTGCTAAACTTGAGCCCAACACAGGAGGTACACAATACTCATGACAACGGCAGTCGCAACGAGAAATCATGACCTGGTCCTTGCCGGCCCGGTCGGTAGTCTGGACGCTTATATCCAGGCCGTCGGTTCAATTTCAGTCCTGAGCAAGGAAGATGAGCAAGCGCTTTCGCACCGCTTCCGCGATGAGGATGATCTGGAGGCAGCACGCGATCTGGTAATGGCACATCTTCGCTTTGTCGTGCACATCGCCAAGGGATACACCGGCTATGGCCTGCCGCTGAATGACCTGGTGCAGGAAGGCAATGTTGGCCTGATGAAAGCGGTCAAACGCTTCGACCCGGCCTTCGATGTCCGGCTGGTATCATTTGCCGTGCACTGGATTCGCGCCGAAATTCATGAGTATGTATTGCGTAACTGGCGCATCGTGAAGGTCGCCACGACCAAAGCGCAGCGCAAGTTGTTCTTCAACCTGCGTAAAGCCAAAAAGAGCCTTGCATGGTTGTCTTATGAAGAGACCAAGGCAGTCGCGAAGGATCTCGGCGTCAGCCCGGCGGAGGTCACCGAAATGGAGCGCCGTCTGAGTGCAAGAGACGCTGTATTTGATCCCGGCCCGGATACCGCTGACGACGACAGGGCGTCATTTACGCCGGCTGCGTATTTGCCGAGTCCCGATGCGGATCCAGCCGTGTTGCTGGAGAAAAGCGACTGGCATGAAGATGCATCGAGTCGTATGCGGAAAGCCCTGGAGAAACTGGACGAACGCAGCCAGCACATCCTGCAGAGTCGCTGGTTGACGGAAGATAAACAGACTCTGCATGAACTCGCCGATCACTTTGGCGTATCCGCAGAACGCATTCGGCAGATTGAATCGAACGCAATCAAGAAACTACAGGTCGCGATGGCAGCCTGACCTCGCGCGCAGTCAGAACTGACGCCCCGGCGGACATTGTCCGCCGGGGCTTTTTTCTGCTCGTGAGTACTGTCGTCGTTCAGGCAGTCAACGGCACCATCGTGATTTCAACACGTCGATTAGCCTGCCTTCCATCCGCCGTCGCATTGTCTGACACCGGCATCGCCTCTCCCAGACCGATCGTGATCAACCGCTGAGAGTTAACTCCCTGCGATTGCAGGTAAGTTCCCACCGAGCCGGCACGCCGTTCCGACAGGCTCTGGTTGTAAGCATCGGTACCGGTACTGTCCGTGTGGCCCGCCACTTCGACAACCGTCTGGTCAAACTCGTCCAGAACTTTTCCAACCGACGCCAGCACATCGAAAAAAGCCGGACTCAGATCGGAGCTGTTGGTCGCAAAGGTGACGTTTCCCGGCATGTTGAGAGTGATATTGTCACCAATTCGGGTCACGCTAACGCCGCTTCCTTCCAGTTCCGCCCGCAGCTTCGCTTCCTGCCGATCCATGTAATAGCCGATTGATCCGCCTGCCAGCGCACCGACACCGGCACCGATTAGTGCCCGCTGCCTGCGCTCGACCGCATCGTCGCCGGAGGCGAGGCCGACCACGGCGCCGGACACCGCACCAATAATGGCGCCTTTGGTCGCGTTGCTGGTCTTGGACTCCTGTGTATACGGATCCAGTGTTTCGCAGCCGCCGATGATCAGCCCGGCGGTTACGAGCGCGACTCTAAACATACTGATGCTCATATTCTTGCCTCTGTCTGCCCAGGCGCATGCCGCCTGACCGTTACTGAATTCATGCTGTCATTGTACCCGTCGCGCAACTGAACCTGCCCTTAACCGCGAGGATTCCGGACAGCATAGTTCCGGGCCCAATGTGGAAATGGGCTATGCGTCTCACTTTGTTACACTGGAACTCCGCCAACCGCAGGAAAAATGCATGCCTGAAACCGACCGGTGGCTGTCAGACTATGGCAGCAGCCACAGCGACATCTGTTATCCCGCGGTTTACTGGATCGCCGTACCGGTTCTCGTGCTCGGTGTGGTGAGCCTGTTATGGTCATTACCGGTACCGGAAGAGTTCGTCGCTATCTCGCCGGTACTGAATTGGGGCACCACATTTCTGATGGTGGCTGTGGTCTACTACTTCATCATCTCGATATCGCTGGCCATTGGCATGCTGCCCTTTGTCCTTGGCATTACCGTGCTGGCGTTGTGGCTTGAAAGCTCGGCCTATCCAATCCGGTGGCTGGCCGCCGGGCTGATACTTGCCGGCATCGCCGGCCTGTATTCCGGCCAGTATGCAAACGGCGGCGCCCGGGCCGTACTGCGCGATATTCAGTTGCTGATGATTGCCCCGGTCTGGTTACTCTCAAATCTGTACCGCAAACTTGGTATTCCTTACTGAGTGGTCATTGCAGGTCCATCCCGGTGAACCAACCAGGCCCGCACAACAGGGACGTCTGGCGCATTGCCGCGCCGATGATTCTTTCCAACATATCCGTGCCATTGCTCGGCATGGTCGATACCGGCGTAACCGGTCACCTTGACGACGCTTCCTATCTTGGCGGTGTGGCGGTCGGCTCCGCCATCTTTGGTTTTTTGTATACCGGCGTCAATTTCCTGCGCATGGGCACGACCGGTATCGCAGCGCAGCGCTTCGGGGCCGGTGACTACGATGGCCTGCGGGTGGCTCTCGGCCAGGCGCTGGTCGCGGCCTGTTCTATTGCCGGTATGCTGCTGTTGTTGCAGCTGCCGCTCGGCGCATTGGCACTTGGCCTTCTTGGCCCCGACAACGTGGTCGCCGCCTACGCCGATGAGTACTTTTCGATTCGCATCTGGAGCGCTCCGGCGACGCTTGCCAACTACGCACTGATTGGCTGGTTTATCGGTTTGCAGAATGCGCGCATACCGTTACTCATCGTCCTCACAATCAACCTCAGCAATATCGTTTTGGACCTGGTCTTCGTGTTACAACTCGGCATGAAAGTCGACGGCGTGGCTGCGGCATCGGTGATTGCAGAATTCGGCGGGCTCGCCGTGGGCCTCTTCTTTGTAGCCGGCGAGCTGCGCCGCCATCCGGGACATTGGATGATGGCGAAGTTGACGCGAATAAGTGCGTACAAAGCGTTTTTTTCGGTTAACGCCAATCTTTTCGTGCGTACCATGGCGCTGACCTTCACCTATTTCTTTATCACAGCGCAGAGCGCACGCCTGGGTGGCCTGGTCCTTGCTGCAAACGCCATTCTGATGAACCTGCAGAACCTGCTGTCGTTCGGTCTCGATGGCCTGGCGCATGCGGCGGAGGCGCTGGTTGGCAAAGCAGTGGGCTCGGCGAATCGCGTGGCGATAAAAAGATCTGTGACGCTCACGCTACGTTGGTCACTCTATGCTGCTTGCGCCTACAGCATCGCTTTTTTCCTCGCCGGCCCGGCGTTGATCCGCTTATTGACAGACCTGCCGGATGTTCGGGAAACGACCTTGAAGTACCTGCCGTGGCTGATCCTGTCACCGCTGGTCGCAGTCTGGTCGTTCCTCTACGACGGCGTTTTTGTCGGAGCGACCCGCGCCAGAGAGATGCGCGATATCATGCTTTTATCTACCTTCCTGGTGTTCGTGCCCGCATGGTATGCGTTGCAGTTCCTGGACAATCACGGATTGTGGCTGGCATTCATGTTGTTCCTGGCCAGCCGCGGGATCGGCATGCACATCTTCTACCGGCGCAGTGTATTGAAGACGCTTTAACCCGGCTTATGCCGTTTCGCCGACGATGACGGGGGCCTCATGTTTGTCGCACTGCTGCTGCACGGAACTCCGTGCCCAGGCATACGCCATGACGCCCGTAACAACGTTGGCGAGTGCGTAAGCTGCAAAGATACCCGCTATGCCGAATATCCGTTCCAGGAAGATCGCAAACGGCACATAGATCACACCCATGCGGCCAACCGAGATAAAGACCGCCGGCAATGGCTTGCCCATGCCGTTGAACGAGGCGTTCATCACCATCACCATGCCGTAGGTCCCGTAACTGATCGGCGCAATCCACAGGAATAAGGCTGCAACATCGGTCACCGCCGGATTGTCGCTAAACAATGAGGGCAACAGATTGCTTGAAACGGCAAGCAGCACGGCAATGACAAGTCCTGCGCCAAGGCAGAACAGCGTGCACAGACGCAGGGCGAAAAAAATGCGATCAGCTCTGCCGGCCGACACATTCTGACCGACGAACGGGCCGATGATCGCCGACATCGCATAGAATACGACCAGCATCAGGGATTCGATGCGGCTCGCCACGCCGAATCCCGCCACCGCTTCGGGCCCATAGCGCGCGAGCATCGCGGTGATGACACCGGTGGCAATCGGAATGACGGCATTGGTGGCGGCAGCCGGGACGCCGACATGCAATATATCCGCCCAGGACTTCTTCAATTCGCCCGGATGTGGTTTATCGAAACTCAGCATATCCAGCCGGTAGCGCATGTAGTAAATCGTGCCGAAAAAGATGGCCGCCCGGGCAAGCACTGCTGCCAACGCCGCGCCCTGCAGCCCCATCTCCGGAAACGGGCCCGGCCCGAATATCAGCAATGGATCCAAAGCGATATTCAGCAGCGCGGCGATGACCATGAGCCTGCTTGGCAGGCGCGTGTCGCCGGTGGCCCGCATGCTGCTCATGCCGACCATACCGACGACCACGAAGGGAACCCCGATGTACAGGATTCGCATATAGCCTGCAATCAGCGGAATCATGTCCTCCGGAGCGCCCAGCAACCTGAACAGCGGCCCGATGGTCATGATGCCCACGATGCAAATAGCGCTGGTAATACCAAACGACAAGATCAGGCTGTCGGTGGCCAGCCGCCGCGCCCTGCGATGGTCGTGAGCGCCTATGGCACGCGCAACGACCGAAGAAGTTCCGGCCCCGAGGCCGATTGCAACGCTGGTGACGATCATCAGGATCGGAAACGCGAAGCTCAGGGCCGCCAGCTCGCGATCGCCGACCCGGCCGATGAACCACGCGTCGGCGAAGCCCTGCAGCATCATCGTAAATATGCCGTACAGAACGGGTACGGTCATATCCACTAAATGTCGACCGACCGGCCCCTGGGTAAGCCGGGCTTGAGCTGATTCCATGATGGTTCCGGGAAACGTCGCTGACCTGGTTGCCGCCTGGTCGGCAGCAATCGAAGATTTCAACTATGACCGAGCTGGCGTCATCCTGCAACGAGAATCGCGGGCTCGTCGGTGGGTTATGATGCGGCGAGGAACGACTGTCTCTGAACAGGCAAGCACGACAATGAAACTCAAGTTCGAGGTAGTGATCGATGCGAGCCTTCCGGAAGTGTGGGCCGCCTTCGACAACGCCGACAACATGCGGCGCTGGCATCCAACGCTCGAATCGTATACGCACCAGTCCGGCGAACCCGGCCAGCCGGGGGCGGTGGCCGAGCTGATCTATGATGAAAACGGCCGCAAGGTCGTCATGACCGAAACCGTGACCGAGAGACGCGCGCCACATTTTCTGGCTGGAACGTACGAAACGCAGTGGGGAACCACACTTATCGTCAACCATTTCGAAGCGCTCGACGATATGACGAGCAAATGGCAGAGCTGGTGCAATTTCAGCATCAAAGGCTTCATGAAGTTCATGTCGCTGTTCCTGGCGAAATCGATTCGCCGCAGGACCCAGGCTGACATGGATCGATTCAAGTTACTGGTCGAAACCGATCTCGCCGGCAAACGCTGATGACCTGGAAAAAACTCAGCTCCAGGATCGTATTCGAGAATTCCTGGATCGCCGTCAGCGAGGATCATGTCATTAATCCCGGAGGCGGCGAAAATGATTACGGTGTCGTACGTTTCAAGAACACGGCCGTAGCCGTGTTGCCATTGGACGACGCCGGCAACACCTGGATAGTCGGCCAGGATCGTTACACACTGGGTGAGTACTCGTGGGAGTTGCCGATGGGCGGCGCGCCGCAAGGCGAAGATCCACTCACGGCAGCCAAACGTGAATTGCAGGAGGAAACGGGGCTCACTGCAGCGCGCTGGACGGAACTCATGCGATTACACACCAGTAATTCGATTACTGATGAACGTGGCATCGTATACGTGGCCGAAGATCTCACGCACGGTGAGCCGGATTTCGAAGAAACCGAGAACATCGAGATTCGCATGCTGCCGCTTGCCGACGCCGTCGACATGGCCAAACGCGGTCACATCACCGACGCAATCAGCGTTGCCGCTTTGTTACGCATGGCGGTCGAAAAAGCGCTCTGACGTACTTATGCTCATGCGGATGATTCTCGCGACCCGTTTCCGCATGCCTGCGATCTGCACGCGCGGCGTCAATAGATCATCTCCGCCGACACCACGTAGCGCAGCGGACCGCCCGGTGTCACGGCGTTGAACGGGTAGCAGGTCACCAGACTGAGCATCGGTGTGTCGGTGTCCAGGACAATGCTGCCGCGGCGCGCGTCAACAACGTCGATATCGAATATCCGATACAGGTGATTGCGTCCGTCCGGCATTTCGAATAACAGCGACTCGCCTTTCTTAAGGTATTGCAGGAACTGGAAATGCGTATCGCGATGTCCCGCGATGACGCTGTTACCGGTTTCACCGGGCAGGACGCTGGCGCTCAGGTGACCCGGCGCGAACGCCAGCGTGCGACCGGATCCACCTTCGAGGACGATCAGTTCGATGTCGCCGCCCTTGGCCGATAAGCGGGCAATCGGCCGAGTATCGGCCCACGGCCACGGCCGCGACTTGATGTTGCCGTCCTGCACCTTGTGCCAGGCCCGTTGCATCAGTTCCTGCGCAACCCAGGCTTTGGCAGGAATGTAGGCTCCCTGACCAAACTGCCAGAAACCGAGGCAAAGGAGACAGGACACCAGCAGCCTGCCTGCGAGCGCTCTAGAGCCGGACCGGCGAGACACGTCGCGGTCTCCGTAGCAGCAAAAGCAGCAGCGCCACGGCGCCGCACATGGCGCCGATACGTCTGTGCAGCGACGCAGCTGTTGCCGTCGCGGCAAATCCGAATATCGCCTGATGACTCTGGCCGTAAGGCAACAGGTTGGCTACCTGTTCCTGCTGCAGATTCCGCTCCGCCGGACGCGCAGGCGTCTTGTCGATAGCAACCAGGCTCGTGTGCCTGGTTACCAGGCCGTACGCCAGTGCAGTCTCGACGATGGCGCTCTGTATCTTGTCCTTGTTCGCACCGCGACGTTTCTTGTCCGCGAGATCTTCGATCCTGGCACGTGCCCAGACTGCCGCCACACCGGGGCTGGCTTTGCCGTCAGCCAGTGATAGTTCGACACCCCAGCGACCCATCGCCGAGTCGCCGCCGATTTGTACGAGATCACCTGCGCGCGGTGCATTTTGCAGCCGGGCTTTCAGCAGTACCGGTTCGCCGGCATAGAGATCCGGATTCGTGGCCGGATAGGTTTCGGCGCTCACACTGTCCGGCCACTGGATGCGGACATTGGTAAGCTGCGGTTGTTCGAGCTTGCGGAACAGGCGATCCATTTTTTCCTGCACCTCGTGCAGGGCGCTGACGAATGTGTAGCTGCCGCGACCGGTCTCGGCGGCCTTGCGCATGAACCAGCCATTCGGGGCGGAGCCGATGCCGATCGTGAACAGGCGCGCTGCCCGGAGATCACGGTGGATCAGCCTGAACAGTTCTTCTTCGTTGCCGACACTGCCGTCGGTAATAAATATGATCTGCCGCAAATGGGTAGCGCTTGCTGGTGAGCGTAACGCCTGCTCGAGCGCCGGCCGCATGTTCGTCCCACCCTGCGCAGCCAGGCCGCTCACGTAACGTTTCGCCATGCCGATGTTTGGCGTGCTGGCATCCAGGCTTCCTGGCGCGAGCGCGCTCGTCGCGGTGTTGAACTGGATGACATTGAAGCGATCGCCCGGATGCAGGCTGTCGAGCGCAAGCAGCAGCGCTTTCCTGGCCTGCTCGATGGATACCCCGTGCATTGAGCCCGAAGTGTCGATGACGAAGATCAGCTCTCTCGACATTACTTCTTCCGCCGGCGACTCTTCGTCCGGTGGAATGATCATCAGGAGCACGTGCGTGTCGTCGCGTGCTGTCTCCGCGAACAACATTGCACGAGGCGCCGAATCGGGCACCGGACGCCAGAGAAGCTCGAAATCGTGATCCATTGGTACATCGCTGCCCGAGAGATTCACCCGGTAGCTGCCGGAGCGCTCGGTGACCTCAATCGGATGGTAGCGGCTGGCGATCAGTGTCAGCGCAACACCCGCATCGAGGTCGGCCTGCAGCGTCACCCTGTGATCGTTCGAGCGCGTAATCACCGGCGGTGAGATCAGCGATGCGTCGTCGACCCGCGTGGTGTCCGGCGACCAGCCGGAACCCTTGCGTCCCGTTACAGGCGTGCCCGGCATGAAGCGCGGCGTCAGGGTCAGCGGAAAGCGCAAGCTGAATGTACCGTCGTCGTAATGCGCGGTTTCGAGGTATTCGATTTCGATCGAGACCGTTTCGCCGGGGCCGATATTTGCGACCGAGGTTGTGAACATATTGGCTCGCTGCTGCTCGACCAGGCTGGTCTTTTTCCCGGCCCTCTTTGCCTGCTCGTATTCTTTTCGTGCCTGCTGCTTTTCCCGAATCTCCCCCTCGATATAGCGCTCGCCTATGCGCATGCGCAGCCGGTCGACCGCTGCCGAATCCGGCAGGGGAAATACGTATACGCCTTCCACCCATTCCGTGCCGTCATTGCGAAACTCCTGATGCACCGCCACACGCGCAACCAGACCGCTGACGCGCAGCGACACGTCGGTATTCATGCGAGTTGCAGTGACGTATCCGGCCTGCATGCGCAACAGGAGGCTGCCGCTTTGCATCTGCGCAGGTGACAGGTCGGCTTCGATGGTATTGTCCGCAATTGCCGGCGCGCGACACAGGACCATCAATAACGCCAGGGCCGTCCAGCCGGGTCGAAAGCTCGTCCCGGCTGTCATGCTTCGCATCGCCAGGTTCCCACCGCGGTATTGCTGCTGCATCATGCGCCTCCCTGTGATTCAGGAGCGATTGCAACAACGTATATTGGCCTCCCCGGGGTAATGGCATGGCAATGCACCGGCGGAATGTGGCAAATTGTGCCGACAGACACCGGAGCAGCTTTTGTCGAGAAGAATTGCCATCGTCGAGGATGAGGCGGCCATCCGCGAGAATTACGCTGACGCATTCCGCCGCGAGGGTTATGCCGTGGACCTGTATGAGGCTCGCGGACCGGCGCTCGATGCCTTTGCAGCGCGGCTGCCGGACCTGGTCGTTATCGACATCAACCTCAAGGACGATATCGAAGGTGGCTTCGAGCTGTGCCGCGATTTGCGCAGCCGCGCCAGCGATCTGCCCATCATCTTTCTGACTGCCCGCGACAGTGAGTTCGACGCGGTATCCGGGTTACGCCTGGGTGCAGACGATTACCTAACCAAGGACATCAGCCTGCCACACCTGATGGCAAGGGTTGCCGCTCTGTTCCGGCGACTCGACGCGATGCAAAAACCGCAGACCGAGGAAAGCCGCATCAGGCGCGGCGACCTGGACCTGGACCTGGACCGGATGACGGTACGCTGGAAAGATCAACCCGTCGGACTGACGGTTACAGAGTTCTGGATGGTGCACGCACTCGCCCGCTACCCGGGCCATGTGAAGAACCGGCAGCAATTGATGGATGCAGCCCAGGCAGTGCTCGACGACAACACCATTACTTCGCACATCAAGAGAATTCGCCGCAAGTTCCTCGCCTGTGACCCGATCTTTGACGCTATCGAGACCGTTTACGGCATGGGCTATCGCTGGCTCGGCCATTAGCCGGCGAGACCGCCTGCAACGCCATGAACCTGAGACGGCAGCTACTCCTGGTAAGCCTGTTGATCCTGGTGCTGCCGTGGGCCGGCTGCCAGTTTATTCGTGAAACCGAATCCGCCCTGCGCGAAGGTCAGCAGCGCATGCTTGCCGGTATGGCAACCGCGATCGCGGACTCCCTGTCACAGTTTCCGGATGAGTTGCGTCGTTCGGCGTCGGGCACGAGTGCCGGCGAAAATCAATTGTACGGTCACCCGCTGCCGAGCGCGCCGCTGATAGATGGCTATGTCGACGACTGGGAACTGAACCCCGCTTCCTTCCGCAGCCTGCGCGGGACTGATGGTGCCATCCGCTACGTCGCCGGCGTCCACCGGCAGAGCCTGTTTCTCTATGTCGATGTCCGCGATGACTCTGTCATTTACGCTGCCCAAGGCTCTGCCGGTGGTGGGCGCAGGTACCACGACCTCGTGGCTCTGATCAGCGCCGCAGCCAGCGAACCTGTTGCCGAATTCGTATTCGAGGCGGAGGCGCCGGGCGATATCATGGCGCGCCGCCTGCAGGATACCTACGCCTTCGACGAGACCAGGATAGCGGCTCACTGGCAGGACACGCCCGGCGGCTACCGGGTCGAGGCGCGCATACCGCTGGACTTGCTCGGCGACCGGCTGGGCGTCGCGGTCCGCAATACCACCGAGGCGACGAACGCCGGCATCCGCAGTGAGAATTTTAACGCATCCCGGCCCGGCCTTTTCGTCACCACTTCACCCGTGCTTGAAAGCGTTGCCGAAGCCTACGAGCAACCCGGCATGCGGCTCATCATCACAGATCCCACCGGTTGGCGACTGGCGCAGGCAGGTGCGATAAGAAGCGGCGCCACAGGCATCGACGAACCGTTCATTCAACTGAACTGGCGGCAACTGGCATTCGCCTATCTCCTGCAGCCCGGCGACGAAGAAATACTGGCCGAACCGCATCCGTCGGGCCGCGAGCAGCAGACGTATGTCAGCCAGGCGTTGCGCGCACGTCCCACGGAAGACTGGTTTCGCAGTTCGGAAACGGGACGTGCCGTCGTAGTGGTTGCGCAGCCCATTTGGTCCGGCAATGTGCAGACTGGCGTGTTGATCATGCAGCAGAGTACGGATGCAATCCTCGCTCTCACCAACGAATCGCTGGCGCGCCTGATAAACCTGACGATGCTGGCAACCCTGGTCGCCGCGGCCGTCTTGCTCGGCTATTCGAGCTGGCTATCCATGCGCATTCGCCGCCTCAGCAACGCCGCGATCGTTGCGCTGGATGAAGATTCGATGACCAAAACCTTGCCAAGTGCCATGGCAAACGACGAGATCGGTGACCTCTCCCGCAGTTTTTCACATGTGTTGCGGCAACTTGGAGAGTACAACGAGTACCTGAGAACGCTGGCTGGAAAACTGTCACACGAGTTACGTACGCCACTCACCATTGTCAAGTCGTCACTGGAAAATCTCGAACACCAGGCATTGACACCGGAGTCCGAGAATTACACGGCTCGGGCAAAAGACGGCGCAGAGCGGCTGCAGAACATCCTCAACGCCATGAGCGAGGCGAGCCGGGTCGAGGAACTGATGCAGCACGCGGAACCCGAAGCCTTTGATCTCGCGGCGGCGCTGGACTCAGTCGTGGCCGCTTACAGGGACGCATGGCCGCAACGACAATTCGTGTTCAGCAGCAATCCCGAATCGATTACGTTGCACGGCTCGCCGGAACTCATCATCCAGATGCTCGACAAACTGGTCGATAACGCGGTGGACTTCAGCAAAGCGGGTGACCGGATCACCATCGGTCTCGTCTCGGACACGGGTGACGCAGTTGTCTCGGTGCACAATCCGGGGTCGCCGTTACCCGAGCGAATGCGCTCGCAGCTGTTCGAATCCATGGTTTCCGTGCGCAAGGACGACGCGGGCGAGCATCTCGGTCTCGGCCTGCATATCGCCTGGCTCATAGCAGAGGGGCACGGCGGCTCGATAACCGCCGATAACGTCGACGACGGCGTCAGGTTTCAGGTTCGCTTGCCGGAGAAATCAATATAATGTGCGACGCACTGGCGGCACACTACCGTTTTAGTCAGGATTGATCAAGGAGACAAGGGCATGGCGAACGAAGGCTACCACGAACCGATCGCGGACCTCAGCGACGAAACACGCGACATGCATCGGGCGATTACTTCACTGATGGAGGAACTCGAAGCGGTGGACTGGTACAACCAGCGGGTTGACGCCTGCAAGGACCAGGAACTGGCGGCCATACTGGCGCACAACCGGGACGAGGAGAAGGAGCATGCCGCCATGGTGCTGGAGTGGATTCGGCGTCGCGATCCGGCCTTTGATACCGAGCTCAGGGACATTCTGTTCAGCGACAAGCCAATAGCGCATGAGTAGCCCGGATAGTTCAGTCGCGGCGCTCGGACGCCGGCGCCTCGGGATTCAGGCTGCGCACGGCTGCTGTTCGTGCGAGCAGCAGCAGGAAGCACAGAGTCGAGATGCCCGATGCGCCGAACGCCATACACATCACCATGATCTGGTAGCGCACTGCGAGTAACGGCGATACACCGGCGAGGATCTGCCCGGTCATCATGCCCGGCAGGAAAATGATGCCGACCGAGAGCAGCGAGTTGATGACCGGGATCATCGCCGCGCGGAATGCGATCGTTCGCGCTTCTCCGAAGGATGCGCCGTTCGCCGTTTCCGAAAAGAATCTTTCGACGGCGAGGCTGATCGCAGTCATGCTCTGGGCGAACGTCATGCCGGCGAGCGGGATCATATAACTGGGGCGATACCATGGATCGAGTTGCAAGGTACCCTGGGTAATCAGAACCAAGGTCACGCCGCCGCCGATCATCACCGCGATCAGTGAAATCGGGAACAGCGATCTTCTGCTGTGCTCGATCGTATTCAATGCGATCCAGCCCGCTGCAATCATCATGATCGCGAGGACCGCGGAGATGATCAGGCCGGAATCGGCCTCGAAAATGAAGATCAGCACGTAACCGACGGCGATCAGTTGTAGCAACATGCGGGCGGTTGCATATACCGCATGTCCCGCCCGGTGATTCCAGCGCCACATCATCAGGATTACGAAAGCGACCGGCACGAAAGCCAGCGCCAGTCTTGGAACGGTAAGTGTCTCGATACCCATCAGCCAGGTCTCCTGCTTGCTATTCGTCGGCCTGTGCGCCTGCTTGCGAGTGTATGCGAATTGGCGCATCTTGGTCCGACTCCGTGCCAACCGGGTTCCGTGGTTATGCTGAACAAACAAATCCGCTTCGCGAGCCGGCCCTCCGGGTGGGTGACGCCCGACAATTTTCGGATCACGGAAGAAGCGACCGGCGAGCCGGCGGATGGCCAGGTGCTCGTCAGGAATATTTTCATGTCTGTCGACCCGTACATGCGAGGGCGGATGAATGCGGCCAGATCTTATGTGTCGCCGTTTCAGATCGGCGCAGTATTGCAGGCTGGTGTGGTCGGACAGGTCGTTGCGAACCGCAATTCCGGATTCGAAGACGGTGACTACGTGGTGGGCATGCTTGGCTGGGAGAATTATTCGCTCAGCGATGGCAGTTCGCTGCGCAAGATAGACGAAGGCCCGACACCGCTCTCTTATCATCTCGGCATCCTCGGGATGCCCGGCATGACTGCGTACGTCGGCTTGCACACCATTGCGAACACACAGCCGGGGGAGACCGTCTTCGTATCGGCGGCGTCAGGTGCCGTCGGCAGCGTGGTCGGCCAGCTTGCGAAATTGCACGGCTGCCGGGTCACGGGCTGTGCCGGATCCGACGAAAAGGTGGCGCTGCTGACCGCCGAGTTCGGCTATGACGCCGCGTTCAATTACCGAAGCAGCACGGCATTGCCGGCAAGCATCCGGGAGCTGTGCCCCGATGGCATCGATGTCGACTTCGAAAACGTCGGTGGCGGGATCTTCGAAGCGGCACTGTGGAACATGCGCGTATCGGGACGCATCGCACTTTGCGGCATGATCGCCAACTACAACGATGAGGAGCTCAAGCCGGGGCCGCGCGGCATGATGATCGTGATCGGGCAACGCCTGACGATTCGTGGCTTCATCGTCACCGACCATCCGGACGCCTGTGAGGAGTACGTATTCAAGGCCTCCGGCTGGCTGGCTGAAGGCAAACTCAAGTATCGCGAATCCGTGGCCGACGGTATCGAGAACGCGCCGCTCGCGTTCATCGATATGCTCAAAGGCGGCAATACCGGCAAGCAGATCGTGCGGCTTTCGGACTGCTGAGGCATTTCGAATCAGACGCCCAGGTACCTGGAGATCCCCGTCGCCGCTTCTCTGCCCTCGAATACCGCAGTGACCACGAGATCGGAGCCCCGCACCATGTCACCGCCTGCAAAGACTTTCGGGTTCGTGGTCTGAAACGGATGGTTGCCGATTGCAGCAGCGCGGACCCGGCCATCAGGCTGCAGGGCAATGTCAAACTCATCGAACCAGGCGGGCGGGTCCGGCCTGAATCCGAACGCGATGATGACAGCGTCCGCCGCTATGACATGCTCCGTTCCCGGTACCGGCTGCGGTGATCTGCGTCCGCCTGCATCCGGCTCACCGAGACGCGTTTCGATGAGCCGGACCCCGGTGACCCGGCCCGTGCCGA
>Ga0255052_10000521_pt1 | contig 30742 bp, 28 predicted proteins | sample JV7_2_21_MG_FD_188632 | JGI IMG/M metagenome (GOLD analysis project Ga0255052, IMG submission 188632) | Seawater microbial communities from Jervis Inlet, British Columbia, Canada - JV7_2_21 | ecosystem: Environmental > Aquatic > Marine > Inlet | place: Canada: British Columbia | collected...
CGAAGGAATTATGGTAAGTACTACTGTTCCCACATCAGGTGGTGGATTTAAGTCAGAAGGTCAGCACTGGATCGAACTTGTAGATTCAGCCACAGGCGAACCTATTACAATTAGTGGTAACCGCGTATATGGTTATTACATTGTAGATGATGTTGATACACCAACTACTGAGGAAGTATATTTTGTATACTTTGACAATAGTACAGATGCCGAAGTTCTAGTAACAAATTTATCCACACAGAAAGAACAGATTTCAGCAACTGCTATTGAAATTACATATCTAACTAGAAGTAATCTCGCTGATATGCCTGAAGATTTTGGTTTATCACCAATGCACTTAGAAGCTGCTATTGATGAACAAAGTACTTTACAGCAAGCTTATAATAAGGGTGAGACCATTCAATTATCTGATGCAGAAGGTGATTTAATTATTACTCTAGATGATACAGGTACAGCAGCTGACTTTGCTTTAACCGATGCTGGTGGTGACTATCTTAGAACCGATGCAGCTAATAACACTCTAGATCTTGGTAGTTCAGCCAATCAAGTAGACGTAAACGGTAATCTAGCGGTTACCGGATCTAACACGTTTAATGTTGGAACTGGACAATCAGACTTTGGTGGTAATGTAGATGCAAATGCTGGTTTAGATGTAACTGGTGTAACTAATATGGGTGATGGTGGTACTACTAACTATTCTTCATTTAGTGCAACTGGTGATCTAAGCTTGGTAGGATCCGCAGATAGTATTAGTAAGACAGATGGTACTTTGACAGTTGGTACAACTGCTCAAGATTTAACCCTATCTACTACTACTTCTGGTACTCTTGGAATCCAATCAGCTGGTGCAGTAGATATTGACGGTGCCTCATTAACTGCAGACTTAACCGGTGCATTTTCCATTGATGGTGCGGCAGCTTCTAATGTTTCGGCAACTGGTGCGAACTTAACCCTTTCCACTATTACTTCTGGAAATGTGGTTCTTGACGCAGCTGGCGACTTAACATTTAATGATGCCAACTGGGCCGGTGCAACCGACCCACTTCCGTTCTCTGATTCTGGCAACACAGCCTTTACTGGTGCAGCCGCAGGTGCAATATCTCTTATTGATGCTATTAATCAACTTGCAACAGAAGTAGCAACTCACGAAGCTATGACTCAGGCCGACTCAGTACCGGGTGATACAGATAGAGACACTAATGTAACTATTCCTGGTGCATTAGCATATACGTTGGCAGCTGACTTTGCTTCTGATTTCTTAATCTTTGTAAACGGTGTTAAGATGAGAAACGGAACAAGTGCAGCATCTAACTATGATGTATATCCAGGTAGTACTACTACTACGATCAGATTTGAGTTTAAACTTAAAGCAGCAGATGTAGTTTCCGCAGTGAAAATTGCTTAATTAACTACAGTATAACGTGTAGGGGGGCTTCGGCCCCCCACACACAAGCGAGGGAGAGGGCAATGGATTATAAAGACAAGAAAGATATACAGATTAATAGTCTTTTGAAATTACTTAAAGAAGTCGGTCCATTTGTTGACAAGGCTCAGGACGACGAATGGGAAGCTAAGGGATGGCAAAAGGGTTTTATGGAATTTATAAAAGTTCTAGAACAGGTTAGTTTTAAAGCTGGTTATAGACAAGGTGTGAAAGAGGGTTTAGAAAAGTATCAAAAGGATTTAATGGGCGAGATTGAGCTACAACAAGCTAGATATGCTAAGCTTATGGAGCAAGATCAAGAAACAAAACCAGATACACACCCTAATGAGCGTACCGAGATTATGAAGACACGTACCTCAGAAGATACAGTGGAAAATAAAGTTTCTAGAAAGAGTAGATTAAAAGCAAAAAAAGAAAAGGAATAAGCCATGGGACTTCTCGATAAATTCAAGGATGTTCTTGGTCTTGGTGATACAAAGGAAAAAAAGAAAGAAACCAAGAAGGAAAAACCCAAGAAGAAAAAACTCTCCAAAAGAGAGAAGATCCGTAAAATCGAGAATATACACAAGGTTAAACTAAGTCCCACTGTTGATGATAGCGATGACTTGTCTGTGAATCGTAAAAAACATAGACGTTCATTATTGGATGAGGCTAAAAATGGTTAGAACAAGAATCGGAGCCGACCAGACCAATGATACTGATTTTGTTGAAGAACTAGAACTATTATCAGATGGTACAATAAGTCAATCAGGTCCATTTAACATAGTATCTGTTACTACTGGAACTAAGGTTATTGTCGTAACTGGTGGTAAGTTTGAAGATGATCGTGTAGCCGGTGGAGATATATTACAAATCACTGGAGGCACAGCGAATGACGGAGCTTATACGGTTGCAAGTGTTACAGATAACAATACAATCATTGTTGTGGAAGCCGTAAGTACCGCAGGAGCATCCGGTGCTGTTGAGACGTTTTACCCACCTGCTGACGAGAAAGTAGGTGTTCAAGATCCAGGCGGTAACTATGTTCATTCTGGTACCTATCAGACACTAGATGACCATATTAAAGATGGTACTGCTCACCAAGCTGCAGGTGGCGGTATTACAGAGGGGCAGCACGAAGATCTAGACACTCTCGTACATAATTTATCAGAGGATATGTATGAAGAATTCACTTATAGTGGAGGTCAAGTAAGTAGTGTTATTCACTGGACTGATAGTGGCAAGACCACCAAAATAAGGGAACAGACTTTTACTTATACGGGCAACAAAGTAAACACAGAAGTTATTAAGCAGTATAACAGTAGCGGTGTTCTAAAATATACATTAACTGGTGCCTATACGTGGTCAGGAAACCAGGTAAGTAATGTCGATTGGACGGAGGTATAATGCCAGCTGTAGTAGTTGCAAATTGGTTAGATATTAATGATATATCAGCAGGTACTCAAACCAACGATATTAAAGTTACACTTGATAATGAAACGGTTGACGTATCGGATAGAGCTGCTAGATTATTAGGTAAAGTGTATGGCTCACAAAGTCAGCCCTTAACCCAAACTGCCACCAACTATAATCTTCAAACTGAAATTGCGGTGGGTGGTACTTTGGTGGATCCGCGTGCCATTAGAGCGTTAACGTCATCTGATGTAGTAGATATATCAGACAGGGCAGCAAGAGACTTAGGGAAAGTCGATATAGCAGCATTTGATGTACAGTTACCCACAGGTACTAATAGGTTAGGAAAAATACAACTGGTTGGCAGTAATGATATTGCTCTAGATGTATTAAAAGATACAGCGAGACCAGCTAACACTAAAGCTTTTTTAATAGCTGGAGTAGATCTTGGTGACATAGTTAGATTTCCAACCATAACATTGGATAGTGGTGATGGTAAATCTAGAATAGAAGTGGCTGGAAAATTTTCACTAGGTAATCCATCTCCTCCGTCAACCGCTACCGCAAAAACGGTTGCAGCAGATACACCACTAGATGTAGGAAGCACAGATGATGAGGATTACGAGATTACAGATGGTACAACCTTTACTGTAACGCAGGTATTTGCAGGATCAGAGGGTGACCCAAATGAAAAAGGATCTGTAGTAGAAGTATTTTATATAGATGCATCATCAGTGTCTCATATTGTAGAAAGGGTTTATATTACTGGTTTTACTAGAGATATTTATCCAGACACAAGTATAGCACGAGATGGTACAAGTATGGACGGTACAGCTGCTGGTGGAACAGGAGTACTAAGAATTAGACGAAGACGATTGGGCGGTGCTGCTATTGAAATCGATGCAGTGGTAAGGGGGTATGAAGAATAATGTCAGTACAACCAACAGTTAGTGGCGTATTTGTCGAATGGACAGTATTAAAGACTATAGTATTGGCCAACAGTCTTGGAATGCAATATAGCGTAGATTCCAAAAAGTATAATATTTGGGCTTTTAATGGCCCATCTCTTATTAGAACTTCGATCTATCTAGATGGTATTGCGGTCGGAGGTATGGACCAGAATCAAAACGATACAGATCGAACAGACTTTGAAACTAACTTTAAAGCCGATTGCAATGGTCTTGATCGCATGGCAATTAGAATTGAAGACGATGTTGATATTGATGTAAATGTTGACGCTGTTAATTCTGGTAACTTATTGAATAAGATGTTCAGATATGCAGCGGTAACGGCCAACCAATCTATCTCAAATAGCTCTTTTACAACAGTTTATACATATAGCGGAACCGGAGTCGTATACGGAATCTTTTTAGAGCTGAACTGGGACGATATGGATATAGAGCTTATTATTGATGGAGAGAAGGTTATAGACGGTCTTAGCCTTGTAGATATCCCAATCTGTGGTTCTGGTAATAGTGGACATGGTCCGCTGGCTCCATTTATCGGTAGATTATCATCCAAGGAGCTTGCCATTCAGCCACCTGAAGGTATTAAATATGCCACATCTGTAGTTGTTAAATTACAGGCTTCAAACAATGGGAAGAAATTAGTGTCTGGATATGCAGCACTAACCAAGGAGACATAATGGCGACTCAGAAAAACGACACATATTATGATGAGGTTGCAGCTGGTAGTGAGGTATATTCCTATCAAGTACCTGGCGACACTAAAGAGTGGGAAGTTAGAGATTTTCACGCAGATGCCCCAAGTTCTAGTGATGGTTGGGTGGCATTGATTTGGGATTATGGTGGCGCTGCTGAAGAAATTATCACTCTAACATATACTTCTGTAGAGCGTACGTTGAACAGATCTCTGGTTGGCGATGGCGTTAAGAAGCTAGCAATAGTACTTCATAATGGCGGTTCTGATGACCTAGTTATGGGCGGCGAATATAATGCGAAGGAGTTATAGTGGGAACTAAAGGCTCAAAAAACGTACCAAAGAAACCAAAAGCTAGCGATGGAAGACCTATTGTTAGGGCTGACAGTCGCCCAGAAGAAGCTTCAACATATTTTACTATGCGTGGAGACAGTGCTACTAAAATTGGAGATGGCACAATTATACAATGGGATTTTGGTAATTCTACCGACGAAGTAACAGATTCTATCACTACAACAATTCCATCAGGCTATAAACGAAAGAGAATTAAACTTGATTTTGTCGATGATATTCGTATTAAAGAGGGTACAATTTATTGGAAGAGTGCTCCATTTGGATGTCATATTGATTTTTGGGTTGTATGTCCAGACAATGAATATTATATAAGTTATGACGGAACCCCAACTCAAGCTTATGGAGATATCCCCATTGTACATTATGTAAACCATCATTTGATTATGGATGATTGTCCGATGGGAGATGAGCTTAATACCGAGGCTGCCAACGAGGATCCTATTCCAACGAATTACGAGCTTTGGATAGAGGTTACAATTGCCGATGGAAACACCTCATGTAAGGGATTTGCTGAACTAGAGTTATATAGAGAACGTACACATTTACTTCCGGGAGAATCAGTATAATGAAAAAGTTGAAAAAATATATATGGAACGTGTTGATTGCTATTGATCAATTCTTCAATGCTCTCACGGGTGGTGATCCCGATGAAACCATCAGTTCTAGAGTCGGAAAACATAAAGATACTAGTCGTTTAGCGCGTTTTCTGGCAGGGTTTTTAGATTTGTTTGAATGGAACCATGCAGAGAAGTCAATAGAGAAAGACGAAGGAAAAGACGAAATCTTATAAGAAGGAGATATTCGATGGTTGATTATACCAATGGTAATGGCCATGCCGAAATTCAAAAGCGTATTGATAAGCTTGAAGAGGAAGTAAAAGAACTTAAGCCCAATGGATCATGTAGGCAGGTGAGACTTGAGGCAGACGCTTTATTGGCCAAAATAGAGAAATTAAGAGAACGACAACTAGAACAACAGGAGATTTAATATGATTACTTGGCCCATTGCAATTGTGATGATTGGTGGTATCGCAACTATTTGTCTTACAATACTTAAGATTGTTAGTATGCGTAAGGACAGTAAACCCAATCCAGAAATGGAAAAGATGAACAAGAATAATGATGCAGCACATCAGGCTCTTGGACAAGTTCTTACCGACGCCAAAGAGCGGCTAATCATAATGGAAACCAAGTTTGATGATCATACCGCAGACGAAGAGGGCGAACTTGCTGAAATTAAAGGACAAATTAGCAAGTTAACCGATATAATTATAGACGTATTAAAGAAAATTAAGATGAACGACCACTAAGATTGGAGATTAAATGGCGAGAACGAAAATTGATATTCTAACTCCAATCCCACATGTTGAAGAATATAACACTTCAAAGGTATTTATTCCTGCTACTCTATTGGTTATCTGGAATGGTCAGGTTCTTAGCGGCCCCAGCGACATTGTTGAGTATGGTACATATGATGGATTTAGCATTGTGGGTTTTCAGATGCCAGGAAATGTTCCACAACCTTCCGATACATTTATGGCTATGTATCAAGTCTTAGATCAAACAGGTCTTACGATCCAAGAGACACTAAGAAAAGTCAATACAGAGGTTAGATTTCAATTTATTGCTAATCCTGGTTTGACAGGTGATCCCCGCATAACAATTTACAATAACAACGGCACCGTGAAACTTGTAGATAATGTAGTTATGGCAGAAAAAGACAATCAAGGGGTATATGAGTATAATTTTACCCCCACTCAAGTTGGCTTCTATACTGCTGTCATGAAAGAAAGTACTGAAAATAGTATACAAGTAACAGAAATTGTAGTAGCAGATGGCGATATTCAGAGTATTTATGAAAAAATCTGTGAAATTAGAGATGGACAAGTTTTAGGTTTGCCAAAACTAATAATGGGAGATTCTTGCTAATGCCTGGACGAAACGGAGTTTTATTAGGAACAACAATTAAACTGGTAGCCAAATTTATGGATGCCGTGGGAAATCCTGTAGACCCTGGTGTTTCACCTACAATTGATATTTTTCCTGCTGGTAAAAATCCAAATGAAGGAACTACCACTGATGGTGATGCCATTGTATTAGATGCATCGCAAACCAGCCTCGGTAGTCCAGCTGGATCTAATTATATTGTGAGAGATGCTGTGGGCTGTTATTCTTATGAGTTTCCCATCCCTAGTGGCGGTGATATAGGAGTATACTTCGATAGATGGAATGGTGAGGTAACAAGCCAGCCCCTAGAGGAAGTATTTATGTTCGTTGTAGTCGGTGGTGGCAGTATTGCTACTGGCCAACTCCAAGGGAACAATAGAGTTACCATATGTGTTGATGGTGATTTGTTAGATGAAGATGACACAAAATTAGGTGATGAGCTTTGTTGGTATTTCACTACTTCATATAGCCCTCTATATTCTTCTGTACGACGTCTCAGAATGGAGTTAGGGCCATTAATCCAACAAATCCCTGACGATACATTGAATCTCAACATCTTTGAAGCAAGTCTTCTAGCCGATGCTATCACTTTTGTTAACGACGCTGTGGATAATGACTATTTCAAATTTGCACGCAGAGAGTATGTGACCTGTTTAGCGGCATCTAGATTGTTAGGTAGCCAAGGAACACAAGGTAAACAGAAGAGACTAGGAGATCTGGATGTAAAATTATCTGGTGATCCTAATGATAAAATCAAATCAATGATGAAATGTCTTGCTGAATATGAGCCTGCTATAAAGAGTCATGGTGAGCTATCTGCGGGTACTAGCATTAAGCCACGGTCTGCAGTAAAAGGTATAACAGATCCTGACAGACCCGTGATCGGACGTCTGTGGGTTAAAGAGGCAGATGGTATACCTGCAGCGAATACTAAAGTTAAATCAGCCACTAGTAATAGGCCAAAACGTACATTTCTAAAACGGAAGAGCAGATGGGATTGGGAATAAATAATACACTATTATACCCAGGAAGTGGGGGTACAGAAATAGACCTGCGTGATGAGATGAAACGACTTATGCATGGTGATGGTACCGAGATTCCAAAGGGTAGAAAAGGTTTGTTGCGCCGAATGCGCAAGAACGACAATGGTAATTTGATTCTATGTGAATGCGTAGATGACATTACTCACGAGCCAGACCTGGACACATTTTGTCCATACTGTCTTGGCGAGGGCTATAAGTGGGATGAAGAAATAATCACCTACTATAAGGTAGTTATTGGTACAAATGAAGGATTGGCAGCCAAAGTACAAAAGCTGATTCCGGGTGAACTCAATGTTCCGTTTGCCTTTTATTACATAGAGTACTTCGTAAATCCTTCACTACAAGATAAACTTGTAGAAATTAGGTTAGATCTAGAAGGCAATGTGATTACACCGCTAGACCGACATAAAGTTGTTCGTTTAGAAGCGGTACAGGATTTTAGGTCTGACAATGGCAGGATAGAATATTTTAGATTAGGAACTAACTTGGAGGTTCTTAAATAATGGTGGACGTCAGAACAGATATTTTACCTGAGGAATTAACAGAGCAAGATAAGTGGTACGTAGTACAATTGCTTCAGGATTTTGAGCAGCAAAACGAACAGTTTATTGGGCGTGGCGAAAGAGCCAAGATGCCCCAACCTGCTAAAAGTCTAGATGATTTTATTATTCTAACAAAAGAATCTATTGAAGCTAAGGAACACGTTGATAATACTCCTGAAGAGAACAAAGTTCTTTTCACAGCCGAGTACCCACCAACAGAACTAGATACGGTTACTGTCTCTTATAGTTTATTGAGACGAGAACCAGCTAGTACAAGTGGCGGCAGACACTTTAATCAACAGAGACAAGAGTGGAAGCCACACGTAAGAGAGATCATCGATGACCCAAATAATCCAGGTTATAAATTAATTATTCTCGGACAGAAGTTTGAAAATATTGTACAGTTTATAATTTGGGCAAAGACCAATAAAGAAGCCAACAAAAGGGCGACTTGGTTTGAAGATCTTATGCGAGAATACGCATGGTTTATTAAATATAAAGGCGTAAATGAGTTCTATATGCTCGAACGAGGTGAAGATATTATTTTAGACATTGACCAACAAAGAGTTGTAGGAAGACCTTTTCATTTCTATGTAAGAACAGAAAAATTAACTTATCTAAGCGAGCCTACAATTCGTCGAGTAATGTTAGAACTTGGAATTAAATAAGGATAAGTTAATACAAGGAGGATAATCTCAATGGCATTTAACAATCTACCAGGTGTTTTTCCAGAAAAGCAAGATGGTGGACTGGCGATTTTAGCTAGTACAAATGCTCCCAGAGTAATGGTTTTAGGAACCGCAGACAAAGGAAGTGCTGATGCACCGTTTCAAGTTGGACGGTCACAAGAAGCAGCAAGTGCCTTTGGTTCTGCCGGTACTCTAACTCGGGGTATGTATGAAACTAAGACAGCAGGTTCCACAAATACCGTTCTTCTGCGAATGAATGCTACTGCAGCGTCACTTGAAGGTATCGGAGTAGCGGCAGCTATCGGTGGTATTAAGATCACCACTTTCCGAAAAGATGATGATGCTGGCGATAGCTATTCATTTTACTGGGACGACACTGCTCAAAGACTCGTGGTAAAGAATGTATCTAGTGACGACGTTATTTTTGATAGAGATTTTGATGAAGTCGACGCAGACATTAATACCGGCGAAGTCATTGTAAGCGGTGAGCCCGGAGCAGGCGGTGCAGATATTGGAAGTGTTTCAGCTTTCCATACACTAACAATGTCAGCTGGAGAAATGACCAGTTTTTCAGTTACCTTTACAGCAGGTACAGACGGCACATCTCCAAGCAGAATGAAACTATACGAAGCCTTAACAAAGGCGTATAGATTACTAGAAAACGAGCAATTTGATATCATGGTACCAATGGATGTATATCTTGATGACAAGAATGTTGCAGACGGTGACACGATTACGCTACCAGGAGTAAATACCCATCCAGTAGCAGGTTCTAGCAGTGATGCACTAGGTGAGGTGTTCGTAGAAGAATATCTTGGTTCTCTTTATTTCTTCTGGGATACTGACGGTGATGGCGATGCAGAACTATGGCCAGACGGTGTTGGTTCAGCATCAGCTAGCTCTAAGATCGATGGTACCTCATTGACAGCAGCAGACTTCCACGAAGTCAATTTTGCATACCAATTAGCAAATTTCTGTTTTGAAATTTCTGAAAACAATGTTGAAGTAACCGGTGTTATTGGCGTAAAGCCTCCATCAAGTGTTGCGCTAGAAGATGTATCATTATGGGTTGGGGAACTACCAGCCTTTACTGTTGATACAGGATCTGGTCAGCAAAGTGTTGCATCTGCATCAGACAACGGCTCAGGCCTACTTGGCAATAAGTTCATGGCAGGTAGATATGGGTACGAAGTAGCTGGTGTAGCAGGTAATGCTGGTGGTGGATTTATCAGAACAGACAGCGGATTTGTTGATGGTATCGAACAACTAGATCGCGGTGGACATTTTATTGATATCGGCAAACATATTAGTGTAGTAGGCGCATGGGTGACAATGTTCAATCCATTTGATTCAACTGGATTTGGATATACATCAACTATGGCACCAACATATGCAGGTATGTATTCAGCCCTTCAATCAAAGAGTGCACCAACCAATAAATTGGTTCCGGGCATCGTATTGCCTTTCAGAATCAATAATGCTAAATTAGACGATTTGGCTGGCGTTAGTTTCGTAATGGGCGCCGACAAAGCCAAGGGCAACGTAGTATCCGATGCCCCAACAGCAGCAAGACCTGACAGTGATTATCGTAGACTGACTACGGTACGTATTGTTAAGGACGCAATTGATGCAGTTCGTCAAGCATCAGAACCTTTCATTGGTGAAGCAGGAGGAGCAGCACAACGCGCAGCTCTAAGAACGGCAGTAGACGGCAAATTGTCAAGATTGCAACAGGGTGGGTTTATTCAGAGATACGACCTCAATGTAACAGCAACCCCTTCGCAACAAATTCAGGGCGATGCAACTATCGAACTTAATATCGTTCCAGCATTTGAACTACGACAAATTGAATTAATTCTCTCATTGTTACCTCAATAAGATAGAATAAGGAGATAAACATGGTTAGAACACCTCCACAAATTAGTGAGTTCAGTAGAAGTCACAATTCATTCTCTGGAGTAGATATTAAAGCCACTTTCGCCAATAAAACAATTGGTGAATTACAGGCCATTAGTTATTCTATCACTAGAGAAAAGGCACCTATCTATACATTAGGTAGTGCAGATCCTAGAGCATTTTCAAGAGGTAAGAGAGGTATCGCTGGTACATTAATCTTTATTACTTTTGATCGACATGCTCTATTAGAAGAGTTAAGAGCACTGAAATTCCAATCTGACAAAGAGGATGTACGACCAGAATTTAGAGATGACGGATCAAATTCGTTAATCTTCCCAACTTCTGGAAATGCCCCGAGTACTCCTGTCGGTGGTGGTATTGCAAACAGTCCAGCAACTGCTCAGCAAGAGTCAGACCTTACTACAGTGGATAGTGACCAAGAAGCGGCGCATCCCTGGTATGTTGACCAGATTCCACCATTTGATATTACCCTTGCAGCAGCCAACGAGTATGGTGCTTTAGCAGTAATGAACATCTTTGGTGTTGAAGTTCTTAATGAAGGCTTTGGAATTAGCATCGATGACTTGGTCTCTGAACAACAGATGACCTACATCGCTCGCACATTGCTTCCATGGCAGTGGGTAAAACCAAAACCGTACTTTATTAATCGACCAGATGGTCAAAGTTCATAATTTATAATATATTATAAGAAAGCTGGCCCACGTACTTTGTGGGCCGAAGGAGAAACATGGTAAAGATACCCGACAATGCTAGCTATACCGGTGCAGACATTAAGGCAATGGTCTATTTGCCCGTTAATACGGAAGCATTACAGAATGAAATCAATGAGTTGGGCCTCCAAATGGATGCTCTATTACGAGATGGTGCAGAGAGTAATAGAGACTTTATCGGCCCCAGCACCAGTGTCACCCCCTATAATAACCAGAATAGACTAGATGCCGTGAGAGCCCTATCAGACAGGGCAGGAGAACTAGGGCGGATTATAAGAGAGTCTACAGAGGGAGTGATTGGTTTAGTACTTGCAGAATTGAGCACAATAAGCTATAGTATACATAGGGAAACGTTTCCTGTGAGATCACTGGGGAGTGTATATGCGAAGGATTATACTAGAGGCCCTAGGACTATCGCTGGTAGCCTTATTTTTACTGTTTTTAATAAGCACGTTTTAACAAACCTATTAGAGGCAACAAAAGCTATTGTTTCTACTGGAATATTAGAGTCACCAGACGAATACAATAAAACATCACCAGTGTTATCTGATCAAATTCCTCCATTTGATGTTATAATTAAGTATGATAATGAACTAGGAGAGGGTTCTGGCATGATTATCTATGGGGTTCAAATTGTTAATGAAGGACAAGTAACTAGCGTAAATGACCTTATTACAGAAAATCAGATGCAGTTTGTGGCGAGAGATATTGACATTATGAGAGATATCTCTACTCGCAACTTGGTTCGTAATGTAGGTATAGGGAGGGCGAAAACGCCCAGAGATTTGTCAAAAGAAGACGCAGCATTTCAACGGCTATTACGTAGACGTAATCCATTTGTTTAAGATAGGGAGCTAGCATGGTAGATGATAAAGGCTCATTTGGTAGTGTACGAGGAATAACTGCCGACCAAATCTATGAATATGACCACTTCGCTGGTTCGCAAATTAGTATCTATATTGGCGATGTCTTAATAGATGAGATTAATAGAATTGAATTTTCAGTACAGCAGACCAAAAAACCCATTTATGGGTATGCGTCACAATATTATGATGCCGTAGCTTCTGGTCAAGTGTTGGTAACAGGTAGTTTTAATATCAACTTTAAAGAAGCTGGCTACATGTACTTAGTATTAAAGAGATATTTAGATACGATTGGATCCCTGGAAGGTGGAGAGGTCTCACCTTTACCTCAACAGATCGCAGGTGAAGACAACGTATCTGTGGAAAACGCTAAAATACTGCGTAGAAATATTGAACGTATTATAGCGGACGAAGTTACCGAGCAAAAGAAACAAACTGAGGATAGTGGACTAGCTAATGCAACCGAGCCAACAGATAAATTTGAGTTTTATAAACAATTAGCGGCACTACCAGATGCAGAGTTTGAGAACATGGCAGAAGTATTTGAAGATGTCTTGTGGCAGAACTCTAGTACACAGGGAGAAAATCTCGGTAATATAGTTAAATCTACAAACCTTGAACTAGATCAAGCCCTACGAAGGGCGGACCAGTTTCCAGGCTTTACTATCTGGGTTACATATGGAGACATAAATAACCCTATAGCTAATCATACTATTAAAAAATTGACGGGCGTTCATATCGTGGGTTCTGGACAAGTCATTGAGATATCTGGAGAGCCCATCTTTGAACAATATCAATTTTTAGCAAGAAACCTATTATAAAGGGAGGCGTAACACAATGAATAAGGTAATGGAAAAAGATGAGATTTTTGCAGAGGCTGACCAGAACACGAAAGCAGCAACAGATTCTATGCTTGAGTCGGCGTTCGGTCCCAAAGAAGGAAGTGCGGTACCAGAAAAGGGTGAAGAAACAGCTGATGTATTGACTGAAGAGCAAGAACCAGCAGTAGACGTAAAGGCTATGTTGGCCGGGCTCCCAAGTGGACCTCAGGCAGAACAAATTGATGCATGGAAGGCTCAACACGGAGAGGTATATATCCTGCCACTTGACGTTACAGAGATGTATGTCTGGCGACCCTTACGTCATCTAGAGTATAAAACTATGCTCAAAGGTGATATGGCAAAGGACGATGAGTCATTTCGTGAAGCGGTGGTATTGAGATCACTATTATGGCCTCAGCTAACACCCAATCAAGTCGCTGCGACTAGAGCAGGTTTAATGGATACTCTATTCCAGGTAATTATGCAGGGGTCTTATTTCTTAAATCCCGACTTAGCATTGCAACTGGTACAAAAGCTGTAAGCCGAAAGGAGGTCTTATGGACCTACTGGAGGCAAGAAAACAACACGAGGATCTGCATCAGGTAATTTTTTCAGATCACACTATTGTTATATTCAGGCTTTTAAGTTGGAAAGAATACGGATATTATTTTAATCAATACAATCAGCCAGAGGCTGAGAAGTGTGATGAAGCCGTATTTGAGCAGTGTGTATTAGAGGTTAGGAACAATACTAATAGAGATAAGCTGCGAGCTGGTGTAGTCCACACTATAACTAATATCATATTGAGTCTGTCTGGGCCAAAATCACTAGAGAACTGGCAAGAGGCTCTGGAATTAGCTCGTAAAAACTCAGTTCCCACACTAACGTCACAGATAGAAATGGTAATCTGTAGGGCGTTTCCAGCCTATAAGCCAGATGATATATGGGATATGGGTTGGCCAATGATAATGAATAGACTTGCGCAAGCAGAGCAACTATTACTACAAACTAAACAAATAGATAAACCATTAAAGTTTATCGGTAATGATAAAAATGAATCAGTACAAGACCTGGTCAAGGATGCGCAACGCATCAAACAAGTGGACAAGAGTCGTCCAGTAGGTCAATCCCATCACATAAACAGAGAAAGCAACTGGAGCAAGGTAAGAGATTAAATTATCCTAACGGGTAATTAATCTCTTTTTTTTTATTATGTCACCATTCAACCAAAACACAGGTAGGTTCGAGATAGAGCCTCGCAAACGGCGAGAAGCTCCCGAACCATTTTGGGCACAAGGATCTCCTCCAAAAAAGGACCCTGTGCCATTGGCTAATTTCGCCATGGGTGTTCTGGGTCTTGGGGGTATCATTGGTTATGGTCGATCTTCTATAGGGGAAGGCCGCAGGGGCGTAGATAGATACCACCAATGGATTAGAAAAGTAGAAGACTATTCACCAGGGGGTATGTTTAAAACATTTGGTGTTAGTGATCTAACTTATCCATATACAGCGGGTGCGCCACGAGACCGTGGTGTAGTTGCTAGGGCTGGTGGTAAATTAGCACAAGGGTTAGAGGCAGTATATCCCGATCAAGTACAACGCTTTAAAGAGGGAAAACAAAAGTTTGTAGGACTGCCAGTTTCATCAAAGACTAAACGACTAGTAGCAATGTCTAGGGCTTATGCATCTAGCCAGATGCAAAGATTTAATTCTCTCTTACAGGAGATGCGAGAACTAAGCATTATCAAGGATGTTCCTGGCTTTGTAAGAACACGAGACTATGTTGCATCACGTGCGGCTCTACTAGGGCTTAAGTTACCTCCCAATGTATTAGGTGTAAAACCAGGTCCAGCCTTACGTATGGTTGGTGGATTCGCAGGTAAAGCAGCGGCTGTTGGTTTAGGAATTCATTACTTAAATTATTTAGATTATCTACGAAGAAGTGAAGACAGTAAGGTCCTAACAACTGCTGGTGGTGCCCTTGCCGGTGCTGCTGGTTTTGGTGCTTTCTTTAGAAATGTGCGTGCAGCACGTACCGGTGCTGTGGTCGGAGCTGCTATTGGTCTACTACCCACATTTGATGAAGGTATCTATGCAGGATTCGCAAGCTTATATACTAAGGGTCGTTTGTTACATGCCAAGATGTCAGACCATCTTGGACTTACAGATGCCGCAGAAAAACAAGAAGATTTAGCCCCAGGTATTACACAGGCTAAAACTGTTTTAGGATTTGCTGGTGGCGGTGGTTTAACTGGCTATTTATTTCAATATAGTAAAAAATTAGCCAAGGGCGGTGTTCAGGGTAAAGGATTCGGAAAAGGTGCTCTAGTTGGCTTAGGTATATATACTGCAATGGCAGGTTTAACAGCTATAGCTTCAGGGACATTTGTACCTGGTATTCTAGGGTCAGACAAGTCTCATGATGAGTTAGAAAAAATATATTCAGGCGAAGAGGAAGTTCCCATTAGAAAAGGTCGATGGTGGGAGTTTGGGCGAACGCCGTGGGAAGGTACTAAGGTTGATTATTATAGGGCTCACTGGTATCCAAGATTGTTATCTGGAGCCAGAGACACGTCTATCTATGGCAGTGAAGAAGAGAAGTGGGCATATGACCCTATCCTTCATCCAGTCAAAGCATTATTCGATGAAGAGTTTAAATATCACAGAGAACTTCGGAACTACCACAGTAGACCCTACCCAGTATCAGGCACATATTTTGAAGATATTCCATTCTTAGGACCCATTTTAGCAGGCACTCTTGGTAAGTTAATCAAACCAACTCGCTATATGCATCAAGAGAAATGGCTACGTGGTGGTGAATTGGGAGAGCCAGGCACTGAAGTGTATGACGTACCACACGCTGGTGGACATGCACCTGTTGCTCAGCTAGGTGGAAAAACCCCAGCGACACCCCTAGAACGCTACGATAGTACAGATATGCTAGGTAAAACCATATATAGACTTAACGAACTACGAGGTTTGACAGGTTTTGCACACGGCGCAATTAAAGAACACCTAACAGGTAGTCAGGATTATTTCGATCAAACTAGACGCTTGGAATCTGCCACAAGAGCATATGGACTAGAACGATGGTTCTGGGATATGAGTCTTGGTGGTTTACTAGGTACAACAGAAGCACTACGTCGATACATTCCCCATAGACGACGACAGATTGATTTATATAATCCTATACCAAATCTAATGCCATCATGGATGCCAGGATCTAATTATTATATTGACTTTCACACCGGAGACCCGTATACTAAGGTTCCAGAAGGTGACATTCGATTACCAGGTCGTGGCTATGAAAAATTAAATCCAGAACTACGTGGTCTACATACAGAGGAATACCCACTGTTTCATAGGTTTAGAATTTTGGCTGACACAGCTATGTGGAGCGATGAATATAAGCAGGCTAGAGACGAGATGCGTGCCGCTCAAAAAGACGGAAAGCTGTCTGTATTAGAGAGTCAACAATTCCAAACAATATTAAAACAAGTAGCCAGCAAGAAAAAGAAAAGAGAATTCAAAGAATATAAATTTGCTACCTCAGATGTCATACGTACTGATGTAACGGTAAAAGAATTATTGCCCGAAGGTAGGTTTACTACAGAGGAATTCGCAGACGTTCAGTTTGATTTGTCTGGAGTTAATATGTCCACCGCAGCTAGGGAAAGACTGGTTAAAAAACAAGAGCGAAGCGGAACCATACGTTCTCGAATGGAAGAGTTGTTTAATAAACAACAAACAGTACTTGAAGATTCTCTGAAGGCTGGACAAAAAATTTCAGTTCTAGTTCCCGGTGATCCACTTAGTCGGTATAAGATGGGTGCACGCAATATTACTATGCCCGCCATCGTCGAAGATTTAAATAAACAATTAATTGATGAGGGGTTGGCAGAATTTAAAGAAGATGACATTAGTCAACGTCTTAAGTATTCACCTATGCAGCGAGGGGTTGCAACCGCATGGGAAATTCTAACACATAAGGGCGAGACACCCCTAGAGATAATGACTCCGTTTGCGCCCATGACAAAGTTTGTGCATGCACGAAGTGCTATTGAAGAGTATGAGCGAACACAAGTATTTGGTACAACCTCTGCATTCTGGCAACATCCCGTTGAACACTTTTTGGTTCCATTTTATCAGTCTGTACGAGCGCTTGTTGATAGTGATTATGTACCTGCACGAATCGAACATCGTCGCGAGGTACAGGACTATTTTGACAAACTTAAATATGTTAAATATGCACGCCTAGAACACATAGCTAAAGAGATGGGTGAAACAGAAACATCTCAAAAACTAAATAGCATTAAAAGACAGACACTGTTTGGTGTCGACCCATATGGCAGTTTCTCTAATATTCTCAAGGCGTTACCAGGTGCTGAACGAGACTTCTTTACAGCGTTCACTAATGCCAAAACAGCTGAAGAACGCGAAAGAATACTAGAACTATTACCACCAAACGAAAGACATATATATATAGCTCGTTGGCATGGTCGTCTCGCCAGACAGTTAATGGCTGAATATAAAGCTGGCATTAGTCAAGACACAACATTACTGGCTGAATTAAGTAGGTTTAAGAAATATGAAGGTAAACCATATACTCCACAACTAGAGGCTCAATATGAGAAGAGTAAAGAATCAGGACAAAGTTATTCTGATTGGTATAGAACTAGAGAGCTGGAGACATATTTTACCACGGCACCATTGCCTGGACCTAATTGGGTTGGTTGGCATCCTAAGGTAGATCTAGATGACATTAAGCTGAAAGTAGTTGAGTCACTAGGTGAAGATATGCATGACTATGGCCTGTGGCAATCTAGGGCTCGCACTCTAGAGAGTAAGCCATATGTCGGAGAAGAGGCAATAGATCCCATTATGGGTCAGCCGGAAATGGCACGCGGTGAAATGGTAGACCGTTTACGTGCCCTACTTACAGAGCAGAACATTACGGGTCTCCAAATTAGCAGCCACAATGTATTTAAAAATAACTATGAGAATGAAATCGAGATAGACCTTTTAGACGATAGAGGAATAGAATTACAAGAATATGTTCGTAATCCGAATCGAGAATAACAATGGCATTGTTTCCTAAATTTGCAAAAGTAGCAGGTATTACATTCAAACACGGAATCGGTTCCAGGGTTGGACAACAGTCTGCCTTGGCGCTGGCACGTCGTGGTTTGCTCAATGAGGTGATGCTTAAAAAGATACCACTACCCAAGGGTGTTGCAGGTAAAGCTTCTGGTTTGCCTTGGGGAATTCAAGTCTTAGCAAAAGGTCGTAAACGAGTCCATCCTCTTGGTTGGGTTCCAGATGACATATTGGCTAAAGGATATGGTAAAGAAGTATTATTTGGAGCAGAGTCTAAAGCAGCAGTATTTTATAGGGGTCAAAAATCTCAGAATTTTGGTATGAGGTTTGGACTTCCAAATGATACGGAATTTATGGCAGGTGCAGCAGCTGCCTCCAGTAAGGGTCCGCTGGTTGGTTTAGGTCTTGGTGCCGCTGTCGCAGGTACTTTGTTATTTAACCTGTTAGCCAAGGGTAAAGAAGAAGATGCCCCACTAAGCAATAGTCTAGGTAAAGCACATATGGGAAGTGGTTTCCCAGAATTAGGCCTTGGCCCCATGCAGCGAAAGGTACTAACAGATTTTGGTAGTGGTTTCAATCCAATCAAAGCAATTGCACGCAAGGTTGGACTAACCTCAGAAGCCTTAATTAAGAGCAAACAGTTTCAGACCGCCTTACGTAACCCCATTACAGATACTACTGGAAAATATGCAACACGATCATTTACAGCAGGTGCAGGATCTGAGAGTGTTTTACAGCGTTGGGGAGAGATATCTCTTCCAGTTAAAACAAGCAAAGGTACTGTCTCTGGAAAATTCAAGTTTCCATTCGTAGAGAAGAAAGCACATACTGGAGAGATGGCGAGGATTGAAGCAATAGCCACCAACCGTGCAAGTTCAGTTAATCGCAACATACCAGCAGGCAAAGCATCAAGAGCACAGCTAAATACATTCCCAGATTTATATGGTCTAGAGACTAAGTCTGGCCGTGTCTTTTCTGAGTCTTTGCCGGGTGTAACCTTTGATCGATATCTTAGTGAAATTAAAGAACTTCGTCCTAAAATTGGAATCGCCGCAGCGATGCGACGCACCACAGATAAATATAAACTACCATATACCTCTATCGGTCAGATCGAAAAAGACATTGATATCTTTAGAGACAAGATGAGACTCGTACATAAGCAGACTGGCCTTACACATGGAGACCTATCTGCTGGTAATGTCATGATAACTCCTCAGGGTATAGGTGCCGTTGATTGGGCTCAGCCAAGAGCACTCACCAGAAAGCTGGCATCTAAGTCCAAGACAGACATATTTGAGCAAATGACTGAACGATATGGAACTATGTCCGCCCATATGGACCCAGATGTAACACCCAGATATATCAGTATGATGAGAAAAGAACACCCACAAGTTATGGCTGCTCTTGAAGGTCCGGTGGCTAATTTTCACAGGGCATCATGGCAGAGAGAACAGGGTCTAGCTATGGGAGATTTGGCCTTAAAGAACCTTAAAGGTAGAGCCAAAATTATGTCAGAAGCTATACCAGCACAAGAATTGAAAAAATTTGACTGGAGATTGGAAACAAGTATAGATTACATGGCCTTAGACGATCTTAAGGCAACCGTACAAGGGTTAAAGAAGTCTCATAGGTTTAACACACCTGGACTAGCCAATAGGCTAGAGGGTATGCCAGATGGTGGTGTAGCCTCTAGTTTGCGCCAGAAAATGACGGATTTCGGCAGTCCCTGGCAAGGTCAGGTTGTAAGTGAACCAATGGCCCGAGGTATGATGGCTCCTACGGTCAATACCCAGATAAAAGGCGAGGGTTCAAAGTTATCATCTATGATGATCGAGGGTGGATTTGCTCCAACATCACCAGAACTTGAGCACATAGCACAGAATATGCCAGCCGCAGCTAAGGCCTTAATATCACAAGGATCTCCAACAACATATATGCAAAATAATGTACCTCTTTCTACAAAGATTAAAATCACAGGAACCAGCAATGGAGCTGGCCATGTCGGAAATTTAGCAAATATGGTGACTGCCAACATACCGAAATCAAAGGTAAATATTAACGTTCAAGACCATCGAACGAAGTTGACACCCCAAAGAATTTCTGATATGATGGAAGGATAAAGAAGTATGGTTAATGATAAAGAATCCAACCTGTTAGCAGGCAATAAGACCATTTCAAGTACTCCCCAGAGCAAACTAGATCAAGACAATGAAGAACAACTGTCAGCACAATCACTTACGAAGCCGCCAACGGCGGACAGTTCTGACAAAAGCGCTCTGTACAAGAAAGGTCGTTTCGCAGCTGATATCAACAAGATATCTGCAGAGGATACCTTTGTCATCAATGATGTTACTTTAGCTATTCCACCAACAGCTATTCGCATCGACAAACAAAACATACATTATAAATGGCACACACTAAGGTCTAGTCATCCTGCTAAGGTTAAATCAGGTCATGGTCAAATTCAAGTATCACTAAGTATTTATTTTGTAGGCATAAAAGCTATCAACGAAGGTCTCAGAAGGCTTGTTGTACAGCTGGAGCATTCTCCATTTGCATATGTAAACAATAGATATTTAAGAGATAACATTGCTCCTGGTACTAATAATAATATGGCTTTTACTGTTCTAGATTTTACCGTAAGAACTGAGCCTGGCTTGGTTGATGCGCTAGTGTTAGACCTGGATATGACATGGTTTAATTACTTTCCATTTTCCCGCAACTTTATGTATAGAGAAACTTGGGAGCCATTAGATCAGCCTGCTGAACACAGAATAGATAGCGAAGCGAAACTTATCAACATGTCTCCTACAGATCCGGTAGTGAGTCAGAATATTATTCAGTCTTGGATTGATGGTGGAAATCAAGTTCTACAGCAATCATATGATCCTGATCTACAGGCTAGGCAGGATATGTTGAATGAGAACATGTGCTATATTCAAAAAGAACAAGCGATAATGAAACCGGCTAATCCGGTAAAACAACCTGCGCAATCAGTGCCATATAGGTTGTACTACGATGAACTACAGAATAAAAGAGCATTGATTTCTTCTAAAGATTCTACTCTCGGACAAACATTCGATAATCAACCAGTACTACAACAGGCCTTAACCTTTAAGTATTTTGAGTATAAGCAAGTACATTTACCCTCTAACCTAAAGTTTTTAGGTACCAGACAGCTAAGACCAGGAGAACTATCCAAGGTTAGTACGGGTGATTTACAACTTAGGGGTGATGTTACATTGCTTATGAGAGAAAAGGCAGCTCGTGATTTGGAATTATTAGCTCAGTCATTTAGCTCTCAATTTAATATACCGCTACCTCTTACTTCTTGTTTTAGAACATTTGAAGAACAAGCCATTCTATCCAACCAAGAGCACACTAAGGAATTAGCCAGTAAGCCTGGCACAAGTTATCACGAGGTGGGTCTTGCAGTAGACATAGGTGTTAAGAGCCTAACCGCCAATCAGTATATCTGGATAGTTTTGAATGCACCTAAATTACCGAATGGTGGATTTTTAGTTAATAGGAACGTCAGAGCGAGAGCCGGTAACAATGAATCAAAATTAAGAGAAGTTCACGAAGATGGTACGCTAGCTGAAAGGTGGCACTTTACGCACCAATCAACTGACAATAATGTCGAGAGATTATTAAAACGAATTTACAGGGGTAATGACGAGTCTTTACCACAAGAAAAGGTCTCTTCTGGTAGGGCAGATTATTCAACATGGTTAAAGAACCACCTAGAAGGTGGCTGGGAAAACGTAACTCATTATCCTCGTATTTTCAGACGCCCCATAGAGTTCTCTCTAGATGCAAGCGATACATTGCCAAGTCCTCCGGGGAATAAATTAGTCATATCTTCGTTGGCTGTTTCTATGAATAACCTAGTAGCATCATTACCACTACTATCTCACCAATATGCATCCCATCAATACATGGGCAGTACAGATAAGGATATCTTTATCTCACTGTTGGCTCACGGTACAGGCAAGCTGACAGAACTTCAAATGATGAATAGTGTATTAGAACACAATGCTAGAGTATTTAGAAAAGTACCAGAATCAAGTATAGCAATTGTTGGCGCTAATAATATAATGAAGTTTATGACTGTTGACAAGGTTCTCATTGAGTCTATCAATACAGAAACTATTCCTGGCAACCCAGATCTATTTAATGTTAATATGAAAATGACACAATGGACTACGCCCAGAGATTTGTTGTTTACAGAATTTGCTACAGATACGGCATTGCGAGAACAGGTTATTCAAAGATTGTTGACACAGGTATCTGGACCACACTTAGAACATGAGACTACAAAATCTAATGACTTGCATTTGAGAGGTAAGGTTAAAGTACGTGACAAAAATATCTTAGGATTTATTCGTCCGGCAACATACAAGATTGCCCCCAAGGCAGTTAATGGAGTTATGCCAGTCCCTGGCGTTGATGAATTTCTGTTAGGTAGCGATGGTCTTATAGAGCGACTAATTCAAATCGTTAGAAGCTTAAACTTAATCTTAGTGAACGAAGAGGCAGCAAAATTACTAAGATATCACCACGGCTATGTAATGGCACTATACGGCGCAGAGAAACTTGTACATCCAGAAGCTTATACCTTCGTGGCAGAAGAAGTGGCTACCGGCGAACGAACCACAATTAACACCACCAGTGCAGGCCGAGACCGCATAGACAAGAGGCAACGTGAGGCTATTGTTCGAGCACGCAAAAGACTTGATCAATTGGCTGATGATATTATTGCTACTCATCTATTGGAAGACAGGTTCTTTCAAGATATTTTCGAACATGTTAGTGGTACCATTGTTAATGGTAGGCCAGCATATCCGGATTTAAATCTACCACCACATCCTCTTACCGGAGAGACACTAGATACAAATCCAGATTGGTATTTCTGGAATGATGCAGAAGAAGGTAAGGAGGCAATTGTAAAGCCTGATTTGAAGGCACAAGGAAAACAATTAGCCATGAGTAGTTATAGTTCATATACTAGGCTAAACAATGGAAGATGGTATGACTCTACATATCTATCTCCTAATCGTAAGAAAATTAAAGATGGTACAGAGCGATCTCGACTTGAGTCTGATGGCTATATTGCTCCAGATTCTTCAAAGGATAGACCAACGTATGAGAGTAGCTTTGGGATTACCAAGAAAAAGAAAGCCCAAAACCTGTCTAACTATGGTCTTTTTGCTAAGGGCAGAAATAGTGAGGGTGAATTTGACAAGCGATATAAAGGGGATAACCCTCATGATTCCGTATCTTTTGGAAGCAAGAGTATGGGAGGGAGTTCTTTACATGATTTTGGAAACACGGAAACCGGCTTACAGAAAACCTATGATTTAGCTGTTGCCAATATGACTAACGATCAGAACACCATGAGACGTGCGTTTCCAACCTTTAAGATATATTTTATAGAAAACGAAACCCTAATTGGTCAGTCTAACGAATCGAATAAACGTTTACGTGGGTTTGATGATTTCTATAGTTATAGTGCTATTAAGGATATTAGAATTATTCGAAGTAGAAAAATACCTGCCGATCTAGCAGTTGTTACTATGACAAACGTAGCGGGGTTATTAGATGGACGCGCATTCTACAGTGGAAAGTCTCAACGTAAGGACAAAACAGATGATGTGGGTCCTTTCAATCCCGATATGGTATTACCAGAATCACAGAACAATCCATGGGAAGGCATTATTCTCAGAGAAGGACAAAAGGTACAAATTCGTTTAGGTTATTCGAACAACCCTAACAACCTAGAGGTTGTTTTTAATGGACAGGTAGCTGAAGTGGGACCGTCCGAAAGTGGTGATTTGATCCAGATTGTATGTCAAAGTTATGCTGTAGAGTTGGTGCAGCAAATCAAAGGTCTCGACATTGCACCAGACAACATTGGCGAATCTAAGAACATTGGAGATACACAAGAATTATTGTCTACTATGATATGTGAACCAGAAGTAGTTCACTTTGGTCGCTGGGCGCCGAATGCAGAATACAATCCTGCCGAGATTCAAGTACGTGGCACAACAGATGTCCTTGCTATCCCTGGTATCTTGACCAAGGCAGTACGTCAAGCAGTGACAGAACGATGGCAAATGCTAAACAGCCCACAAGATGATAATATTTATGCCCCAGCACAGAGCGAATACTATAAGTGGTATAGAAAAATATTAGACTGGAACACTCTAGATTACTATATCGTTCATACTACTGTGTGGGATATATTTCAAGAAATGGAACTACGTCATCCTGGTTGGATTTCTTATCCTGTTCCATACGAAGATAGATACACTATGTTCTTTGGCGTGGCTTCGCAGCATTATTGGTCTAGACCTCCCGACATGGCTGAAATACGAGATATTCATTTACTTAAGAAAGCACGCAAACAACAGAGACAAGAATATAATGAGAAATTTAGCAGGGCGATGGCAGGAAGAACTGCTGCCTCTCACTATGCTATTGACATGAACATCCCAGAGATCAAGGGAGATTTCTCGCTTCTCAACAAAGATAAATATATCTTAGAAGCTGCCAGGCTGGCGGGTGATAGATTTACACCATTTAGAAAATATCACATGTTGACAAGTGAACATAATATTATTAGTAACAATATTATAACTGACGCCAAAAATTCTATTAATGCGGTAGCAGTAGAATACAGAACATCAGGCAAGGCTAGAAGTGCACACGATCTTAACAATACAAACGTGCTAACAGTAAAAGCTGACGACAACATTAGTGATCAAAATACCAGAGTATTACATACTGCATTTATGAATTGTGAAAAAAGATTTATGGCTAGAAACTATGCTCTTGGTTTATTGTTACGACATCTAAAGGATATTTATACTGGAGAGGTATGTATCGTTGGGGACGCACGCATTAAGCCTCATGACATTTGTTATATAATGGATTCCTATAGTGATATGTTCGGTCAAATTGGAGTAGAACAGGTTACGCATATTCTCTCATTTCAAGATGGATTTGTAACCAAGATTGTACCAGATCTTATTGTCACAGGTAATGAGTGGTATAACGCACCTGTAGCAGATGCTATTCAAAAGCTCGCAGTAGATACTTATAAACAAATTAGCGTAGGAAATTTTAGCATTGGTGGGGTAGAGGTTGAAAGCAATGTAATAGGAGCTACCGTGGCTACAGAGTTGGGTATTGTAGCTGCAGCAGCAGCTCCGGTTACCTTCACTCTAGGTTTGGGTATACTGGCCTTTGGCGGGTTTAAGCTATTTCAATGGACCCAAGAACGCCAACCAGTACATATTAATCCGCTCTTGCTACATGGTATTCCATATGTATCTGGTCTCGATGATTTTGAACATCAAAATATTTGGATGTATGTAGGAGGCAAGTTGCGCAACTGGGCTACTGGAGACAAGGACGATGGTAATGTTGATGACTTCTTTAATCAACTTCGTATTCAATACTCTAGCTTTACTAACAATTGGGAAAATAACATTCTCGATATTTTACAAGGAAAGGTTCAATAATGGTTAAACATGGCGGCGCTGTAACAACCAAATACGGCGAGGAACTTAGAAAAGAATCACAGAAGACCGGCTCCACATACATGAAAGGGCGTCGTCGAGATATCAAAGGGTGGATTATAGCATTAAGACCAGTGGGGGAGAGTGACTATCTCCACGAAGTACAAGTACGACCAGACACAGCCAGAAGACAGAACGACAGGCAGACAATATCTGTTACAACAGTATGGTTACCTCTTGCAGATGACCCTGCTGTCATAGCCATGCTTTACGGGGATAAAGATTTAATCCTTGGCTCTAGATGTCGAATTGAATTTTTAGATGCTACCCCTCGTTCAGGTCAAGTCTTTATTGAGTCTGATCCAGGATATGCAAAAAAATCACGTACACAAGCAACTGAGTTTGATCAAAAAGCATTTTTATATGCCACCGCAGGTGGTGGTAAGTTATTCTAGGAGATTAACATGGTAAAAAAATCTTTCAAAGTAGGAGTTGAGTCAAAAGCGGGAGTACAAGTAACAGACCGTAATGCCTCAGTATTCGCAAACAAGGACAACTTTGTTACCGTAGACGAGAGCGGAGTATATATTGTAGGATCACAGAGCTGGCTTACTACACCAGAGAATATTCGTGTCGCAGGTCTATGGACACAGAATACAGCATATAGGCAAATGATTCCGTCTACAGTGGTTACACCTATTCCAAATTTACTTATTAACCCTCCCATTCAGGGAATTAAGCAGCTTGTAGAAGCTGTAGCAATTATGAAAGCACTGCTTATCTAGGAGATGGTATGGCACGAATTTATGACGATATAGATCTTGCATGGACACTTCAGGGAGACCTAAATATTGGTCCGGACGGCGATATTGCAGATACCGCAAGCGATGTTCTACGTTCTATACGCCAAGAAATACGTACACGCGTACGGAGTTCCCTACAAGATTGGGAGTTGCATCCTGGTTTAGGTGCAGATCTTGATGAAATTATAGGTGAACCGAACTCACGTGAAACAGCCACGGTTGGCAGAGATCGTATTGTTGCGAGTTTAACTAGGGATGGTTTTATGGCTGACTCTGATATACAAGTAAAGTCTGTACCTGTTGATAGACACACTATTCTATATCGTATAAGAGTATCAGTTGCATCCACAACAGCCAATGGCAGCTCGGAAGAATTAACGGAAAAGTTTTTATTCTTTATCAAGAACAAGGGATTTAGATTTATTACATAAGGAGTAATCATGGTATTTTTTGAAAAAACATTTGATGAACTTATTGGAGAGGCCATTAATAATCTGCAAGATTATACCAATATTACCCAAAAGGCCCCAGGCTCCAAGGCTAGAGCATTGCTAGAAATCGTCATGAGAGAGACTAACAATGCTTATAGAATATTTGACCAGAATTTAGCTAAAGCCTTTCTCAACGGTGCCACAGGAAGATACTTAAATTATATTGGAGAACTTTTTGGTCTTAGTCGCCTTACCGGCGTCACCGCTTCTATAGATTTAACACAAGAAGTGGTAAAATTTTATGTAGAGAGTGGTAGCTTCGGTACTATTAATAACGGTAGTAGTATACTTATACCGCAAGGCACCATTATCGAAACGAAAGAAACAGAAGAGGGACTACAAGATAACATTGAATTTGTTGTAGCTGAAGACACAACATTATTGTCAAGCAATGCAGAACAGTTCGTATCTCTAGAGGCTGTTATAGCTGGTACCTCATCCAATGTGGGTATTAACTCATTAGTCCAACATGACTTTATTGACTATGCAGATTTTAATAACAGCTCACTTCAGGTTACTAACGTCGCACCAGTGACGAATGGTCGTGAACCAGAAAGTGATGTTAACTATAGATTTCGCATCAGCAAGGCAGCCACATCAGCAGAAGCAGCTAATGAAACCGCTGTAAGACTAGCTGTTTTAGCTATCCCAGGTGTAGCCGATACTACTATTATTCCTCATACACGAGGCATTGGAACCGCAGGTATCTATATTAAGTCCACAAGTATTACGGTGCCACCTAGTTTGATAGCCTCTGTCCAATCAGAGATAGACCGACAAATGGCCCTAGGTAATATGGGGTTTGCACTAGAACCCACACTAATAGGTCTTGAAATGGTTGTTAAACTAAATCTGAGTGGAGACTATAATGTTGACGAATTAATTGAAATTGAAGCCAATGCCATTACTGCAGTGGAAGAATATGTTAATAATTTAGATATAGGGGAAGATTTTATACAACAAGAATTAGTCAAAAGAGTATTATTGTCTGATGATAGAATTCAGAGCTTGGGTACTAATTATGCCAAACCCATTGATGAACTATATCTATATAGGGAATCTCTAAGTGAGGATAATAGATCGCGTAGTGGACTACTGGGTGATTATGAACCCGCAAGCACAGAGCGCATTGTATTAGAACCCTCAGTCGCATCACAGGTTATTATTAGGTTATAAGGAGACATTGTATGACTAGACCATATCATGCCAGCTGGTTAACACAACGTATGGCCAATAGGTTACCCCTATGGGCAGATGCACGATTGTTAAAATCTAGTTGGCTACAGCAATATTTAAACTCAATTGGTATTGTATATGAGGATCTATATAAAGGCTTAGCCGTAGAGTCTCAGAACAACTATGTTTCTACAGCCAACTTAGATGAAATCGATGTGGTTTATAAAGTCAACCTACCAAGAAACTTTAATTTCTCCGTGAATGACCACGACCCCGCCAACCCAATACACATAGCCCCTATTGTTACCGCTGTTATTGATGACGTTGTTACCAGTATTCCAGCAGCAGAGGACAATGATATTAATTCTTTTTGGTACGACACATTCCCCAATAGAGTTAAAATAGAGGGAGATACAACCGACGTATCAACGCCCATTATGGCACCAACGGCAATCGGAGACTTAGCGTCTGCCACAATTAATACCTTTCCGCTAGAGGGACGTGTCTCAATTACTATTAGCGATGCTTCAGATTTTATCAATCTTAAACGCGTAGTTCAGAGAGGGTTTGTAAAAATTACAGGGACTACACGCAAGGGACAAGAAGATACTGAAATTCTTCATTTTATAACAAACACGACAACACTAAGTGTTAAGGAATGGCGACGTATTGACACCGTAGCAGTACATGGTATTTTCCCATTGACAGCAACAGTTAGTATTCATCTGTTTGATTTTAATGTTGATGAAACAATTGATGCATTAAACTTATATGTAGATGAAGTACGTGAATCGGTAATGTTTACAGGTGTAGTGCCTCAAGGGTCAACAGGCAGTACAGTTCAACATAAGATATTTGCGGCTACGAATTTAGGTCTACTACAACAAGGTTTTACTAGTTTCGATGTAAGAGAACAGGCAGAGTTATTAGATAGTAATGGTGACCCGGTATTATCGAGGGATTTTGCCACTCAGCCTTTTCAGGATAAGCTTTTTGTATTGGGAGATGACAAATTATATATTTATTATAATCAAATGCCGTATCCAAATTATAAAGATCTAGGTGGAGAAACCCCAGATGCACTTATGGTGGCAAACACCGAGAGAATCAGCTATATACGAAACCAGACAGTCAAGATATATAGTGATAGACAATTTCCAACAAAACGAGTTCTAAAAAATCGATGGACTATTACCAAGCCAGATGGTGTACGTAAACGCCTGGGCGTGGATGCAACTGAGTGGGCCTTAACATATTCAGGATGGATTCTCAATGGTTTATCTGACACTATTCACTTTAAGAAGCAAATAATTGATTTTGTGCCCGACCAGGTTGGAACATATACTATTCAACTAGACGTGTTATATCACGACGGCGAGACACAGACCGACAAACACGCTTTTAACGTGAATGCGATTATGCCTGGCCAGGTTCTAGATCTGCCAGCCATAGTGCAGGACTCTGAGGGCATTGCCTTTGACTCTGACCAGAACCTATGGATCAAACAAGGCAATACAGCCTACAAAATGAAGATGTTTACAGACAATATGATTGTAGATTTCGAACGAAAGATACTCTATTTCCACGAAGAGTACGACAAAGTAACCATTCAGACAGGAGTATAAATGACAGTTAACACAAGAGACGGCATTGGTCATATTTTTACCATTCTCCAGGTAACCCTGGAGGCCGAACCAGTAACACATAACGTTGTTGGACCTCTGGATCAGCTGGGTCAATTGGTAGATTTAGCTCGTTTAGATGGTGAAAGCTTCAAAAATTACAAGCACAGGGTCCTAGACACCTATGTTCATAGGGCCAATGCCACATATCAAGGTCTTATTAATGGCATTACAAGAGAACTTGGTCTCCTGCAGTTTGATGCACTGACAATTGAGGTCAAGGCAGGGTCTGGTGGTTTACCGGAATCACCCAGAATAGTAGTTGCAAGTACTGAAGTAATATTGTATAATAAATGGAGTGGTGAGAGTGACTACGAAATAGATAAGACTATCAATATTTACAACAGGTCGGGCGATATTTATAATGGGTTTTTCGTGGAAGACCTAGTTTCTGAAATAAATTCAAGTACTTACTTCAGCGCCACAATTGGCGTTAATGTAGATGCCAAGACACACAGCATCACGCTGCTTCAGCAGTCAAGTGATAGAAGTATCCCCGTAGAATCAGTTCCATCCGCCACCAACTTTAAATTAGAATATGGAGATATCACCGAAGATAGTCTCTTCTTTGATGAGGTGAATATCTTTAG
>Ga0255052_10000522_pt1 | contig 30726 bp, 30 predicted proteins | sample JV7_2_21_MG_FD_188632 | JGI IMG/M metagenome (GOLD analysis project Ga0255052, IMG submission 188632) | Seawater microbial communities from Jervis Inlet, British Columbia, Canada - JV7_2_21 | ecosystem: Environmental > Aquatic > Marine > Inlet | place: Canada: British Columbia | collected...
CGCCCTTGAAAATTGCTTCAGCCGCTGTGTGCCGCAACATCACGGTTAGCTGCAATTGCTCAAATTCACCGTGAACCACGCCCAGGTCGTTAATCCATCCCATTGAGGGCATACCTACACGGCTTTTAACCCTGTCCCACTGGTAACGCAAATCTGCCCGGGTGGTGTGAATCATGACTGCCCCCACCGCACCGTGCTGGACCGCAGCCCTGGATTTTTCGTTTCTGGAGGCAAAATGTGCCCCTTCCTCGCTGGGAAACCCCTGCGGCTGTCCTGAAAACAACACCACCACCTTTCCCTCTACATCAATATCGGCGTAGTCGTTGTACTCCAGTTCAGGTGCATCAATACCATAGCCCGCGAACACCATCCCGGCATCAAGTTCAGACGTCCTGCGACCAAGGGAGGGTGACATAAAAAACTGATCAACGAAGACTGCTTCGGTAAGCTCTCCATCCAGACTGAACCGTAATCTGGCAGTACCCGGTTCAAGCAGCGCCTGGCGCAACGGCACTTGCTGGAAGTAGTTGCCACCGTTACCAGCTGGCAACAGACCCATTTGCAAAAACTGACTGGCGACATAATTGGCCGCGATATTGTATCCGCTACTGCCAGGCTGGCGGCCACGCAGCAGATCATCGGCCAGGAACTCAATGTGTGCCCGTAAACGATTCTCCAGTTGCTGATCGGTTTGACCGTCAGCCTGTACGACAACAATTGATAACAAAAAAGTGGCGCAAACCAGCATAAGAACGCGCATGTTACTTCCTCGGTGGCCCCGCAGGTACAAAATGCAGGTTAAATTTCAAACGGTGGTAACTTTTTTGGCACCGGCAAGTTCTTCAAACGCACGTACATGGGCAAACCATCCCGGCCATATGGCGGGTATTCTTCACCCTGTATCAACGGTTCAAGATAGCGCCGGGCGGCGGCTGTAATGCCAAAACCGTCTGCGGAGATAAAGCGCCTGGGCATCATTTTTTCACGGTTGGCCACTTTTGCCAGGTCGGCTTCACCAACCTTCCAGCGATAAGGCTTGTCCGCACTCCTGACCACCACTGGCATGACCCCGGATTTGCCCTGCAAAGCCAGTTCGATAGCCGCTTTGCCCATGGCATAAGCCTGCTCAACATCGGTTTTTGAAGCTACGTGGCGGGCTGATCGTTGTAGATAATCTGAAACTGCCCAGTGGTTTTTATAACCCAATGCATTGGTAATCATGCCTGCGACCACCGGTGCCACGCCACCCAACTGCGCATGGCCAAATGCATCACGCAGACCCGAGTCAGCCAGGAACTGGCCCCGCTGGTTTCTGACACCCTCCGAAACCACGATGGAGCAGTAGCCATGGATTTTGACCGCCTTGTCCACCTTTTTCAACAAGGCTTCTTCATCAAGAGGAATTTCCGGGAACAGGATGACATGCGGTGGGTCGCCTTTTGCGCGTTGTGCAAGACCCCCTGCTGCTGCTATCCAGCCGGCATGGCGACCCATCACTTCAAGCACAAACACCTTTGTGGAACTCGATGCCATGGACTCAACATCGAGACTCGCCTCCATGATCGAGACAGCCACGTACTTGGCCACAGAACCAAATCCGGGGCACACATCAGTAATGGGCAAATCGTTATCGATGGTCTTGGGCACACCTATGCACTGCACCGGAAAACCCAATTTGTCACCGATCTGGGAAACCTTGAACGCCGTATCTGCTGAATCACCACCACCGTTGTAGAAAAAGTAGCCAATATTGTGAGCCTTGAAGACCTCGATCAGCCGTTCATACTGCGCGCGGTTCTGATCAATGCCCCCGAGCTTAAAACGACATGAACCAAAAGCGCCTCCCGGTGTGTGGCGCAAGGCCGCAATATCGGACTTGCGTTCTTTACTGGTGTCGATCAGTTCCTCGTTGAGAATTCCCATAATGCCATCTTTTCCAGCATAGACTTTACCCAGGTGGTGTTTGTTCTTACGGGCGGTTTCGATCAAACCACAGGCAGTGGAATTGATAACCGGTGTGACGCCGCCGGATTGCGCATATAGCAGATTTTTCCTGGGCATAAATTTTCCTTGAATTTACCGGTCATGCTGCATTGACTTGGGTGGTATGAGCAGTTAGCGTAGCGCCTATTCTAGAGGACTGGAACCGTTTCATGCGAATTGTATTATTGGGTGCGCCCGGGTCCGGCAAAGGGACCCAGGCGGCAATGCTGGTTGAGCAGTTGGGATTGATACATATTTCCACCGGGGCACTGTTGCGAAACGCGGCAAAAGAGGGAACCGAACTGGGCTTGCTGGCCAAGTCCATTGTCGACAAGGGCGAACTTGTTTCCGATGACATCATGGCCGGACTGGTTGAAGAGCGGTTGTGCCAGGATGATATGGCCAGGGGTTTTATCCTGGACGGTTATCCCCGTAATCTGGCGCAGGCCAGTTCACTGGACGCAATACTTGAACGACTTGGGCGGCCGGTGGATGAAGTCATCCAGATTGATGTGGATCAGGAACATATTATCGAGCGTATCGCCAAGCGCGCCAAGGAAGAAGGCCGTAGTGATGACACCGATATCACCGTTCGGAACCGTATGCGGATTTACGTGGAACAGACGGCACCAGTGGCTGACTATTATACCGAGCGCGGCATTCTGACGCGGGTTTTGGGCGATGGCCAGAAAGAAGAAATCTTGCAGCGAATCCTCAGTGTACTGAAGATGAAGCCGGCGGGTGCCTGATCTTGAACGCAAGCCCGGGGTCGATTAGCCCTTGACGGACCTGTTCAAGAACCTGGCAAACCTGTTACGCTTGCGTGGCGGACCACAGGACTTCCCGTCATCGTGGAAACTGACAATTTCACTGTTGGCTATCTTCATATTTCAGAACCTCATGACCAGCCAGCGGCTGGAAGACGATAATTCAGCGGCCAGATTACTGCTGGCTATCGGATTACAGGTGCTTGTGCTGGCAGGTTTATTGTTGTGGCGACAGGTTTCGGAACGGTTTACCCAGACACTCAGTGCCCTGGTCGGAGTGGGGATTGTGTTCAACGCGATCACCTGGATTCTGTTGACCCGTTCAGATCCGACAGAGATTCAGCCGGCATTGGCGATGGCTTGGTACGCAGTATTTATCTGGAGTTTATTCGTTGATGCCAATATTTACCGTCACGCCTTGTCAATCACACTGCCGGTTGGCATGCTGGTCACAGTGCTCACACTCGCAGCAGGTTTCATACTGAATGAACTGCTTTTTTTGCAGAGCCCTTGATTGATTCCAGGTGTAATTTAAATGAAGATTCACATACTGGGTGCCTGCGGCACGTTTATGGGTGGTGTCGCCGTCATTGCCAGCCGTGCCGGCCACCAGGTTTCAGGTGCTGACCAGCATACCTACCCACCCATGAGCACCTTGTTGGAAGATGAGGGTATCTCCCTGCATGAGGGTTACAGCGAGGAACCGATGCATGATGCACCGGACCTGGTCATCATCGGCAACGTGCTGAGCCGGGGTAACCCGGCCGTTGAATACGTTCTGAACCAGGGATTGCGTTATACATCCGGGCCGCGCTGGTTGGGAGAAAACTATCTGCGTGATCGCAAAGTCATTGCAGTTGCCGGCACCCATGGAAAAACCACCACTGCCAGCATGGTAGCCTGGATATTGGAGTTCGCTGGTTTGAACCCCGGTTTTCTGATCGGTGGTGTGCCACTGAATTTCGGAATATCAGCACGTGAAGGATCCGGTCATTTTGTCGTGGAGGCCGATGAGTACGACACGGCGTTTTTTGATAAGCGCTCCAAGTTTGTCCATTATCGGCCACAGGTCGTTATACTGAATAACCTGGAATATGACCATGCGGATATATTTCCAGATCTCGCTGCGATTGAAACCCAGTTCCACCACCTGATGCGCACGATACCCGGAAACGGCACCATCATAAGCAATGGTGCTGACACCCAGCTTGAAAATGTGCTTGAAAGGGGTTGCTGGAGTAATCTGAAACGATTTTCGCTTGATGGTGACCACGATTGGCAGGTTGAAATGATCAAGCCCGACGGCAGTGAGTTACAAATTACCCATAGGCAAACAGCGCTGGGTACCCTGGCTTGGAATCAGTGCGGTCGTCATAACGCCATGAATGCCTGCGCGGCAATCGCAGCAGCCGACGCTGCTGGTATCCCACCAGTGACAGCGATCGAGGCCTTGTCATTGTTCGAGGGTGTCAAACGGCGGTTGGAACTTATTGCACACATAAACGGTATCCAGGTGTATGACGATTTCGCCCATCACCCTACTGCTATCAGGCTGACGCTCGAGGGTCTGCGACGTAAAGTTGGCAATGCCCGCATCCTGGTCGCGCTCGAGCCACGCAGCAACACGATGAGGGCGGGAGTTCATGCGGATGAACTGGGGCCTGCCTTGATTGCCGCTGACTACGTCTGGCTTAAAACCAGTGACGGCATCGATTGGAATCCTCAAGAGGTGCTGGCGCCGCTTGAAGGCCGCTTCAGGGTCGTAACACGGGTGGAAGACCTGTTGCAACAAATGCTGAGCAGTGTCAAACCTGGCGACCATGTCGTTTTCATGAGTAACGGTGGGTTCGGGGCTGCCCCCCGCAGAATGAGCGAATCCCTGGCAAATCCCTGACCCGCAGACTGCCCTATGAGTGCGACGACTGTCATCCCGTTGATGCCTTTGAACACGGTATTGTTTCCGGGGGGTTATTTGCCTTTGAGAATATTTGAGCAGCGTTATATCGACATGGTGCGCGAGTGCAGTGCTGGGAATACCTGTTTTGGCGTATGCCTGGTCAACACCCCGCAAAACGGCAGCCCGCATGCAACCCATATGAACACTGGTACGCTGGCCAGGATACGCGACTGGTCCACCCTGGAAGGCGGTTTATTGGGTATCACTGCACAAGGCGATCAGCGCTTCGTTATTCAAAAAACACGCATACGTGACAATGGTCTGCTAATCGCTGAAGTGGAAATGATAGACGAGCCTGAAACGGTTGAGCTACCGGATCAGTATTCCGTGCTATCCCTTATCGCCGGACGTTTCATGGATAAACTCGGTGTGAATTATCCAGATTTTGAATCCCGGTATTTACAGGATGCGGCCTGGGTCGGATACAGGCTGGCAGAATTGCTGCCGTGGGAAAACCACGAAAAACAGGTACTGTTACAGCTCGGTGATCCGCTGGAGCGACTGCAGAAGTTGCTGGAGCTACTGTCCGGTTCTCAGGATACTATCCAATAATTTACAGGGAATCCGGGCTTATTAATAACATCGAATCATCCGCCCACCTGCTGTGCATTTCCGAGGTTTCTTCTTGCAGCCGTGACAAGGTGTCCCGCCCGGCAGGCCGGGCGCTCCAATAACTGAACAACCACACCCTCTGGACTAGTGCTTCCCCGGCAATTTGTCCGAGGTATACGGGTTGCCGCGTGGTTGTGAGCCTGACCCCTGAATCCCAAAGACGTATCGTCTCCTGTACCCATGGATCACCGCCGAGCCTGTGTAACAGCAAGATATCTGCGTGACCCAGATAATCCTTCCTGAGCGGTGGAAGCGTAGATTCGGTCGGTTCAGGGTTCATCGACAGAATGGTCCAGCGCCAGTTGGCAGGCTCAGGCTTCTGCCAGCCATGGACTGCCAGTAACTGCGTGAGTTTGCCAGGTTCGCCGGTAAACTGGAAGTTGAACTGCGGCGCAGCGACCGACAGCAGTTGGGTGCGCTCACGCGGCAGGCTTTGCCATTCATCTTTCCACCAACGGCCCATCATGATTTCGCGCTGCGGCAGTGGCAGTCTCAGCGCGGCAATATCGGATTCAATATTCTGATCTACCTGCCACGCAAAGGTCACTGTCATCATCCCGAAAAATATCATGCCCGCCGCCACGCCATTGAATGATCTGACCGCCCGTTGCCGGTAGGCTATGCCAACCACGAAGGTCCACGTCATACCCAGTGCCACACCCATCAGCGCCCCACTGAGCCAATCGAGCCCCAGGTATAACCTCGCCAAAACCAGCAAAACAAGCAGCAACGCGGTGATCACGTAGGGCCATTTCCGTTTGCGCCTTTGTAATTCCCTTGCTGTCATCACGGCGAAATAACCAAGCACGACCGTGGCCAGGGTCAAAGCCGCACTCGGATTATAAAAGGCATCGTCGCCGGCCTCGCTTAACAACGGAGTTGCGCGCAGGGTCCAGCCAAGCAATATTTGCAGTATCACACCGCCGCCCATGGCTACCAGCCAGTGCAAGGCAGCCTTGTTACGGTTAGCGCCTATCAGCCAAAAAAGCACCGCCATCGATGTTGGAACCAATACCCATAGACGTGATAACTGTGTCAGGGCAACCATCACCGGGTCGGCCACGTGGTTTCGCAGGGCCAGTGCGTATGCCTGCACCGCCTGATCAATGGATTGTGGATGGGTTGAAAATGGTGACAGGAACAACAGCATGACCATGCCCCAAAAAACCATCACTAATAACAGGCCCATCATCATGATCGACAATACTTCGGGTTGAGATGAATCCAGCAACGGTCCGGCTATGCGCCTGAATAAGGGGTGTCGCCGTAACCAGCGAATGACATGCCGTAACCAGCGGGCCGAACGGCTGGCCATTAATTCATACGTGGTCCAGATAACCCACCATGTCAGCCACAACACAACCACGGCAATGACCAGGACCAGCGACATACGGCCAGCGTATTCCGATGCTACTTCCAGTGAAGCCCCGAACAGCATTCCTGGTATCAGGTAAGCCGGTGTCCATACGATGCATGCCGGGATAGCTACTATCAGAAAACGCCTGGGCGCCATACCCATCATGCCGGCGGTGACCGGAATCACGGGTCTGAGTGGCCCGATAAACCGGCCGATCGCCACGCTTTTCGCGCCGTGGAGGCGAAAATAGTCGCGGCCACGGTGCAGCATTCCGGGAAAACTTGAAAACGGCCACAGGTCAGCCAGGTGGCTACGGTAACGGCGGCCGATAAGATAACTGACGATGTCTCCTGAAAAAGCGCCGAGCGACCCCCACAACCAGATGGGTGTCATCTCCATGGCGCCAAAGCTGATCAATGCGCCGACGCCAAAGAGTATGATAATGCCGGGTACCAGTATGCCAACGAACGCCAATGATTCGACAAACGACATGACAAAAATCCAAAACCCGGCCCAACCGGGGTTGGCTGTTAACCAGTTCAGTAGATCCTGTGTCCAACCAGGGTCCATTAGCTAGCCCACATATTGCACCAGTCTGCCTCGCGCGGCCAGGTAACCCGGGAGTGGTTCAGGCCTCGGAAACACACAGCCCGAATGATTCCCGTGCGGCATTCAGTGTTGCAGAAATGTGTTCATCGGTGTGCGCTGAGCTAACAAATCCCGCCTCGTATGCAGATGGTGCCAGGTAAATGCCCCGTTCCAGCATGGCGTGGAAGAATTTTTTGAACATCTCCACACTTACAGCACCTGACTGCTCAAAATTGACGATTTTCTTTGCATCACTGAAAAACAGGCCGAACATACCACCGACCTGTGTTGTCGTGAATGGCACACCGAAGAAATCCGCTTCAGCCTGGATGCCCTCGGTCAGCATACGGGTTTTAGCGCTGAGCGCAGTATAAAAACCGGGCGCTGATATCAAGTCCAGACCCGCCAGACCCGCAGCCATGGCCACGGGATTACCCGACAATGTCCCAGCCTGGTATACCGGCCCCGAGGGTGCCACCAACTCCATAAGTCCACGTTTGCCGCCAAACGCACCCACCGGCATGCCACCGCCTATGACTTTGCCAAAAGTCGACAGATCCGGCAAAACATTGTACAACGATTGTGCCCCACCCAAAGCCACGCGGAATCCGGTCATCACCTCGTCGAATATCAATAGCACGCCAAACTGGTCGCACAATTCACGCAGACCTGGTAAGTAACCTTCCACGGGTGGTATGCAATTCATGTTGCCTGCTACGGGTTCGACGATCAGGCAGGCGATTTCATCACCCTGATTTTCAAAACAACTGCGTACCGCATCCAGTTCGTTATACGGCAGTGTGAGCGTCAGGTCAGCATAGACTGCCGGCACACCGGGAGAGTTGGGAACACCCAGGGTCAGCGCCCCACTTCCGGCCTTGACCAGGAAGGCATCGGCATGGCCGTGGTAGCAGCCCTCAAATTTGACGATACGGTCCCTGCCGGTAGCCGCACGCGCTACGCGTATCGCACTCATCGTCGCCTCGGTACCCGAATTGACCATACGCACCATGTCCATGCCCGGCACCAGTTCACATAATCGTTCGGCCATGGTTACTTCCGCCGCTACGGGCGCACCAAAACTAAGCCCTTTGCTGACTGCACGCTGGACTGCCGCAAGGATGGTCGGATTGGCATGGCCGGCAATCATTGGCCCCCAGGACCCCACGTAGTCAATATAGGAGCGGCCGCCAACATCGTACAGGCAGGCCCCCTCGGCATGATCGAAAAACACCGGGTCTCCGCCCACCCCATTAAAAGCACGAACCGGGGAGTTAACACCCCCGGGGATATTTACCCGTGCCCGTTCAATCAGTTCTTTACTGCTTGTCATTATTTGTCATTATCCGATATGCAAGAGCCTATTTTAACCTGCAAAATACCCATTGATCACATCAACAAAATTTAATTTGATGGTTTAAGCCTGCCACCTCACGTGGCAAACTGTAATTTTTACCGATATTGGAACCAAAAAGTGTCAAATAGTGGTTATAAAGTCTGGATGTGTATTATCTGCGGCTGGGTCTATGAAGAAGAAAACGGCTGTCCCGAGGAAGGCTTGGCGCCAGGAACACGATGGGGGGACATTCCCGATTACTGGGTTTGCCCTGACTGCGGTTGCAGCAAGGAAGATTTCGAAATGATCGAAATCTAACCCGGATATTCATGTCCACCAGGCAGCAGGAGTAACGTCTTGAGCACCACCGGAAGTATTTCAAGAGATCCGCGCAATGCGATGCTAGGCGGTGTCTGCGCCGGCCTCGCACGGCATTTTGGCTGGTCGGTTACCGGCACCCGGGTCGTTTATGTTTTGGTTTCGATATTATCGGCTGCCTTTCCGGGTATCCTGGTGTATATCATATTGTGGTTGTTGTTACCCGAGCGCGGATAATTCCTGTTTCCACGCTACCGTCTGGTTTCAACTCCAACCACCTGCATGCCGGTCCACTGGGGTCCGCAGTGAATTTCTGCACACCCGGGATGCTGTTAATAACGCTTGAAGGGCCACCCAGCATGGCGGTACCGTTTCTTTGCGCGTCGAAGGCTTCATGTACATGTCCCCATACCACCGCCTTGACACCGGGACACTGATCAACCAGTTGTAAAAATCTTTCTGGCTGAAGCAAACGATATTTGTCGATCCATGGGCTGCCAATAGCGATGGGTTGATGGTGCAGGGCAATTACCCTTGGTTGTTTGGACTGATATTTAAGTACCTGCTCCAACCCGGTTATCAGTTCACCGTTCAGCCTGCCTTCCGGTTTTCCCTGCATGCTGGAATTCAAACGGATGATTTGCCAGGGCCCGTGCTCTGAAACTTGCACGGAATCAACTGGGCTGCCGGGAAAAGCCTGTGCCAGCAACGTGTCATCGTCATGGTTACCAGGTAAAGCAAGTACCTGAATGGCGAGCGGATTAAATAACTGTTGCAGCGCCTCGTAAGAGGCGGTACTGGCGTCTTCGCTAAGGTCACCACTGGCAAGCAACAGGTCGGGGTTGATCGCATGCACTTTTTGCAACAGGGCATTCAAGCTGTCATACGGGTTTACGCCCCTGTATGCCAGGCGCGGATCGCCGTGAAGATGACAGTCCGTGATCTGGATAATACGGACGCGATCGGTCATGGCCAATCCAGCAAGGTCTCAATCCAGATCAACCGTCAACCGGTCTCCCGGGCCAACGCCCAGCTCTGAGGCCGTACCGGCGTTGAGTTCAAGCACATACTTGGCCGGTGCCATACTCGGATAGCCGGGACATTTGCTGACCCTGCATGGTGGGGTCTGTACCGACATACTGACCAGGTTCAAACCCTGATCAAAGTAAATGATGTCCAGTGGGATGCGGGTATTTTTCATCCAGAAACTGCGTGGTGCTTCATTCGGAAAGATAAACAGCATGCCATGGTCCGCAGGCATACTGTCCCGAAACATCAGCCCCAGGGCCTGCTTCTCCCTTGTATCGGCAATTTCAATACTAAAACGCTTTCCTCCCAGCTCTACACTCGGACCGCCTGAAGCACAGGCCGTGCAACAGACAAGCAAAAGGGTACAAAGTGAAAAACGCATCTGGATCATCCGGTTTTGGTTCAACCGAATGATAACAAGCATATGGTGCAATATGCAGGCTAAGTGTGAATTCCAGCAACGATGTTCACATAAAGTTGTTTTCGGCAGCTTGAGAACCCGGGGAGGCCACACGGTGGTCTGCCTGGTTGGGCTCCCGGGTCAGCGGCCCTTCGGGCTACCCTCACATTCGAACCGTCTTAACGGGGCCGGCCTCACAGGGCATCCTGCCCTGGGCGGCCTGAAATGGGCATCCCGCCCATTTCTCCCCTGACCGTTCGCCTGTTCGGCGCTTATAAGTCACCCAACCAGGCAGACCACCGTGTGGCTAAACGTTTGCGGATACTTCAAGTTGAGTGCGCGTTTCGGGTTGGCAAAGGCCATCTGTTTGAATAATGCCGACGGAGTCATCCATCAACAGCTGCGATCTGTACCTCCGGTGCATTATCGATATCCAGTGCCAGCATGACATCGCCGTATAGCGCCGGTTTGATGTCTCCCATGACATTGACAACAACAACTTCGTCCCGGTCGGCGGAAACAACGGTTAAACCCTTAATGTCTTCGCGGGCGGACTTTACAAACATTTGCACCAGTTCACCCTCTTCGCGCATCAGTATCACCGGCTGCCAGCCATCATTCAGCAACTTGCCACCCATGCGTTCAAAATTCTGTGCGATACGCTGGGTGTCCCCATTGACTTCGTAGATACGAATACGCACACCGTCCAGGCTTCTGAGCAGGGCCTGCGTTTCCGGTTCGTCATCGAGGAAGCGTGCAGCAAAACGCAGTGTTGTCCGGCCCAGTGACAATGTCATGGTACGGTCAGTGTCATTTATTCCAGGCGAATCAAGATTGGCAAACCCGTCATTACCGCGTGGCGCGGTAATGCCACAGGACGCCAGGATAGGGACCATTAATATCAGCACCAAAAGCAGGTTAGAAAAACGACCCTGGTGCGCGTTCACTAAAATGCACATGATTCAGTCCAGATCCAGATCAACATCGACATCAAGACTATCCATCACCCTGCTCAATTCGGCGGGATCCAACTGGCCGATGATATTAATAAACACGGCTTCTTCTTCATCGACCACCATTACCGTCATGCCTTCCATGAGTCCACCATCCATTTTCATATATATAAGAATCTCTTCGTCATCTTCGGTGACCTGAACAACCGGTTCCCAGCCAGAAGACTTGAGATCACTCCTGACTTTAGTGAACTGATCCCGTGCTGCGCTTGGATTTTCATCGGTAGCGTACATTTGTACCCTGATGCCCTTGAGTTTGGAAATGAGTTCCGAGGTTTCCGGGCTTTCTGACGAACTTATCATGCCAACAAAACTGAGCATGGTCCCGCCCAGGTTAATGACAATTTTTGGCTCGCCATAGGTGGCCGACAAATCGCCAAAATCCACGTAGCCGGGCAAATCCTTGAGTTCATCTTCCTGTGCGATGACAGGCAGCGACAATAGCGTGCAAAATATCCCGGTAATAATAGTGACTATCATAGTGCGTTTCATACTTCATTCTCCTTAAATGCCTTGTTCTGTAATTTGATCGTCTTAATGACAGATCCGGTCACGGCATCTGCCATCGTATTTGCGACCCTTGATTCAATTTCGCGTCCGGTCCGGACCCCGGCCTTGTCCAGGTAGGCAAACGCGATAGCCAATTCCTGGCGCGCCCTGGCAATTTCGTAAGCCGAGGGCGTGTCCGGTTGCATCAGGCTGACTACAATGACAATCAGTGGAATGGCTGCAAACGCCATGGCCCAACGGGGTTGTAACAACCTGACCCCGGCCACGGCCCCATGTTTGCGGGGTATTGAACGTAACCGTTTTCTGAGTCTTGCGGGTGCCCGTTCAACCTTCATGGCATCCATGGCTTGTTGAAGTTGGTAGGCCTCAATGATCGCCCTTGCCAGTTCACCGTCATCCGTCGCTGCTGCTTTTAGTTCATTGGCATCAGTCTCGCCCAACTCACCATCCAGCAACGCGTTGATCTGTCGTTCCCATTTTTCGTCATATTTGTTCATGGTCTTACCTCGGCGAGTTGCTCACGCAACTCCTTTCTTGCCCTGTGCAGGTAGACTTTCACCTGTGAAAGGCTCAATTCGAGCATCCCGGCTACTTCTTCATAGCTGTTTTGATGCACATCGCGCAGCACGACCAGCGACCGATAGGGCTCTTTGAGTCCTTCAATGGCGCGCCGTAACCACATTCCAAGTTCATTTGCTGCAACTCCTTGCAGGGGGCCGCTGACATCGCCTGGCATGTGGCTCTCATCGAGCTCTACGTTGTCACGCCTGCGTCGGAGACGGTCCAGACAGCCATTGCGGGTGACCTTCATCAACCAGGGTTTGACCCGTTTCGGATCGATCTTGTCCTGGTTGTGCCACAGCTTTACAAATGCGTCCTGGGTGGCATCTTCGGCTTCCTGGGCATCTTTTAGAAGATAGCGCGCCAGCGCCCAGGCCTGGTCCTGGTACTCCTTTACCCATTGCCGGTATTTTCTGCTCATGGCATGAGAATATACGTAAGCCAGGGTAAATGGTTACAGTCCTGCTTAAATAAAGTGACCGGTATTGCTACCCTGTACCCGAATATGGACTTTTCTGAAACGCAATTGCGACACTTTGAAACCCTTTTGCTTGGGCGCAGGGAAGAGTTTCTCACGGCTGGCGAAACCGGTAGGGACGCAGAAAAGGTAGTCGAACTGGACCAGACCCGGGTCGGCCGTCTATCACGTATGGATGCCATGCAGGCCCAGGCAATGTCACAGGAAACCGGAAGACGCCGGCGGCGGTACATTGTCAGGATCAATGCCGCGCTGGAACGAATTAGAAATGGTGATTACGGCATGTGTATCGAATGCGGGGAAAAGATCAACCCCAGGCGTCTTGAAGCAGACCCTGCTGCAACACTGTGTATCCACTGCGCAGAAGCCCGTGAATAGGCCCGGTATTGAGCGTCTGCCCCTGTCAGACAGGGTACCAATTGTGTACGGATTTTATCAACCGATCAAATAAGCCCCGGCATGCTCTTGAAATGTAGGTGTCATATCCCCAACTCTGCAGGCAGGCTGCGGATTACAGCGCTTTAAGTATCCACAGGCACAAAACAGACCGGAACGGTTTTGCCGTTACGGACTTTTATTCAATTTTAATTAACGATCTAGGGAGACTCTAATGAACCTTCGTCCTTTACACGATCGAGTGATTGTGAAACGAATGGAAGAAGAACGTATGTCCGCTGGCGGCATCGTTATTCCTGACTCAGCAGCAGAAAAACCTGTTCGCGGCGAAGTGCTGGCGGTGGGTAATGGCAAAATTCTCGAAAATGGTGAGAAACGGGCACTGGATATTAGCGCGGGCGACACCGTCCTGTTCGGCAAATATTCGGGAACCGAAGTTAAGGTGGATGGCGAAGAACTGCTCGTCATGCGCGAAGAAGACATCATGGCGGTCATCGAAGACTGATAACCCCTTCACAGATATTGAACGAATTGAGGATTAGACAATGAGTGCTAAAGACGTACGTTTTGGCGATGACGCCCGCAAACAAATGATGCGCGGTGTTAATATTCTGGCCGATGCGGTCAAGATAACACTGGGTCCCAAGGGCCGCAATGTGGTGTTGGACAAGAGCTTCGGAGCTCCGACCGTCACCAAGGATGGGGTTTCCGTGGCCAAGGAAATCGAGCTGGATAATAATTTTGAAAATATGGGCGCACAAATGGTCAAGGAAGTTGCTTCCAAGACCTCCGATGTTGCCGGTGACGGTACCACTACCGCAACCGTGCTGGCCCAGTCCATGCTGAGCGAGGGCCTCAAGGCCGTTGCTGCCGGTATGAACCCGATGGATCTGAAACGCGGCCTGGACAAGGCCGTTGAAAGTGCCGTTGATAAGCTGCATGACATTTCAGAACCCTGCACCGATAACAACGCGATTTCACAGGTCGGTTCAATTTCGGCCAACTCCGATACTAAAATTGGTGAACTGATTGCAGAAGCCATGAACAAGGTCGGCAAGGAAGGCGTTATCACTGTTGAAGATGCTTCTGGCCTGTCCAATGAGTTGGACGTGGTTGAAGGCATGCAGTTTGACCGTGGCTACCTGTCGCCCTACTTCATCAACGATCAGGCCACCATGAGTGTCGAGCTGGAAAGCCCTTACATCCTGCTGCACGACAAGAAAATCAGCAATGTTCGCGACCTGCTCCCGATTCTTGAAGCGGTTGCCAAGTCCGGCAACCCGCTGTTGATCATCGCCGAGGATATTGAGGGTGAAGCGCTGGCCACGCTGGTGGTCAACTCCATCCGCGGCATCGTCAAGGTCTGTGCGGTCAAAGCGCCAGGCTTCGGTGACCGCCGAAAAGCCATGCTGGAAGACATCGCTATCCTGACCGGTGCTACCGTCATTTCAGAGGAAGTCGGACTGGCGCTTGAAAAAGCTACCATGGAAGAGCTTGGCTCTGCCAAGAAAGTCCAGATCACCAAGGAAAACACCACGGTGATTGACGGTGCCGGCAGCAGTGATGACATCTCCGGGCGTGTAAACCAGGTCCGCGCCCAGATCGAGGAAGCAACCTCTGATTACGATCGTGAGAAACTGCAGGAACGCGTTGCCAAGCTGGCAGGTGGTGTGGCCGTGATCAAGGTAGGTGCCGCAACCGAAGTCGAAATGAAAGAGAAGAAAGCACGCGTCGAAGATGCGCTGCACGCGACCCGTGCGGCCGTTGAAGAAGGTGTTGTCCCCGGTGGTGGTGTTGCCCTCGTTCGTGCACTGCAATCCGTTGCAGACATGAAGGGTGACAACGAAGATCAGAACGTTGGCATAGCCATTGCCTGCCGCGCCATGGAAGAACCGTTGCGCCAGATCGTCGGAAATGCCGGTGAGGAAGGCTCTGTCATACTGAACAACGTAAGACAGGGTGAAGGCAACTACGGTTATGACGCTGCAGCGAGTGAGTACACCGATATGATCGAAGCCGGTATTCTTGACCCGACCAAGGTGGTGCGCTCAGCACTGCAGAATGCAGCTTCTGTTGCGGGCTTGATGATTACCACCGAAGCCATGGTAGCTGAAATGCCCAAGGATGACGCGCCTATGGGTGCACCTGATATGGGTGGCATGGGTGGCATGGGTGGCATGGGCGGCATGATGTAAATCAAAGCGTTCACGATACACCGCCTGGTTCACCAGGTAAGCTTGAGAACCCCGCCAACCGGCGGGGTTTTTTTTAGCCCTTTCATAGGCTAACCCGGATCCTTGTAAAATGTCCGGGCTAACAAACAAATCCAACCGACAGCTATAATCAGGCAATGCCTGCCGTAGTTCCCCAGACCGCTCTCGACTTCAGCCCGTTTTTGAAACAACTGGTATCGCGCCATCCCGAATGGCTGGAAGAACTCCAATCATCGGGCCGTCTTGACAGGCCCGATCCACCCGTTGCTGAATTACTGCCGGCTGCCATGGAGAAAGACGGGTTGGACTCCGTCCTGCGCAGGTTCCGCAACCGCGAAATGATGCGGATTATCTGGCGTGAACTGAATCAACTGGCTCTGGTGGATATAACCATGTCCGACCTGAGCACCCTTGCAGAAATTTGCCTGCAGACCGCAGTCGATCACCACAGCGCCGTGCTTCAAAAACAGTACGGTCGCCCGCGTGGCCCCGATAGTCTGGCGCAGAAACTGGTTGTAATAGGCCTTGGTAAGCTCGGTGGATTTGAACTCAACATGTCGTCCGATATCGACATCATATTTTGTTACCCGGAAAATGGCGTCTGTGACGGTCGTCGCGGGCTATCGAATGAACAGTTTTTTACCCGTCTGGCCCGCAAGGTCATCAACAGCCTTGCCGATGTTTCCGGTGATGGATTCTGTTTTCGCGTGGATACCCGGCTACGGCCATTTGGGGTATCCGGACCACTGGTCAGCAGCTTTGCGGCACTTGAGCAATACTACCAGCGCGAGGGCCGTGACTGGGAGCGCTACGCATTGATCAAGGCCCGTCCCGTTGCCGGAGACCTGCTCGCGGGAAAACAGCTGCTGGCCATTTTAAAACCGTTCGTATACCGCCGGTATATTGACTTTGGCGCCATAGAAGCGATGCACGACATGCACGAAAGCGTCCGCGTTGATACATTACGTCGTGACCGGCTCGACGATATCAAGAGGGGGCCGGGCGGTATCCGTGAAATCGAGTTCCTGGTCCAGGCATTTCAACTGTTGCGCGGCGGACGGGAGCCGTCGTTACAAACGCCTTCGTTGATCAGCGCCGCAACCGCCCTCGAGGAATTACGCCTGTTGACGGGAACAGTGGTTAAAAAGTTACTGACAGCCTATCGCTTTTTACGCCGGACCGAGAACTGCATCCAGGCACTGCACGACCAGCAAACTCACCAGGTTCCTGGCGGTGAGGATGGCGCCAGGGTTGCCCGGGCCATGGGGTTTGATGACCAATCTGCTTTCCAGACAGCCCTGGATGACACACGGAAAGTCGTGCAGGCGTTGTTTGTGGAAAGCCTGCCCCATGTGCCTGAGCCTGCGACGGGCAGGAATCAATGGCACTCCCGCTGGCAACAGGCCCGCAATGATATGCAACCCGGGGCCACGGACTTGCGCAATCCAAAACCGCTGTCAGATTTTGTAAAACGCCTGGATCGCCTGTCCCTGAGCCAGCGTGCTTCGCGGCGCCTGGATCAATTTATGCCTCAGTTACTGGAAAAAATTGAGCTGCTCAGACCAACTGATACCATCGTCGACCGGGTGCTCGACCTCATTTCCGCCATTTGCAGACGTAGTGTATATTTGTCACTGTTGGTCCAGAACCCGGATGCCACTGACCGTATGCTGGGTTTGTTTGCGGCCAGTGAACAGGTGGCAAAAGCAGTCACCCGTTACCCGTCCTTACTGGATGAATTGATTGATCCCAGGCTGGGCGCCGTTCCGCCAACCAGGGCAGACATACACTCCAGCGTCGACAGGGTATTACGCACCCATACCGACACTGAAACAAGCTTGCAAAACCTGAATTATTTGAAACGGGCAGTCGAATTGCGTATCAATGTAGCTGTATTGCAATCAACCTTGTCCGTATTTGAGGCACAAGCTGCATTTAGCCGTCTTGCCCAAAACCTGATCCGTGCTGCACTGGTATTGGCAAAACTTGAAATTGAGACCCGCCACGGTCATATACCCGGATCTGAACTCGCGGTCATCGCCTACGGTAGTCTTGGCGCCAGGGCGTTGAGAATTGACTCTGATCTGGACCTGATCTTTTTGTATCAACCCTCGACAACACAATCCGATGGTAGCCGCGCGATCCCATCGGAGCGTTACCACACCAGTGTTGCACGACGTATGCTGAACCTGCTGTCAGCGACCACGCCATCCGGTCGTCTGTATGGCATTGATGCACGTTTGCGGCCAAACGGCAGGGCCGGTTTGCTGGTTTCCAGCGTGGATGCATTCTCCCGCTATCAACGGGACAAGGCCTGGGTTTGGGAATTGCAGGCCTTGACGCGTGCCCGCCCGGTTGCTGGCAACAGCGGGATTTCGGAACGGTTCAAGAACGTTCGGCGGCAGGTACTGACGACCACACGTGACAACAGTGTGCTCAATCGTGAAGTACTGCAGATGCGTAAACGCGTGCGTGATCAGCATGCTGACGGCGATCCGCTTAAACACGGACCCGGGGGTCTTGTGGATATCGAATTCGTGGTGCAACTCGGAGTGCTGTTGAACGCACACGGGTTTCCAGGGCTTGTTTGTTCTACTCTGGTTACCGAACAACTGCAGGCGCTGCGAGATTGTGGCTGGATAAGCCAGGATGCGCATGCGGTACTGAACGAAGCCTATACACGGTTGAGCCAGGCGAGACAAACAATTACCCTCCTCGATGATAGCGATGTCGATGCTTTCACGCTGTTGGAAATTGCCCGAACCATATGCAGCGACATACTTAACCCGGACATTTCACCAAGGCGGAACATAAAATGATTTGTTGTTGTATCGTCAAGCGTGTGGACGCGTTATTAGGTATTTCTGGCAGTTACAGTTTGTCCTATCCGGTTTTGCACAGCATCTGGCTTCACATTTCGCCCGATCCTTCTTGAACCATAGCTACCGCTATGATTCTGCAAACGATCGATCAAACTGTTTCGCCAGCTACAGCGCAAATCCCGGATTCTTGGTGAAATGTCCGGGTTAAACTGGCCGATAACTCCGGGGCGTGATCACCGAACGGTCCGGTTCATGAATACACGCGAAAGGTTGTGCCACATGATCGGGTCTCGGGGTAGAATACCCCCATCATTTTTTTGGAGATGGCAACGTGACGCATCGCACCGACGCCCAGGATGACAGCCTGGAGTACGCAAACACCCAAAAACAGGTTCAGGTAGAACGATCTGACCTGCCACTTTCCTGTCCAAAGCCAAACCAGAAGCTGTGGAATGCCCATCCGCGGGTCTATCTGCCCATCGAGGAAAGCGGCGAAGCTGATTGTCCTTATTGCGGTACACATTTTATTTTGGCCAATTAGCCTGCATATTGCACCAGTCGGCTACAGGCCACCAGGTAATCAACTGAATTACAGGAATAATATGGCGATGTTTATCCCGCGCTTAAAGTCACGGTTTGACTTGGCCCAATTCCTGGCCAGGGGCTGACATTGCACGTAGTTCAGGCCCTGGTGTCCCTTGGCATAGGCGGGTCGGAAATGGTGGCCGTTGAGACCTCGGAACACCTCCGCGCCGCGGGCCACCGGGTGACGGTACTCGCAGCCAATGGACCCCTTGCTGAGCGGGTCAATGCTGCCGGGGCCGACCTGCTCAACTGGCCGGTCGGTCGCAAACGCCTGGGTACTTTGCGCTATATCCGCCAACTGCGGGTGTGGCTGTTGGAAAACCAACCGGATATTATTCATGCACATTCCCGTCTGCCTGCGTGGATTTGCTACCTGGCTATACGCAAGCTGCCTCTCGAGCTGCGGCCGGTTTTTATTACTTCCGTGCACGGACAGTACTCGGTCAGCAGCTACAGCGCCATCATGGCCCGTGGCGACCACGTCATCGCTGTTTCCAACCATATCCGTAACTACACTTTGAAATATTATCTGCCAGCGAACAGCACCCATCTCAAAACCATATATGGGGGCACCAGCCGCATTGATTTCCCCTACGGGCACCGGCCAACCGATTCCTGGTGGCAAACCATACTGGAAGAGTTTCCGGAGCTTCGGAACAAACGCATCCTGTTGTTACCGGGCCGGCTGTCCCGTTATAAGGGCCACGCTGTCTTTATTGAATTACTGGCCGGACTGCGAGCAGATTACGATGATCTTCATGGCGTCATCCTGGGTCGGGCAAAACCAGGTTCACGTTATATCAATGAACTGGAGGGTCTGGCGGAACGCAACCGGGTCGGTGACATACTTACATTCACCGGAACAAGAACCGATATGCGGGATTGGATGGCCGCTTCCAGCCTTGTATTCAACCTGTGCAGCGACCCGCCTGAAGCCTTTGGGCGAACCGTACCGGAGGCCCTTTCAGTAGGGGTACCGGTAATAGCATGGGACCATGGTGGTGTTGGGGAGATTCTGCGGGAGATGTTTCCCCGGGGTGGTGTGGATCCGGACAACCAACCGGCGCTGGCCAGGAAAACCCGTGCGTTTTTGGAATCTCCGCCATTGATCAGAAAAAATGATGCATTTTCTCTACAGTCCTCCATGGATCAAACCCTGGACCTCTACCTCTGTGCCCTGGGGCGGGTTCACACCAGAATAAAGGAAACCCATGAAATTAGTGCTTAAACGATTGGCAACTGAATGGCCCTGCTGGTTGGTAGTAGCCTTTTTTGCACTGCTTCCTTTTGGCAGGCTGGCGGAAATCCCGTTGTCGGTACTCGCCCTTGCGTTGCCGTTTCTGGCCCGTTCAGCTGAACACCGGCAACGCATCCGGCGGGTGTCTGTCGTCGTAGTTCCGTTGTTTCTGTGTTTCTGGTTGCCCATGCTGGCGTCCAGTTTTGATTCCTATATACCTCCGAAAAGTTGGATCAGCACGCTCGCAGCGCTACGTTTTCTGGCGGCTGCACTGAGCCTGACCGTGTTGCTCCACGCTGATTCTGCGCGTTGGCGAGTGGTTCGCTGGACTGCTTACCTGCTGGTGTTTTGGGCAGTGGATGGTTTTGTTCAGTTGATTTTTGGCAATGACCTGTTCGGCATCGCCATGCACCCCGACCGGCTCAATGCGCTGTTCGTGCAGAAATACCAGTTTTTCGGACCAACACTGGCCATGTTGTCACCATTATTGCTTGAATACGCCCGCCGCCGCTGGCCGGCATGGGCCTGGGTGATTGCCTTCACCCTGACCCTGGGTGCGGTGCTGATTGCCGGTATGCGCGCTGGATGGCTGGTCATGGGCCTGGTGCTGGCCGTGTACGTGTGGCTGATGCTCAGGCGGGAAAACAGGGAACTCAGGAGGGCCTCGCTATCCATTCCTGTGCTGGTTTTTACCGCGCTGATCGGAAGTTACCTGGTGTCCCCGCTGTTCCAGGCCAGGCTGGAACAATCGCTGGCTATCACACAAGGCTCCCAGGCTGCCCTGAACCAAGCGAGTTCGTATCGTTTGCCGATTTTTAAAGCGAGCATGGCCATGTTTGAGGCCAACCCGGTCAACGGTGTTGGTGTCAGGGCGTTTCCAAAGGCTTACCTGACCTACGCTCAAGCAGATGACGTGCACGTCAAACGTTCTGGCGGTGAACGCGGCGCAACACATGCGCACAACCTGGTGTTGGAAGTGATGGCGGATACCGGTAGTATCGGGCTATTGGGCATGGTGACGGGGTTTGTGCTGGCGTTGCTTTTCTGGCGCCGGATGTCGCCGGCAAGACGTTACGAGGCGTTTCCGTTCGCGTTCGCCCTCGCATTGGTCCTGTTTCCGGTCAATTCACACTTCGCACTGTACGGAACTTACCTGTCGTCATTGATATGGGTGCTTTTTGGCCTGTGGGCATCGTGTATCGACAACAATCCTTCTAAATAGCCGGGTTAAGCGGCACAGTGTTAACCTGTATATCGCACCTGTCCGGCGCCAGCCTTAGCGATACTGGTGCATTATGCAGGTTAATCGTAAAAGGGCGGTTCACCCGGCGGGCGTGTCTTGAACCGACGATGGATCCACCAGTATTGCTCGGGTACCTTGCGTACCTGCTCTTCCATGATAGCGTTTACGCGGGTCAAGTCAGCCACGTTGTCACCCGTGGGAAAGTCTTCCAGTGCCGGCAATATGGTCAGGATGTAGGTACCACTATCCTGATCGTATCGCGGGAACATCGGTACGACCGCACACCCCGTGAGCGCGGGTAATCGCAGCGTTGCCAGAAGTGTGGCCGTCTGAATGCCAAAAAAAGGTGCAAATTCACTTTGTTCGTGACCAAAATCCTGGTCGGGCGCATACCACAGCACACCACCGTTTCTTAACAAGCGAATCATACCCCGGGTGTCATTTTTTATGATCAGCTTTTCGATTAGTCGCAACCGCCCACGATTCTGGTACCACTCGATCACCGGATTTTTTAACGGCCTGTACACGCCGCTGACCCGGGCTGCGCTGGCCAAAATGTATCCCCCCAACTCCAGACAGGTGGTATGAAACGTCAACAACAACACCCCCTGGCCCAGTTCTTCAGCGTCGTGCAGGTTTTCCAGACCTTCCATGCGAGACATTTTCGCCAATCGTGGTAATGGGCCGGACCAGCACCATGTTGTTTCTATCAACATCCGGGCCAACCTTCGAAACCCGCCCTTGAGAATTTTTTCACGCTCATCCGCACCCAGTTCGGGAAAACAGGCCTCGATGTTTTGTTGCGCAATCTTGCGCCTGCTTGCCATCAGGTGATATGTCAACGGAGCAAGCGGACTGATCAGTAACCGTCCCAACCATACTGGCAGCTTGCCCAATAACCACAGGATTCCCACTGCCAGCCAGCTCAGCCAGTGTCGTGGTCCGATGGGTGGAATTTTGTTAACCGCGTTGCCCATGGCTATATTTTCCGCGTAAAAAACCGGTGGTCCAAGACTAATCTGAAATGAGGACGGGTTTCAACGGTCAATGAAGCATCCGGGAGAGTTCTCTATAATTGCCTGACCAATATCAGGCAAAAACGGCAATGCGGATTTTTTATTCCTTTCTGATCGCGATCAGCACCCCTGCGGTTTTGCTGTACTTTGCGTTAAGAGGGGTACGTGATAGCGCTTACTTCAGTGGATGGGGTGAACGCTTCGGTTTTGTAAGATACCCTGGCAAAACCGGGGGTATTTTATTACATGCAGCTTCGGTCGGTGAATTCAATGCCGCAAAACCGTTAATTAACGCCCTGTTAAAGACCTATCCTGAACTGCCGCTGACGGTAACTACTTTAACCCCTACCGGTGCTGAAAGGGTAAGAAATGAACTGGGTAATCGTGTTTTTCACGCGTACATACCGCTGGATCTGCCGAGTGTTGTTTCCCGCTTTATGAAATCTGTTCAACCGCGTTTGATCATTGTAATGGAAACCGAAATATGGCCGAATTTTTACCTCCGGGCACAACGGCAGAAAATCCCCCTGATGATGGCCAACGCAAGATTATCCGAGATATCCGTAAGTCGTTATCAACGCTTGTCCGGGCTCATCCGCAGCGTTCTGCGGACGGTTGCCTGGGTGGGTGCCCAAAGTGAACAGGATGCCAAACGCCTGATCAGTTGCGGCGCCGTCCCTGAAAGCACTGAGATAACGGGTAACCTGAAGTTTGAAGTCGATATTCCTGCAAGCCTTTGGGAAAAGGGGACGGCACTGCGTGCGCAATGGCCCGCCCTTCGCCGTGTATTGATCGCCGGCAGCACTCACGAAGCTGATGAGAATGTAATCATTCCCGCCTTTACCGAATTGCTTGAGAACCTTCCGGATGCCCTGTTGATTCTGGTACCGCGTCACCCGGAGCGCTTCGGTCATGTGGCACAAGCGGCAAACGCCGCTGGTCTGCGTGTTCAGCTTCTTAGCCAGGGAGCAATTTGTTCCGGGGAGATACAGTGTTTTGTTGTCGATGCCATGGGCGAACTGATTAAATATTACGCCTGTGCAGATATCGCTTTTGTTGGCGGGAGCATAGGTCATCAAGGTGGTCACAATCCACTGGAGCCGGCGGCGCTGGGTAAACCTGTTATTGTCGGACCTAATATGGCGAACGCCAGTGAAATCACCACAAAACTGCTTGAGAGTGGCGCGGCCATGCAGATCAGGAATCGGCAGGAATTCCGCGATGCAGCTGAAAAGTTATTGGTTGACGGAAATAAGCGTGACCGCATGGGGCAGGCGGGTTTATCCTTGATTGAGAAAAACAAAGGTGCGCTTGAACTGACCCTGGCTGCAATCAGGAGGCAGCTGAATTGATCGAAAGTAACGTCCTTCCGGCATTGGGCTATTTCAGTGGCACCGTCATCCCGGAATTTGCGTAGCAAATATCCGGGACCTCCGTAAAATTACCGTGATCTCGCAAATAACACGTTTTAGGCCTGCTGACGACAGCTTCATGAGGTCCCGGATAACCGCTGCGCGGTTTCCGGGATGACGGTGCCACTTTTCAGGTACTGACGGTGCTGTTTTTCAGGTAATGATGTTGTCGCTTATTTCAAAATATTGTTGATCTTGTGCAAGTCTTCTTCCGCCAACAGCCCTGCTGCCGCTTTCAGCCGCAGATGATCGATGATATAGGTATGCCGCGCCAGTGAATTTTCCCGTTGTGCCTGGAAATAACGTTGTTGGGCTATCAATACATCCACGATCGTACGGGTACCAACTTCAAACCCCGCCTGGGTGGCCTCCAGCGCGCTTTCTGCTGATATCAGCGCCTGGCCAAATGCACCCACCTGCTCGATACCGGCGATGACCGCACGATATGCGTTATTTGTTTGTCTGACCGTCGCCCGTTGCTGTCTGTCAAGGTCCTCATTAACGGCGTTGAGCACATGGCGTGCCTGCCGGGTCCGGGATGACACTACTCCACCCTGGTAGATAGGTACGCTTAACTGCAAGCCAATGCGGGTATCACGCGACTCCAGCGGAACAGTGCCTATGGGTTGCTGGAAATCATCCCGGATCAGAAACTCGTTATTTGTAAAATTGCTCCAACTGGCAACCAGGTCCAATGTCGGAATATGGCCGGTACGTTCCAGGCGCATTGATGCATCCGCAATTTCCACGCTATCGTGGGCTGCAAGTACGGCGGGATTGTATTGCATTGCGATATCTACCCATTCGTCCGGATTTTCCGGCATGGGTTTAACCAGTGGCAATACATCCTCAAGTGGGTCAACATCATTGAAATATTGCCCGGTCAGTTCATATAAAACCTCGTTCGCATCGGCCAGGTTGTTGCGCGAAACGATGGCACGAGCGCGGGCGTTGTCATAACTTGCCCGGGCCTCATGCACATCTGTAACAGCTGTCAAACCCACTTCAAACCGTTGTTCCGCCTGTTCGAATTGTCGTTGCAGGGCTTTTTCTTCTGCCTCGGCGAAAATCACACCATCCTGTGCGGTCAACACGCCAAAATACCCCCCGGCAACCCGTACCAGGAAATCCTGGTAGGCAATTTGATAGATCGCCTCCGCCTGGCTGACTTGCCCGCGCGCTATGTCCAGTTGTTCATAGTTGCTTTGCGCATAAAGGGACTGACGTAAATTAAATCCGTAGTTCTCGGTATCCACGTCCGTATCTGAAATTCGGTCACCATCAACAGAAATCTTGTTATTACCCCGGGTCGTTGAGGCCGTGCCACTCAGCGTGGGCAACAGGTTTGACCAGGCCTGACGTTTATTCTCGCCAGTTGCATCCCTGCGGTACGCAGCCGCCCTCAACCGAGGATCATTCCTGGCCGCCAGGTCATGTATACCGACCAGGTCTACTGCGAGAACCATTGGCGTCATAAATGATGAACCAACAAATGCTGCAGTCATCAACAGCTTGTGAGTGTTTACATTGAACTGCATATCCAACTCCTGAAGTCCCTTAAAATTCGAATTCCACTGCCTGGTCTGCATGAACAAGCCTTGGCAGGTCTGTTTCAAACAGGCTCTCTTCCCGCCAATCGGTGGCGTTTAGTTTTGTTAATAGTTTTGCTTCCATAGCCGGTGCTTCTCCGCTGACCACAAACATGCGGCCACGGGGATTGACCCAGCCACGAAAGTGTTCGGGTATTTCCGGTACTGAGCCGGTCACAACCAACACATCATGCGCCTGCTCGGGTTGCCAGCCTGTCATAACATCACCGGTTTCCAATTCCACGTTATGGATGTTCTTTTCTTCCAGTTTGCCCGCGGCATCTTCAGAAAACTGCCCGTGTATATCAACGCTGACAACGTTTTTTGCCAGTTGTGCCAGGCAGGCTGTAACAAACCCGCTGCCCGTGCCGATCTCAAGCACCGTTTCATCCGGCCGCAACTCCAGCGCCTGCAGCAAACGGCCCTCGACTACCGGTTTCATCATGCACTGTTGTTTATCGAGCGGAATGGCCAGGTCCGCAAACGCCATCTTCCGGTAGCGAACCGGTACAAAATCTTCACGATGGGTTGTTTCCAACAGTTCCAGCACACGTTCATCCAGAACTTCCCAGGGCCTGACCTGTTGTTCCACCATGTTGAAACGGGCCTGCTCAAAATTCATACTCATCCGTACTCACTCCTGCCAATCTGTGTTTTTTACGTAGCTGCAATTAAACTAAACAGAGTCAAACAGGTAAGGTTAAGGCTTATTCCCTTGCCAGGCAATGCACAGACTGCCGCTTTTGGGGTCAATGCTTTAAGTGCCATTAGTCACTGCCGGTTTTGTTAATTGTGCTCACCATGGATAATATGGACGTTTGCTACGCAAATTAGGTTTCTGTTCGTGTAAAGGATATTATCCAACTTATGAGGCATCAGGGCACTTAAAATGGACACAGATATTGCAGTTTTTTGAAATAAACCACCATGGAATCCGGTCATGACAATTGACACGGATCGAACGGAGCGATTTAACCGGCTGGCCGAAGCATATTCGACGGACTTGTACCGTTACGCGATGTGGATTTGCGGTAATGATGCGCTGGCCAAGGACCTTGTCCAGGAAACATTTCTGCGGGCATGGCGGGCACTGGATAATCTGAATGACGTAAGTGCGGCGAAGAGTTGGCTGATCACAATATTGAGACGTGAATATGCCCGCACGTTTGAACGCAAGGTGCCAAAATTTACCGATGTGGACAAGGTTGTTGTTCCTGACGATGACGAACTTGAACCCGATGAGCGGGCAGAACGTGAACTGTTGCGTAAGGGTATTATGAAACTGGATAAGAAATACCGGGAACCGTTATTGTTACAGGTGGTATTCGGACACAGTTGTGCGGAAATTTCCGAGCAGCTCGGAACCAGCAAAAGTGCGGTGATGACGCAGTTGTTCAGAGCCCGGGAAAAACTTAAATTACTATTACAGAAAGATGGAGTAACGGGCAATGTCCATGAACTTTTCTGAGTTCAAAAAATTATTAGGCGCCGATCCCTGGAACAGGGATTCCGAGACCCTGCGTGCGCGTAACTCTGCGCCGGAATTTGAGCAGGCTGCGGCCGATGCCGAGGCATTTGAAAACAAATTACAATCTGCTTTGCTTGTGCAGCCATCCCCTGACCTGCTTGAGGGCATAAAGACCATCAGTCAAGAGCCTGCACGACAACGCGTTTGGATGCCGTTGGCACTGGCGGCCAGCGTACTGATAGCCTTTGGCGCAGTGGGTATCGTCTGGAAACAATCGATGCAGCCACCCCAATGGGAGAGCATTGAAGCCTACCTGGCGGACCACTACGCACATGACGGTGCCGCTTTTATTGAGCGGGCAACCGATGCGGTTTCCGAACAGGAAATCAACAGAATCATGGCCAGTCTGAATGCCTCTGCCGGACAAAAGTTGTCCGGTCGGGTCACGTTTATAAAATACTGCCCGACACCTGACGGCCGAGGCGCACATATGGTGGTCAGCACCCAACAGGGCCCTGTAACGATTATTTTCATGCCCGAAACAAACGTCATCGATGGCGAAATGGTTGAATTCGACCAAATGCATGCTTACCTGGTCAATCTTGAACATGGGTCTGCGGCTATTATCGGCCAACGTTCTCAAGCTGTTAAGAGTCTCGAATCCATGGTCAGGACCGCGATCAAGACCGGCGAGATAGGCGCCTGACGCCTATTAACCCACTTCCGGCACATGCCACTGACGGAAAATCTGCTATTGTCACAATATGAAACGAAAACTATGGATTGCGGTCCCCACTGCACTTGTTGTTTTGTGTGGCGGTCTGATGTTCTGGTACAACCACGAACCGGCGTTTTTCGACCCGGTTGAACGGGCTCGACAGCACGCCGAATTACACAACCATGCAGATGTGACCGGCATCACCACCACCTCAGTCCTGCATGAAGTAGTCAGTGTTTTAATCGACAAGAGGGGCGGTTACCTTTCCAACGATGTCCTGCCGCCATGGATATTTCTCGATAATGTCCCCAACTGGGAATTTGGTGTGCTTACCCAGGTTCGTGATCTCGCGCGTATCATGCGTAATGATTTCAGCCGCTCACAAACCCAATCCACCGAGGACCCTGATCTCTCCCAGGCGGATCCCATGTTCCACTACGCAAGTGACCGCTGGTTACCCCCCGACACGGAAGGCCGCTACCGTAAGGGTATGGCTCTTCTTGAAGCTTACCTGACCCGATTAGCGGACCCGAATCAGCCCGGTGCCCAGTTTTATGCACGCGCGGATAATCTTAGTGAGTGGTTGTCGTTGGTTGAAAAACGCCTTGGATCATTATCACAAAGGTTGTCGGCCAGTGTCGGCCAGCAACGGCTGAATACGGATTTGGCCGGAGATTCCGCTGCAAAACAGTCCACCTCTGCGCCCCGGGACATGGAGGTAAAGACTTCCTGGTTCGAAATTGATGATGTATTTTATGAAGCCCGTGGCAGCACCTGGGCGCTGGTTCATTTTCTGAAAGCCATGGAAGTGGATTTCAATGATGTGTTACGCAAGAAAAATGCACAAGTCAGCTTCCGGCAGATCATCCGTGAATTGGAATCCACCCAGGAGTCATTACACGCACCCATGGTTTTGAACGGCGACAAATTTGGTGTCTTTGCAAATCATTCACTGGTTATGGCCAATTACATTTCACGCGCAAATGCGGCCATCATTGACCTGCGTATGCTGTTGCAACAAGGCTAACCCGCATAATTCACCAGTCGGTACAGGGCCTCACTGCATGTTTATGAATCAGTTTGATCAAATGGTATTTTCACCAAGAAATTTCGAGAGGCACTTTGTACCCGGCCCGATACCTATCCCGGCCCTGGCTTGTCCATGCGCGGCTGGACTTGGTCTTCGTTCGACCAATAGCTACGGCTATTGGTCTCAGTCCAGCCCTGCGCCCAGCCGCACCTGTCCGGCGCCATCATCCGGGATACTGGTGAAATATGCGGGCTAACCCGACAAGGTTAATGATTACCACACAATTGAAAAGATCCGTGCTTCTGGCTGTGATTGGTATACTTTCTGTCGTCACGACAATCGCAGCCCAAACCCTGCAAATTGTCCCCGTAAACATTGTTTCTCCCGTCTCGGGTGAGATCCTGCGTGACCGGTCTATTGTCATCAAGGACGGGCGGATCGCGAACATTGTTCCAGCTTCCGGCAATGTGGAACTTCCCGTTGGCGTTACCCAGGAAGAACCGTCCGTCATCGACGGACGGAATGGTTATGTTATTCCCGGCCTGGCTGAAATGCATGCCCACGTGCCTGATCGAAACCGTGGTGAGCAATATACGCGCGATATCCTGACGCTTTTCCTGGCCAACGGCGTAACGACCATCCGTGGCATGTTGGGTGCACCCTGGCACCTGGAATTACGCGACCTGCTCGAACGACAGCAGTGGCCCGGACCGCACCTGATAACCAGCGGGCCCTCATTTAACGGCAACTCTGTCAGTTCTCCCGCTCAGGCCGCTCAACGGGTTCGGGACCAGGTAGCCGCAGGCTATGACTTTCTGAAATTACACCCCGGCCTCAAGGCAGAGGAATTTACAGCCATCGCACGCACGGCTAAAGAACTCAATACTCCTTTTGCCGGACACGTTTCAACTGATGTTGGTATTGCCGCGGCGCTACAGGCACAACAGGCCACCATTGACCACCTCGATGGCTACGCACAGCTAATGGTGCCGGCATCATCCGATCTGTTTGGCGTGGCTCCCACTTTTTTTGGAGTCAACCTGGGCGCCGCGCTGAATAGGGATATGGCGCATGACCTGGCCACACGTACCGCCGCTGCCGGGGTCTGGAACGTTCCCACACAAAGTCTTCTGGAAAACATATACGGCGGTGTCCCGGTTGAAGACCTGCTGTCACGACCCGCTATGAACTATGTCGGCGTGGATTTGCGGAAATCCTGGACCCGTTCCGTTGTACAGGGCAGAAAAAGTGTCAGTGAAACAAGCCAACGACGATTCATCGACGCCCGCCGCAAGCTTATTTTTGAACTGCAGCAAGCTGGTGCGGAACTGTTGCTGGGATCAGACGCACCGCAGATTATGAATGTCCCGGGTTTCTCCGTCCATGAAGAGTTGGAATTCCTGGTTTCAGCCGGTTTGACGCCTCTACAGGCCTTGCAGTCCGGAACCACCAACCCTGCACGGTTTTTCAGTCACGAGGATCGAGGCCAAATCACCAGGGGCATGCTTGCCGACCTGGTATTGCTGGAATCCAATCCGCTGGAAAACATCTCGGCCACCCGGAACATACTCGGCGTCATACGTGGCGGTACCTGGTATTCGAGATCACGGCTCGACGCCATGCTCAAGGATGTCGCGGGCCGCGGATTGTAGACCCACGGGTGCAATGTCCGGGCTAATTCCGATGTACAACACCAGGTTTAATGTATAGTTTCCCTGCACCTGTATAGGAAGTTTTCGATGCGCCTTATACTATTCCTGATATTACTGGTTACGGTCTGCGGCTGTGTTAGCAGTGACCCCGTATCCAAACGCAGATACGGCCAGCAACATGTTTGCCATGATGACCGCACGCTGGCGGTTTCCACCGCCGATATGTTTGTTCATCAAAACCACGGTGACACCCTGGGCCCGTGTCCAAACGACCAGTGATTAACAATCACCAATGACGATTTCTATTCTACAATGCCCCCTGCCTTATGTTGAGCGGCTTGAACGCCGGGATGTGGTGGATATCAGGCTGGTGGTCATTCACTGTACCGAACTGCCTGACCTGGCCACGGCAAGGGTTTGGGGGGAGAGGGAGATC
>Ga0255052_10000523_pt1 | contig 30705 bp, 20 predicted proteins | sample JV7_2_21_MG_FD_188632 | JGI IMG/M metagenome (GOLD analysis project Ga0255052, IMG submission 188632) | Seawater microbial communities from Jervis Inlet, British Columbia, Canada - JV7_2_21 | ecosystem: Environmental > Aquatic > Marine > Inlet | place: Canada: British Columbia | collected...
GGCTTGTGCCTTCCTTCTCTGCAAAAATAATGATGAAATTGCGCATACTGTTTTTTCGATTAAATAAATAGTTGATTTCTATTTAACCATGGATACTAATTGGTCAACAGAAACCGAGTCCATTCAGGGCGGGTCGTAGAAGAAAAACGAGTTGAGCCAGGGGTGTTATCAACCCCGTGTCGTATTACAAGTACCAGCGGAACCCGTTCTACACGGGTCCCGTTGAAACTTCTCAGGAAGATGAAATACGGAGCTTTTAACTAATGTCAAAAGCTCTTTCTGACGTTAATGCCGAATGTACGCGGCCGGTTTATTGATGACCGCACCTGTATCCAGCGGTCATTGAATAAGCTGGAGGCATGTTCATTAAGCAAATTGGTAATAAAGAATTGCGTGCTCCAGGTATCCCAATTCAGACCTGTCCGGAAGTTCAAGGTATTTAAGGAAGGCATCGTCCGCGTTGCGTTGAGGCTGGCAGTACCACCCAATCCGGCCAGAGAATTCAAGGAATCACTTTGATATGCCCAATTACCAAGGAGCCAATAATCCCCGCCCCAAATCTCTTGTGATGCGGTATATTTTGCTTCCAGTAAGGTCTTCAACTTGGACATCAAGGGCAAACGCGTACCTTTGGGCAGATGCACACCCAAGTCTTCGTCTATGGAATCCTCTGACAGTTCCGCATTGTTGTAGCCAAGCATTCCACTGATCAACCAGTTATCTGATGGAATCCAGGAGAAGTTAGCTTCCACACCATCGATTTCTGCCTGGGCCAAATTCATAATACCCAGTGAAAAGAAGGTAGCTTCCGGGTCAAACACTTGTATTTGAATATCATCCCAGACCATATGATAGAAGGTAGCGTTGAACTGGAACCTGCCACTTGAGGAGGTGGTTTTGAACCCGACTTCATAATTTTTGATGGTATCGGGTGCGTATGTGTGTAAGTCGCCACCTGCTGCGAAGGAACCTTGCTTGGCTGAGTTGACCCCGCCCCTGCGAAACCCTTCTGAGTAGGTGAAATAAATCATCTTGTCTTCATTGAAATTATAAGTGCCGTTGAGTTTCGGAACGAAATCTGAATCCTTGCTATCAGCTAGCGTATCGTTAAAACAGGTGTGAACGAATCTATCTACCGGAACACCATTTTCCTGCCAGTTTTCTCTTTCTGCATCTGTGGCACAGATTAATATGGGGGGAGGTGGGAGGTCACTGGCGAGATTAACGGTAGGTCCGTTTGCATTGAAAAACGTTTGCTCGACTTCGAACCACCGTCCGCCAAGAGTGACGCTGAAATTTTCGGTGACATCGAAACTGACCTCGCCAAACAAGGCCGTGTTTTTGGTGGTTGTCAAGTAGTCGCCAGTCCACCAGTTGTCAGACGCTTCAGGGCCAAAAGTGCCGTAGTAGTAGTAATGCAGATAACTTGAACGGGTGCTGGAATAGGCAGCACAATCCGCCGCATATTCAGTCGTACAGCCATCCCCCAGGCCGACGCCGTTGGCCGTGAAAACAGTATGGTCTTCGGATTTGTTGTAGAAGAAACCGACTATGCCTGCCCAGCGGCTATCCGAATCACTCGGTGTAGTCATGCGTGCTTCAAAGGTCTCGGTAGTTGTCTTGCCGTCGTCATTGGAAAAGTGGCGTCTTTCACCAAAATCGTAAAAGCTGGCCTCGTAACCGTTATCCTGAGCATAGAGAAATGCATAGGCAGTTGAATCCATATCATAGCGGGTACTGCGCGACATATATGAACCTGTCACCAGTAAATCAGCAAAACCAAGCCTTGCCTCGGCCGTCAGGGCAAGTTGATACCAATCATCGGTAAACGTTTCTTCGTTATATCGTATCTGCTCCAGTTCGCCTATATCAAAGTCTTCAAGAGGTCCTTCAGACAAACTGACATCACCCATTCCATCCACATCCAAGTTCTGAACGATGGCCGTGGCGTCGATGGTCCAATTCTCGTTAGGCGTCCAGCGCAGGGCAACACGGCCACCGGTGGTCGTTGCTGAATTGACGTCATCATCCACAAATGCGGAATTATCATAGGGTGCGCCGGAGGTAGGTCCGAATGGACCGGGTAGACCGTCGGCCGCGATGTTGTCTATAAAGCCGGCCTCTTTTGCATAAAAGCCAACCAGGCGAAGTGCCAGTTTATCCTCCACCAGTGGGAAATTTACCATGCCATTGAGATCATAACCCTGACTCCCACTCTGGACAGTATTCCCGGTTAAATCAACAAAGCCGGACTGGCTACTGGTATCGGGTTTGTTGGTAATGATGCGCAGGGTTCCACACTGGGCGGCGTCGCCGAATAATGTACCCTGAGGGCCACTCAGCGCCTCTACCCGTGAAATATCAACCAGTCGGGGATCCGGGTTGAAGCCGGAAACCGTAATGGGTTGTTCGTCCAGATAGATTGAAGTGGTAGAAGTTCCACCAAAACTTACGGAACTGACAGCACAGCCACGCATGATTACATTGGCGCCACCAGGTTCCCGCCGATTGACTGTCAAGCCGGGTATTTGGCCGACGTAGTCGTCTATTTGTTTGAAGCCTTGAAGGATGATCTTCTCATCAGTGAAGGCGGTAACGGACATGGGAATATCCTGTAGCGACTCGCTGCGTTTCGTCGCAGTGACAATGATCTCTTCGAGTACATTCTCGGTCGTCTGGGCCTGTGCTGAGCCTGTGCCGGCAATTGCTGTTGAGATGGCTACCGCAATTGCTTTACGCTGGTTGGGTATTAACGCGGGTGTGTTGGACTTATTAACCATAATACTTCCCACTGTAGATTCATCACAAATATCGAGTTAGGTGCAATATTTATTGGCGCATTTTAGAACCAAAGTCAATAATATACTATATCGTATTAAATACCTGAATACCGTAATACATTTGAAGATTCAGATATTCCGTACGGGTAGGCAAGGAACCTATTAATACACTGAAAGACTTCTGACTACAGAAGATCACCAATAAACCTGTTGATCGCCTCCATCGCATCGGACATGTTCTCTTGCAGGCTCCGACCGGAGGTTTTATGGGGTTTGAAGTTGTTATCGCTATCGGCAAGCCAGTGAAACTGAATCGATTTCGAAAGTGAAAACTGTTGAATCTCTTCCCGCCCACCGTTGGGGTCTCCTTCTCCCTGGCATATCAACGTGGGCGTTTGAATGGTTTGTAAGTGGGTGATACGAAGTGGTTCCGGTTTCCTGGGGGGGTGGAAGGGATAGCTCAGGCAGACGACACCTCCAACTTGATGCTTATCGGCAATCATGGATGCAGCCCTTGCTCCCATGGATTTACCGCCAACAATAATATATTTCGGGGGCACTTGTTCACTTTCAATGCAATGCAGGACCACATCACTGAAACACTTCCGCAGTACCTCGCCACTATTCGGTGATTTTTTTTTCCCCGATTGCAACATTCCTTCCATATAGGGAAAGTTGAATCTCACCACCCGCACACCAGAATTGACTGCACCTTGAGCAATTGTTTCCAAAAAAGGGTTTGCCGCTCCCTTGCCGGCGCCATGGGCCAACAGGAATATGCCTTTCGGGCTTTTCCTGGGGGAGTTGACCAGAAACTCCTTGACTGCGATATATCTCGGTATCTGCATGTTGTGGGGAATGCCTTTAAAGCCTGGGTCTGACGGGGTCAGAGGGGTCTGAAGGGTCTGACAGGGTCAGAGTAAAGTGCCAGAGTAGACTTGCTTTACCGATGCAAAGTCACAAACTTACTCTGGCACTTTACTCTGACCCCAATCCTCATAAAATATACCAGTCAAATCTAATGTCAAGAGACTAACCCCATGACAGTTCTAATTGCGAGTTCAGTTGTACGCGGAAGTCACCAGGGCGAGAGTCATGGCGGAATTTATTTGATTGATGTTGACAGACAAAAAACCGCCCTGGCCATGGACTGGAATACAAGCAAAATAGACTGGCAGGGAAGAGGATGGGACCGTGGACTAAGAGGTATTGCCTTCGATGGTGATAAAATTTACATTGCCGCCAGCGATGAACTATTCGTCTACACTCCTGAATTTGAAATGATCGGTTCCTACCGTTGTCCCTATCTGAAACATTGTCATGAAATCAGCCGATTTGAACGAAGGCTATACCTGACTTCCACGGGATATGATTCTATCCTGGGTTTCGACCTGGATCGCGAGAGATTTTCCTGGGGCATGGAAATAGCATTGGATGATGATGAATTTCGTGGCAGACCGTTTAACCCCAACTCCGGTGATGGACCTTTGCCGCACAATGAATTGCATTTGAATAATGTTTTCTGTACCAAAAATGGTATGTACGTAAGTGGCCTGAGGACGGGAGCCACCTTGCTATTTAATGGGACAACAATAACAGAGTGGGGCATCCTGCCATTGGGGGCCCATAATGCCCGACCCTACCGGAACGGGGTTTTATTCAATGATACCGTGGCCAACCTTGTTCGATTTATTACATCGGAAACTCAATGTGCTTTTAGAGTTCCAATGTATGCTGATGAAAAACTGACTCATACAAACTTCGATGATTCCCGCATCGCGCGACAGGGATTTGGCAGGGGCCTGTGCGTAATGGATAACGGCATAATTGCCGCGGGCTCGTCGCCCTCCACCATTACGTTTCATAACATCGAAAAACAAAAGACAATCAATGCGATTAATTTGACCTATGATATTAGAAATGCCATTCATGGTCTCGAGGTCTGGCCTTACGGCTAACCCACATATTGCACCAGTTGGTGACGAATCTTAGCTCAAGCATATGAATTAATTAAATTAAATGGTGGTTTCCTTGAGAAATTCCAGGATACTGGTGCAATATGCGGGCCAATCGTCCGGTTGTATTCATTCGTATTTTTCGTAGCGTGGCAATAAGGGCTCCAGAACTTCCTTTAGCTCATCCAGGTGCTGTTCATAATGACGCCACCGACCTACAGATTGAGAGTAGATAGGCTGTCGTACCTGTTCCGAACTGGCGGTCCGAACCGGACGGTCCGTATCATAAAAATTCAGACAGCCTTCCTCAAATGGAAGACCGCAATATTCAAGCAGACGACGCACCTGATTTTCAAAATCAGTGACAACTTCTTCGTATTGCAACGTTAATACCCGTCCAGGCAGGACTTCATGCCAGTAGTCCATCATACGTTGATATTGCAGGTAATATTCCCCAATTTCAGTCAGGTCATAAGTAAATGGCTGTCCCTTGGCAAATAATTGTCGATAGCAACTGAAACCGGCATCCATAGGATGACGGCGAGCATCAATTATTTTTGCATTGGGCAGCATCAGGTGAATAAATCCGACGGCGGGGAAATTATTTGGATTTTTGTCGATAAAATACTGTTTTCCTTCGGTTCGATGCATTTGACAAAAACTGATATAGTCCTGGCCCATGGCTGCGAAGTGCTTCTCATCGAGTTCAGCAACTGCCTTGGGATAATTGATACCATCGGCACGGTTTCTATTCAGAGACCTGGTAATGCGGGCTACGTAGGGTAATTCGCTCGTGCCCTCCACCAGGCTGTGACTGGCAAGTATTTGTTCAATCAAAGTAGATCCGGAACGCGGTAAGCCTATGACGAATATGGGTGATGGATCGGCATTCCCGGCGCCTGCATTCGATTCCAGAAGTTCTCTGCTGAAAACATCAATTATTATGTCATTCATAACCTCGGTGTCGACCGGGTCGTATAATTCCTGGATACGGCGCTGTGAATTGCCCTGATGGTAATAGTGCCATGCCCGAACATGTTCTTTTCTGTCTTCCCAGGCCTTGGCGAGTGCGAATAAGAAATTCACTTTCGATTCATCGCCCACATTGTCACGTTCGATTTTTGTCTCCATATCTTCAATTTCTTCATCCTTGAAGTGGTAGGTTTTGAGGTTGGCAAGACTCCATTGGATAGCACCTATATCCGGTTCCAGCTCATAACACTGGTGATAAGCCTCGATTGCTTCATCCTGTCGGCCTACCGTCTTTAACATGTGTCCCAGGCCCAGCCAGGCAATGGCCAGTTTTGGATCGAGTTCAATGGCTTTTTGATGAGCCTCGATCGCCTCATAGGTCAATGCCGCAGGCGCCAGGGCGTTTGCAAGTAAATCATGGAGCCGGGCATTTCCTGGTTCCATTTCAATCGCTTGCCTGAAGCACGCAATGGCTTCTTCAAAACGGTCGTCATCCCGCAGCAATTTTCCCAGGTCAACGATTACACCGGTGTAATCCGGTGCTACTTCCAGTGCCTTGCGGTATTGTCTCTCCGCGATCCCGATCCTGTGTTGTCGTGCCGCCATTCTCCCCATCAGGCGGAGGGCTTCCACGTTGCCGGGATTGATTCTCATGATTTCCCGGCTTATTCTTTCTGCCTCTTCGAATTGGTTTTCCTGCAGACATTCAACAGCCCTGGCAAGAAGTTTGTGTTCCGGTGACAATTCAAATGACTTTTCAAATGCTGCGTCTGCTTCCTTTCCTTTTCCAACAGCAGCGAGGGCCTTTCCAAGGTTTAGAAAAGCCAGATTAAGTTTGGGATCAAGTCGGGTTGCCTTCTGCAGGGCTTCAATGGCTTCATGGGGTCTATTCAGTTCAAGTAACACGAAACCCAGGTCCTCATGGGGTTTGGCAAAAGTTGGCGCCAGTTCGACGGTCTTCCTGAGATATTTCTCTGCTTCTTCATATTTTTTCATCTTTACCAGGAGTGCACCCAGCAGTCCGGTGATGTTTGGGTCGTTGGGGAACTGCGATATAGTGCTACGACAGATACGTTCTGCTGCTGCCAGTTGCCCGGAATTTATCAGTTCCAGCACTTCTGCAAACACAGATTTGGATATTATTTTATGCTGCATTTCTTGCCTTTGGTGTTGGTGATTAACGACATCAGGTAGATTACAATGACCTTTATTGTAAAGGAACAGACAGGGTAAGAAAAAAAATGGGTCTCACGGAATCCAATGAATATTGAAGGCCTTGTCCGCGAACTCGGACCGATTGACATAACGGCTTTATCCGAAACCATCCTGGCCCAGGAAAAAGACGCCTGGCATGAAAACGATTACCGCCAGGAAACCTATGATGTCCATCGGCAAACCGAAACGATAGCGCTGGTTTTTACAAAACTCGAAACCTGGCCTGAGATCGATATTTGCAAGGAATCCGGTTGGGACCGTCTCGCTGAAGTAGCCTTTCCCGTCATGCACGAGATCATTCGAAGAGCTTACCCACCGGGTGGCACAATCATCCGGGCCATGGCGGCAAAATTGCTGGCTGGTGGCAGAATAATGCCGCATGTGGATGCACACCCATCTTTTCACAGGGGACACCGGATACACATTCCGATCACGACCAATCGAAGGGTCCGGTTCATGATCGATGGCCGACCGCACCAGTTACAACCTGGCCAGGCTTATGAAATCAATAATCAGAAAAGACACAGCGTGATGAACAAGGGTGAAGAAAGCCGCATTACATTTATCTTCGATTATGTCCCACCACAGGAGTTGGGCCGTTCGAGCGAGTCTGGATGATCCGGAACTGCTGCTTTTCCGTAGCAGGTCATGTTAAGTCCGACAGAGCACTAGTACCCCGTCATGTCGCCCCTTCGTGGGCGTAAAAGTTTAAAGCGTTCAAAACCAAGAGACAGCAGGTATGCCAGGTCAAAGTCATGCATGCCGATGGTGTTTCGCTCTTTCATTTTCTGGGAACACTGGAAAAGGTTTCCATCACCTGTCTTGTTAGCCTTCGAGACACTGGGGTAACAGATCTTTGAAGGGCAGGTATACGCACATCCCGCATTTGCAAACAGGGTGATATTCTTTTTGTTGTCGATCGCCCTGAGTAGTTTTTCATCGTCGTTGGACGCCATGGGCAGGATCACGGTGTCGTAGATTTGAAAAGCTTCATCCACCTTTTTCAAGGTGTGTATGTTTTTGATAACACTGGCCTCCAGGCGATAGTCAGGAAAATCGCTTCGGATCCATTGGGCCAGTTCGTCGTTGGTGATGATCAGTGAGTTGCCCGGGCGGTGATATTTTTCCAGGAAAGGCTGGTTTTCCTTGTACTCTTCAAGGGTCACGTAATGGTTTGTGATGGGCAATCTTACGTTGATGTTCATCCCGTACAGTGAACGAACATCGTAGCGGCTGAGTTCAGTTGTCGAAAAAACCCTGCCACCGTAAAGCGTCGTAGCCTCGGTGAAACCAAAGAAGCTGTCGATTTGCTCCACTGGAATGTGATCATAATTGTCCTTTATGAACCGTTGGATAGATACTGCAGATGGCTTGCCGCGTGCTGAAATCGTAAACTGCATAAGACGCCCTGTTGGTCTCCACTATTGTGTTTTCAGGACTCAACGAAGGTAAAAATATACCGGTCGTTTCCCGGAGCCCTGAAATATACTACCCCGCGTTACTGATATTCAACAAAAGAACGGTTTGACATTTTAGTCAATAAAAACAACAACCCTTGTTACCATTGGAAAAAATATTTGTAAAACGTTGCTTTACTGAGGGCGATTGTATACGCAAGACGGACTACGTTGAAAGCTATTTGGACGCCTGGAGTCGCCGTGATTCAAAGGGTGTTGTGGACCACCTGTCCACCGACGGCACCTATCGGGATATCCCGGAAAATTCACAGAGTACACCCGGGGAACTGATTGATCACCTGGACCTGAGTGGGTAATGATATTACCGATGAATTTTTCAGGTTAAGAATCCGATCAACTTGCCTGGCCTGCTTTCACGTGTTCCATTCTGCCACGCACCTTTTGGGGTTTTCGGTGTTTTTCGCCACGCAGAACAGGCCGTGTCAGGCAGGTTGGCCCGCCCTCGGTCTTCAGGCAGAGTTCGTCACCAGGGAATGTCGAGACACTACAGCCAGCCGCTTGTAATAACTTGAGTGTGTCTGGAAACCCATCGACCATCACACAGTTACGTGGTGACAGGGTAAGCACGTTGACACTCAGCGAGCCGCTCGATATGAACTCATCCTCTGGCGCGGGCAAGCACTCAACGCCACGTTGTTCCAGGAACTGTTTCAGACGCACGGGAAACAGGGGTCGGTAGATCAGTGCCAGGTCGTGATCCAGCATGCTAATGACTGACATCAGGTGCAGACAGGCATCGCTTCCATGAAAGATTGGCAGATCGAATGAGTGGACTTGTACATCGATGTCCGCGAGTATCTGTTGCAATTGAATCAAACCGTCCTCATTGCTCCGAAAGCCCATTCCGACGATCAGTGTGTGATTGTCCAGCCAGACGCAATCACCAGCCTCCACCGTTCCGGGTGCTTCAATGGTTCTGAGGATGGGAATCCCGTGGTCCTGGTAGAAACCGGCGTGTGACTCTTCCTCGCCCCGTCGCAGTTGTTTCCCCATTCGCAGGATGATCGCACCATGTGGTGTGACCAGTGACGGATCGTAGGTAAATATGCTATCCGCGAGCCCGTCGGAGGTATCATCCAGGAACATGATCTCCGCACCGCTGGCCCGAATGCGATTGACCAGGGTCTGGTGGTTGTCCTGTAAGCGTTCCAATGTGAGCGGGCCGGTATAGTGCCACTGCTCCGGATCAGCGTTGGCCAGCACCTGACCCGGCCGTTTCATCAACACACGCCGTAGTGGCGAAACCATGTCAGGTACGCCAAATTTACTCATTACCCTGAACCCGCTCGAGTCGTTCATTGTCGTCTTCAAGAAGCTTCACGGCTGCCTCTGTCTTGAGTGCCGTACAAAATTCTCCGTTGAGGTTTGCGATGGATGTATCGTGGATCAGCTCGGCGTCGTAGTCCGTGCCATCGGGACCGATTCGGTTGGTGCAGGCGCAGGCGTCGTCGACGAGATAGGTGTCGTATCCCATGTTGCCGGCCATACGCACCGTGGTAGCGATACACATGTTTGTGAAGAAACCAAGCACAACCAATCGCCTCACGCCAGCCCGGTGCAGCTCGATCTCGAGGTTAGTACCTATGAAACCGCTATTGACGTCTTTTGTAAATACGGGCTCGCCGTGGCGGGGCTCCAGACCAGTCTTGAAAGAACCCCCGGGTTCGGTGAGCTTAAGTGGTGAATGTGCTTCTCGAGAGTCATGCGCTGTGTAGAACACCGGCAGGTCTTTTGCACGCCAGGCTGTCAATAGTGTATTGATGTTGGCCTCGGCATTGGGATTGTTGCGTCGGCCATTATCACCGCCCCAGTAGTGCAAATCATCGACACCGTTTTGGATGTCGATCATCAGTAAACAGCTATCCTTTCCAAACTTTCTGATCATTGGTTTTGCGCCTTCACCTGAAATTTTGTATGCGCTATTACCTGGCTGCGCGCCATGCTCTTGTTCTTCTGCTGGTGCCGGAACAAGATCAGGACACCACTCTCATATTTCAGCATTACCCGGATACGAAATCCTTTCGGAACCGGTCTGCAATTGACCGTATTTCCAAGATCGTCTCCGGAGCCAGGGCCTCGGGGTGGTGGTTGAACAGGATATCCTGTAATTCCGGTTCGATGCGCTCGATCAGATCCTGGTCTTCAAGACCTCCCGAGGATGTCGGGTAATGGGCACCGAAATAGCGTGAATTCCATGACTCGCGCCGGCAATATTTTGCCGTGTGTTCGTTGGCGAGATAATTCCCGCGCGGACCTTCCGAGCGGGTCAGGTCCAGGGCCAGCATCTCATCAGTCATTTCGATTCCCCGCCACATACTTCGGAGTTGCCCGGCGAGATCGTCCGCCAGGAGCAATCCGTGAAGGGAAAACGTGATCCCTTCATCAAGGCTTCCCACGTAGGGGCAGATGGCTGGTCGAGAGTAGAAAGCCTGTATCATATTGCGGGAAATCTCGGCAACAGCATCCTGGTTGAACCGTCGTGCCTGGGAATCGCCGGCAGTGCTGGTCAATCGCGGTAATCCAAGGATCCGGGAAATCTCGCACATTGCCATCTCGGCCAGATCTGATTGGGAAGGTGCTCCAATAGCCCCCGTAGCTACCTCCATAAAACTCGCATCCGATGAGCCGATACAGAAGGAGCCCTCACGAATGATCTGCGACAGGACGACCGCGGTCAGATCGGTCGCCAGCGAATGCACCACACAACCCGCGATGGTGAGCGGGGCCGAAGCGCCACCGATGGTAACGGTACCGGCAGTGACCGGCACACCCGCTTCCACGGCTTCGACAATCTGATCGGTGTGGGATTTTGCGTAATAGAGCGGCAATGGTGTTACCACATGCATGAAATACGGTTTATCGACCAGTTTCTTGCGGCCACCACGAATGGCCGTCGCCATGTCGATAACCACGCCGAGTGACTCGGCATATTCGCACAGGTAAATCAATGGCTTGGTGGTGTTCTCGGCAAGCACGGAGAACTCGTCGATCTCACCGTGAATATTCGATTCCTCGACGTTCTTGCAGGTCACACACACTGCATTGATGTTTTGCAGTGCATCACTCACACGCGTGACCGTCGCCAGATCCTCCCGGTTGCTGTCACGCGCTTCACCGGTTTCCCGGTCGTAGACCTTGATGCAAGTCATGCCCGGAACGAACCAGGTATGCTGGCAATCTATTTCAATCGAGGCTGAACCGTCGCGGTTCCAGAGCCTGACGCTCTTTGCGACGCTGTCGATTGACTTTCGAATAAGATCAACGGGGAATTTGACCAGCCCCCCGGGGGACACGTCACAGCCTGCACCCCGCAGTCGATCCATCAGGTATGGCACCGGCTCGAAACCGACACCTGTCTGGCTCATGAGGTCGAATGTGGCGTCGATCATCCGTTGCGCGTCCTGTTTTGAGACGGGCGAATACGAAGGCGTAGGGCCATGATGAAGCCCGGGATCGCCAGCAAGGAATTCGCTTCCCATGGCCTCAGCCCTGGCACGCTGCACACTCTTTCGTCTTACCATGTCTGCCCCTGTCCGCTGGTTTGGAAAGTATAGGCAAAACTATCGGCACATAGCCAGAAAGTTTGTTTCAAAAAGCAAGTAAAAAGCAAGCAGAAAAGCAAGGACAAAAAGCAAGGACGTCCACGAATGGCACTAAGTTAAGCCTGTTTTGCACGATAACTATGTAAAAGCAAGGACATCCACGACTCTAAGAACTTACTTGAATCCCTGCCAGGCTTAATCAGTTAATCTTTGCAGCACATGGTCTGCCAACTTGGAAAGTTTCAGGAAAAACGCGGGTTTTTAGAAGCATTCCCCGGTCATTTGCCGAGCCCGGCCATGCCCAGACAGCCCAAGACCGGGGCTGTCACTGATAACGGACGATTTTCTATGCCCGTTCAGGGCAGAGTTGATTTCCGATCTTGTGCCCTTTGATTAAGCACCGTCCCACCGACCTGGCAAAGGTTCTGAGCATACTCACCGGTCCTAACGCGCCAAAGGATGGCAAATCGTCATTTGCCAGGTAATCCAGAACCGGTGCGGCACCCATCCTCAGCCGGAGCAGTATCGGAGGTGTATCTGCCGGGATAGAACCGCGCTTGTTGCGTTTAACCTCCCGGCCATCGAAGCCCGTATGGCCTGGCGTTCACGTTTACCCATATTACAGTCCTCAAATTTCGGTTACCTGAAATATGAGTCAACGATGCTGCCTTACTTCTCCTTTGGGTTACATTTAATTTGAGTCAATGCGCAGCGCTGAGAGCCGTTATGGATGACTTTCATCAGGTTCCTACAAATTGCGGGTTCTGGGATTGGGAATCGGTGACTAACCCGGCTGTGCCGTTAGAAATTGAGTATCGGGGCTCGCGGGAAGAAATTCTTCCCTGCGTTGAAGCCATGGACGCTGCCGTCATTGATTGGTGGTCTTTTTTCGTGCGGTTTTTCAACATTACCCTTTTGCTTGAAAACGAACGGTCGCCAGATATGAATTTCCGTAACCTGAATGACCGGATCCGACAGTGTATGCGAGGTCTGGTCGTGACTATCCGAGCCCTTGCATGCTATAACGGATAAAACCCAGTATGGCTTACCAACATGAACACCAAAACCACAGTTGCCATTTCACTCATTCTGCTTTCTTGCATAGCCATCGCCCAGGATCTGTCAACCCGGTCGCCGTCGAGTTCCACGGGTGTAGTGGTGGCGGACCGCGAGGTGACACTGGCAGCCAGGATCGTGGGCCGTATCGTTGCAGTTAATGTTGAGGAGGGCGATGCGGTGCAGGCCGGGGATCTGCTGGTGGATATCGATGACGCGCAATATCGCGCAGACCTGTCCTCCGCACAGGCCTTGCTTAGCCAGCAACAGGTCAGGCTCAGGCACATGCAGCGTCTGGATGAAAGATTCAGCAGTCTCTACGAGCAGAAATCCGTATCGCTAGACAAGGCGGATGAAGCCAGGTTCAATTTTGAAGTCGCACAAGCCTCCGTACAGCAAGCCCAGGCAGAGTTGGAGAAGATTGAAGTATTACTCGCCGAAACCAAGATTCTGGCACCTTTTTCCGGGGTCATCACCAGCAAGGCTTCAGAAACCGGTAAAGTCACAGCAGCGGGTGAACCACTACTCACAATCGAGGATCAGGGCAAGTTGAAATTCAGAACAAGGATTAGCGAACAGGACATCTCCAAGATCGAATTAGGCCAGGATATTACCGTGATTATCGATGCACTGGATGACCTGAAACTGACCGGCACCGTCAGCAAAATCATTCCATCCGGTGACCTGTCCACCCATGAGTTCACCATCGAGGCCACGCTGCCGGCGCAGCAGAAGCTGTACCCAGGCATGTTTGGCAAGGCCGAGTTCTAGCCCGGACATTTCACCAAGGCGGACCGTAAAATGACAAATTTGTCGTGTCATCAAGCGTGTGAGAGTGTTTTGGGGTATTTCTGGCAGTTACAGTTTGTCCTATCCGGTTTTGCACAGCATCTGGCTTCACATTTCGGCCGTTCTCGCACATCCATGTGCTTCACGGCACCGGGACTCCTGTCCAATGGCCGTTCTCGCACATCCATGTGCTTCACGGCACCGGGACTCCTGTCCAATGGCCGTTCTCGCACATCCATGTGCTTCACGGCACCGGGACTCCTGTCCAATGCCCGATCCTTCTTGAACCATAGCGACTGCTATGATTCTGCAAACGATCGACCCAACTCTTTTGCCAGCTACAGTGCAAATCCCGGATCCTTGGTGAAATGTCCGGGCCAGGCCCGTTGCCGAAAACAGGAAAACACAGCAAGACAATGAAGTCACTGATTCGCTTTTTCGCTGGTAACCACACCCTTGCAAACGTGCTGACGCTGATGATCGTCATTCTTGGCGTGAGCGCGCTGAGCGTCATACAACGGGACAACTTTCCCAGCGTTGACCTGTTGGAGATGACGGTGACCACCCGTTATCCGGGCGCGTCACCCGAGGACGTTGAACTCAACGTCACCAACCAGATCGAGGAGGAACTCAAAGAGGTCGATGGCATAGACCATTACACGTCCTATTCGATGGAAAATATCTCCATCGTGCATATCTGGCTGGATCGCGAGGCGGGCGACAGCCAGAAAATCAAGACGGATGTCCGTGACGCGGTCTCCAGGGCCTCCGATTTACCGACCGAGGTGGACGAGGAACCACTGGTTGAGGAGCTCACAACTGCCACTGCCATACCGATTATTGAAGTCGGACTGACCGGCGCCGTGTCCTACCAGGTGCTACGGGATAGCGCCCGCTTGCTCGAGAAACGGCTACTTGACCTGGCCGGCGTCGGCAGCGTCACCAAGTACGGTTACCTGGACCGGGAAATCAAGGTCGAAGTCGAGCAGGGCGCCATTGAGCGCTTCCAGGTGCCGGAGCACGAAATCGTCAGTGCCATTCAGAACCGCAATATTCGTGCGACCGGCGGCTCGTTTGAGTCGTACACCAGCGAGAAGAATATTGTCACTCTGGCTGAATTTTCAGATCCGATGGAAGTTGGCGAGGTTATTGTACGCGTCAGGGAGGGCGGTTCCACGATCCGGGTAAAGGACCTGGCGGTATTGAGGGACGACTTCGAGCCGGCAAAGGTACTTTCGCGCATGAACGGCACACCCGCCATTTCATTCCTGGTGTACAAAAAGCAGAGCGCCGACATCATCAGGACCGTAGACGGTATCACGGAATTGATTGAAAGAAACCGCCACCAGTTCCCCGCGGGTGTGAACATCGAGTATTCAAACGACAAATCCAGGCTGGTTCACAACCGCCTTAAAGTCGTGGTTTCCAATGGCCTGCTTGGTCTGATCCTGGTCATGGTCATGCTGGGTTTGTTCCTGGACTGGCGTTCGGCGTTCTGGGTCGCATTGAGCATTCCGGTCGTGTTGCTGGGCACCCTGTTCATGCTGCCGGTATTCGGGGCGTTTCTGGATACCATCGCCATGGGCGCGATGATCCTGGTAATCGGCATCATCGTCGATGACGGCATCGTGGTGGCCGAGAATATCTGGAGTTATCGGGAGTCCGGGTTAGCTCCCCTGGACGCGGCCTCGGAGGGCGCTTACACGGTGTTCAAGCCGGTGATTACAACCATTGTCACCACGGCCCTGGCGTTCATGCCGATGTTCTTCATGACCGGTACTCTGGGCGACTTCATCTTCGTCATCCCGCTGGTGGTAACGATTGCGTTATTCATTTCGCTGATAGACACCTTGTTCATCATGCCAGCACACCTGATTGCGGGGGTGCGGGGTGCAAACAGCACTTCCCAGGGTGCGACGGGGCGATGGTTCACGGCATTGCGCGAAACTTTCGAGCGTTTCCTGGCCTACTTTTTGCAGATCCGCTACCGGGTCGTGGTGGTGTTCATGGTGCTGTTGGCGGGTTCATTCATGTACGCCGCGAAGTACATGGATTTCGTACTGTTTCCGACCCAGTCGGCGGATGAATTCTACGTACTGGTCGAATTGCCGAGTGGCTCATCGCTGGAACACACGGCAGAGTCAATGAAAAAAGTTGAAAATATCATCACCGGCCTGCCTGCAAACGAGCTGGACTCATTCGTCACCCGGGTGGGTACCCACGGTCAGTACAGCATGGGTGAAAACGAAAACTGGGCAAATGTGGGCGTTTTCCTGACACCATATGCTGAGCGTGACCGCAACGCCGACCAGATCGTCGAAGAGCTACGAAGTGAGTTCGACCAACTGGAGGGCTACAGCAATTTCGCATTTATCGTAGACAGTGGCGGGCCCCCAATGGGCCGGCCGGTAACCCTGCGCGTTATCGGTGCAGATGACGAGCAAAGGAACGCGCTTGCGGAGACCGTCATTTCCTTACTCGAAGGGATAGACGGGGTCAAAGACATCGAACGTGATGACAAACTGGGCAAGGAACAGATTACCGTTGACCTGGATTACCTGCGTTTGGCGGAAAACCAATTGAGCGTCGCTGATGTTGCCAGGAATATCCGCCTGGCCTACGACGGCGAGATCGTGACCTCGGTGCGCTACGGTGACGAGGATGTGGATTTCAGGGTGATCCTGGAAGAGGGGGCCAGGGGGTCTGTGGAGGTGCTGGGCCAGCTGATTATCCCCAATGCCACCGGCCGCTTTATCAAACTTGGCGAGGTGGCAGACTTCAGGGTTGGTCCGGGGCCATCCAATTTCTACCATTTCAACAACGAACGAACCATCACGGTAACGGCCGATGTGGAGAAAGGCACGACGACCCCCTTGCTGGTGACTGGGGCGGTACTTGGCGCCATGGACATGGACCGGGACTGGAAAGGCTTACAACTCGTCGTCGGGGGCGAAGCGGAAGAAAGCGAGAAATCCATGGGCAGCCTGCTGGTGGCATTCGCCGGAGCCGCGATCGGTATCTACCTGGTACTGGTGCTGCTGTTCAATTCCACGCTACAACCGTTGATCGTGATGTTCGCAGTGCCCTTTGGCCTGATAGGTGTGATCCTGGCATTTGCCCTGCACCAGCAGTCGCTGGGCTTCCTGGCCATGCTCGGCGTCATCGGCCTGATGGGCATCGTTGTGAACGACTCGCTGATCCTGGTCAACCTGTATAACCAGTTGCGTGACGAGGATCAGCATGCAAAGAGAGGGCATGACAAGCAGACGACGGATATCGTCCTGGAGGCCGCCAAGCACCGCTTCCGGCCTATCGTCCTGACGTCGGTAACGACCGTGGCGGGGCTCCTGCCCATGGCATACGGCATTGGCGGTTCGGACCCGTTCTCAGCGCCGATGGCGCTTGCGATGGGCTATGGAATCCTGTTCGCCACGCCGCTGACGCTGATACTGCTGCCATGCGTATTGATGATAGGGGCGGATTTGAAAGGCCTTGTACCAAAGTGGTTAAAGCGTGCCGCACCCTTGTGATCCAGGTATCGACGACCGAGCGTGTCCACGCGCGATGAGGGCATCCCCGAATGCCCGCTTCTGGGCTGTCCAGGTTCTCATCAACGCTACGCGTACTTTTTTGAAACGGTATCAGACAATGGTTGTCGTGCGGGTGAGTCGGTTGTTCCCGATCAATGTGAAGTCTTCGATGCTGGCTCCGCCAATTTCCAGTTCCGGTGGCCGTCAGGGTTGGACCCATGCAGTTGGGAACGTCGATACTGGGCGGGGGCCTGCCCGACAAATTTCTTGAATGCTGCGTAGAACGCTGAATTGGAGTTGAAACCAACTTCGAATGCGATATTCAGTATGGCGTTGCTTTGGCCATCGAGCCTTGTCAGTAATTCCCTGGCGTGTTCGATTCGATAACGGTTCAGGTAATCAAAGAAACTTGCGCCGAAACCGGAATTGATGACCTGTGACAGGTGGTTGACCGAACAGCCAACGGCATCCGCGAGTTTTGGCAGCGTCAGATCGGATCTCAGGAACACCTTCTGGGAATGCATGATCAGATCAAGGCGTTGCTTGTACCCGCGTAGTTGATCGTTGGTCAATCCGGACTTGGCATACTTTTGCACCGACACCTGGGTGGGGATGTCGTAATAGTCGGTGATCGCAATTGCTGCATCGCCATGCATCGTCATGAACTCCGCACCTCGATAGGAAACGGACGTTTCTCGTTTGCGACAGTTTTCGAATGGACACATCCGGTATTGGAACGCTATGGTGTTTTTGCCCTTTTGGATGTCACCGATCAACTCGTAGCGATGCCGGAAAGTGGCAAAGAAATCATTCAGGCTGATAATCAGTTCGTCGGGAGAGCTTTGCAGGTTCTCCGGAACATCACGATAGATACCGTCAGTGGAGAGATGGTCAGCTATGCCCTTTGGATCGTGATGGTTCCAGGCATCAAAATAACTTTCTACAAATTCTGTCTTGCGCATTCAAGCGTACTCGGCATTTGAACGTCAAGTGCTTATCTTAACGCAGATTGACGAGAAATGTTGTTCACATCGTCCAGGCCGCACACCACCGATGTCACAAAGAATGTCGGGAGTCTGAAAGTCATAAGTGGATTATGCATGAACTGCCGATCAAAAATATTATGACTTGGATTATCTCACTTCGAGGGCCGGACGGCATGGTTCGCTGTCCTGGTAGTGCTCAAGTTCTGCCAGTAGCCTGCTCTCAATGGCTTCGTTGCCGTTTGCCAGCGCGTCTATGGCCCGTTGTTGCCATTTGACCGCTTCGCCACACTCGCCCGATTCGGCGTAGGCCATGGCCACTGTCTGGGCATGGCCTGCGGTGGGGTCCGCCTGGAACACTGCCAGTGCCAGTGAAACGGCCTTTTGTCCATCCCGTATGGACCCATCCGGACTCGCGGCCAGTAATTTTGCCAGCGCGTGGGTGATGCGTCCGCTATTGGGCAGGACATCATGGGCCTGGTTGAGTACGCCCAGTGCCTTGGTGTAATCCCGGTTTTGCAATAATAAACGAACACCCCCCATCCATGCATTTTCGGTGGAAGGCTCGATTAATACAGTCTGACGGTAGACCTCCATGGCCTCTTCAAATTGCAAATTCATTTCAAGTGCCTGTGCGAGCAATTGATGAGCGTTGGCATCTTCATCGCTGGTCGCTGCCACTTTTTCCAGGTGGGGAATGGCATCCCCGGCTTTGCCAGTTTTCAAGTACAGGAATCCAAGGTTGTAATGGGCAGTCAAATTTTCGGGCTCCAGCGCCAATGCCGTGAGAAAATGAACCATGGCTTCCTCTGTCTGACCGGTTTCGCTCAGGGCCGTGCCCAGATTGATGTGTGCGCTGGCACTGTCCTTGTTAAATGTCAAAGCGGTACGAAAAGCCTCGATGGATTCGTCGAATCGCCCGGCTGAGTATGCCAGTTTGCCGCTTATCAGGTACGACCGCTCTCCTTGCAACAGGTTTTTCAGGTCACTGATCCAGGGGTCACGGGGTTGGATACCTACGCTGCCCCTTTGGCGTAAATGGTTCGTGGCCTGCTCGGTGTTGCCCAGGCCACGATACGCCATGGCCAGGGGGTAGTGCAGGCGGTTTGCTTCCGGCTGGCTGGCGAGCGCGGCACCGAGAAACGTGATCGCGGTCTGGTATTGTTTTTCTTCAACGGCCAGTTCACCAAGACGGGCCAGCACCGTTGATGACTCTGGTCGGAGGTAGAATGCCTGCAAGAATGACTGGCGTGCTTCGGCCAGACGACCCAGGGCCTGGTAGGTGTCCCCGATACGGATTCGGATCAATACCGGCTCGGGATGGATCGATTCCATTTGCTGATACAACTGCAGCGCTTCCAACGGTCTGCCGTTGTCATTGTAAAGGTGTGCCAGGTAATAGGACCATTGAAACTGGTTGGCATCAATTCGGCCTGCATTGATATAGCACACTTCAGCACTCTCGAAGAGTTCGTAAGCGTGATAGAGCTTCCCCAGTTCCCCGAAAGCATCAGCGAGTTCAAGACCGTGTTCATCCTTCGCGACCAGGGTGTCGACCAGTTCCCTGGATAGTTGAAGTTGCTCCGCCACCACCGGTTCAAGCGTTGACAGATCCTGGCCGGAAATTTTCAACAGCGTGATTTCGCCACCGGCACTTTTTGCCAGGCCGGGTTCAGTCGCACCCTGGCTTTCCTGGGCCTGTGCAAAGGTTGTGATAATTAGCAGAAACAACACACACAGTGGGGTCACGAACAATGTCGTTGGTGAGCAGGTTTTACCTGTCGATAAACCCGTTGAAGACTGCCTGGTTTTATTCATTCGCTTGTCTGATCTCGGTATATTGTGATGCCGGTGGAAGTGGTCGCTTTTCAAGACTGCCATCAGGCCACCTGATAAGCAGCGATTTTCCCTGCGGTTGGTCTGGGTATGCAAACAGTATCCGTGGATCGTTTGCAGAACAATAACTGCCGTCAGATCCGGCCCGGTACCAGTGTAACTTTTTGCCGCCTTCCTGGAGAATGACCTCCGCACCCAACATATTACGGTCGGACTTCATACCCCTCAGGTGCAGACCCGCCCACGGTGTGTCTTTATCTGCAAGGTTCAGTAGCAGCCGGGCGGGCCCGTTGTTGTTTGATACCAGCACATCCTGATCACCATCATTGTCGATATCGCCAAAGGCGGCACCCCGGCTGACATAGGAGTCTCTCAGCGGTGAGTCGGCAGCATAACTGATTTCTGCGTACTTTTTCCCAGCTTCGTTTTTAAACAACTGGTTGGGTTGGTGTAACGGGTAAGGATCATGTTTGTTAACCAGCGGTTCCAGATCTTTTACCGCGCCGTTGAAGACCAGCAGGTCAAGCCAGCCATCATGGTCATAATCCAGCCAACCGGTACCAAAAGCGGTATATGGAAAACTGTTGCCGCCGAGGCCGTAGTGCAGGGTGCGGTCCTCGAAAAACCCCTTTCCGTCATTGACGTAAAGCGTGTTTGTCTCTCCCATCAAATGGGTGATAAACAAATCCGGGTCTCCGTCCCGGTCGAAATCGCCAACGACTACACCCATACTGGCTTCGGCACGGCCCTGAATGTTCACGGCGGTTCCGGAGAACAACGCCTGGTCGGAAAATTTTTTACCTTCCTGGTTGATCCACATCTGGTTGGGTTGACCGTCGTTGGCTACATAGATGTCGACCCAACCGTCCCGGTTCAGGTCGGCTGTGATCACCCCCAGGCCGGCGCCGGGTTGATAGTCCAGCATTAACTTGTCGCTAACTTCTTCAAATTCACCGTTGCCCAGGTTATGAAAAAGCCGGTCATGGAGCCCTTCGAAAGCAGCAGGCCCGCAATAATCCTGGCGGCTGCTTCTTGCATAACATTTTTTATTGGCCTCGACCGAATAGTCCACATAATTGGCAACGTACAGGTCAAGCCAGCCGTCACGGTCATAATCAAGGAAAGCAGCACTGGTGCCCCATTGGTGATCCCCGGTGCGGGATACTTCGGTCATATCGGAAAAGGTACCGTCGCCATTATTTTTCAATAGCTGGTTGCCGCCGTACGCGGTGACATAGAGATCGGTCCAGCCGTCGTTGTCGTAATCACCGGTGATCACACCCATCCCGTAAGCGCCTGGCTGCAAGCCGCTTTGCCCGGTGATGTCCTTAAACGTGAGCTTGCCCAGGAATCGACCTTTTTTGATCAGGTCGTTGCGGAACAGGCGGTTGGTCAATGGCGTGGATGGAGGCTGGGTCGGGACTGCTTGCCGGGGTTTTGAAGAGCCGAGCATATTTCCCTGCAGCAGGAAGATATCAAGATCGCCGTCATTGTCAAAGTCGAACAGCGCACCACCTGCACCGGTCATTTCGGGGAAGTAATAGTGCCCCGACATACCGTTGAAGTGGGTAAAGTCCAGACCGGTTTCTGCGGCAACATCCCTGAAGATTGCCGACGCACCGGCGATGGCGTACACCGGCCACAAAAGCAGGCAACACAAGCCAACCGGCAGCCCGTAGAAACGGCTGGTCATGCTCCGGTCGACGGTTCCGGTCGCTTCACGTCGTCCGCTTTATCCAGGGCGGATACTTCCCTGACCTTTACCGGTATACGCAAGGTTTCGCTGGAGATTGTCGTAACCGGGGTCCGCAGTCCCGCGTCTTCGCCAAACAGGCGGTCCATGAACACCGCATCGGCTTTTTGATACTTGAGCTCTGCGGTAATTTCCAGTTCCATGCTACCCGCAGGCGCACTGAATTCGACCAGCCTGTCTTCATTATCTGGCTGATTCTCAGCCGCCTTGAATGTAGTGGGGCAGAAGAAGGTGTACATAGCGCTGTCGGCCATACCCGGAAAAAGCACCCGTTTGTACTGCGCACCGACCATTTCCCAAAGATTGTGGCGGTCGATGGATTTGCCCTCGCGGTCAATTCCTTCGGCCTTGAAAATCACCGCGTCCGGATTCATACGTCCCTGCGCATCCAGTTTACCGCTTTCGTACACGACATTGCCCTGTTCATCAACAACGGTGAGTTCTACCCAACTTCGGATAATGTCCATGGGTCCGGTCGGAAAGCCATGACCGGTTTTGTTGTTGGTCAGGATAAGTTGCACTGCCACTTCTTCGCCCGGATATACCGTCTCCGGTCCTTCCAGATCAAGGCGGATTACGGGCCCTTCAACCCAGCGATCAGCAATTTCAGGGATGCTGATCCTGCCTTGCAACCATTGTTCCGTCAGTTCAACGTGTTTTTCCGCACCGGGCAGTCCCATTAACAATGGCATGACCTGGTTGGCTGCCAGGAAGCGGTGTGAGCGGTGTTTACCGTCTTTTGGACCGCGGTTCAGATCCGTACTGTCGCCGGCTGCCGGGTCTGAGGAATCGACCAGCGGCATGTGGCATTCCCGGCAGGTGATGGTCTTGCTTTGGTCTTCCTCGTCATGCCAGCGGCTTTCCTTCCAGTTATCGTACTGGTTCTGTAATTGCACCCAACCGAATTTATTCACCTCTTCATCGATAAACTGTTTGTGGCAGGCGGCACAATATTCAGCCGTTTTGTACATGGGTCTGGTAAAACTGGCCACGTGGTGCTGCGGGTAGGCGCGAATCAGAAAATCGCTCATCCACTTGTTAAACGGCCCTTCCTGGCGCTCGCCTACATACCGCACCGGCTGGGTAATTGTGTAGTCGGCGTTGCCGCGAACATCGGTCCGGATAATTGCATGGCACGATATGCACGACACACCCTCATCCGCGCCGGGTGACGTCAATCCGTCGACATTGACATTTTTACTGCCGGAAAACAAGGCGATAGGGTCATGACAGCCCGCGCAGTACCTTGTCCCCTCTGGTCCCAGATCGGTGTACAACAGTTTCTGCACTTCCTGGAACGCCAGGTCCGCTGAGGCGTATCGGTGTGCGCTGGGGTTCCATTCCTCAAGTATCTGTTGGTGACAACCACTGCCGCCACAAGTTTCCGAACCGGCCAGGGTGGCCGGGTCGTAGGCACCATTGCTCTGCGTGTGCCCAAGGCTCGGCGCAAACGGCCGGTCTTCACCATATGGCAAGGTGTAATCCCCCGGGAATTCATTGTTGGTTTCAGGTCCGGGATAAAGTGCCGGGATAACGGCCTGCACGATCAGTAATGCCAGGGTCCCTCCCACGGTTGCCTGTAAAAACCGTCTTTTGACGGTCGCCAGGTCAACATCGGCTTTACGTCCCCAGATCACCGCAAGGTGGGCGACCATCGTCAGGATCAGGGTCAAGCCAGTGTATAGGTGGACGATCGACCAACCATAGCTGATACGTGTGCCAAAGGTGGCCTCAAAGGTTAACCAGACACCGGTGATAACACAGGCCAGGATCAATCCGAAGCCCGTATAGCCAAGTAACTGCACATGATTGAAATTGGTGCGATAACGCTTTAACCAGTGACGGACCGAGTACCATAGGAATACGGGTACCCAAATCAAACCAATGAAAGTATGCAGCAATACACCGAACTGGTTGAATTCTGTAAAGGGAGCGAGGTAAACCAGTAAGCCAGTCACTGATTCAATAGCCAGACCGATCACACAGGTCAGCGTGAGGGGGGAAATCCATTCTGGTATGACTTTACTCATTTTTTCTGTCCCTGTTGGTGTTCCTGATGTCTGCTTATTGTTTCTGCAGCTTACAGATTGTCACGGTAATTTTCGAATTCAGGTATCACTGCTGTCAAATCCCAATTTAAGTTTACTTTTCCCGATCAACGACGTCTGCGCGTCAACCGTACGTTGTGTTGCGCCACTTGCCGCAGGGAAAACGGTTTTTCTTTGGGCGGTGTAAAGCTCGGTGCGCAACTGTGCCGGCATGGAATGACCGATACGGCGCCGTCTTTCCTGGCGCAGGGCGTCGATATTGATCGGCGCGACCACGATGCGCTCTCCCGGCCCCGGTGATGCCTCCGCCAGAATCCGTCCGTCATAATCTACCATCATACTCCCACCCGGCCATGAAAATGGTGGATATTTGTTGGTCGTTGCCCCCTGGTTGGCAGCCACCACGTAACTGATATTTTCCAGCGCACGGCAGCGGTTAATGGTGGTCCACCAGTCCATCGGGGCGGTCGCGCCCCAGGGGTCCATATAGGCGGATATCCGGATCAATACCTCCGCACCCCGCAGGGTCAATTCACGCGTTACTTCAGGGAAGACCCAGTCGTAGCAGGTGGCAACTGCCAACTTGCCGATGGGGGTATCGGTCACCGGAAACGGATCGTCCGGATAATCCGGTATGTCGTGAGGGCTGGCCGCAACCTCCCAGGGTATCCACGGGTTGACCTTGCGGTATTTTGACGCGATACCATCGGGTCCAATCAGGCAGGTGGTGTTGAAAACCATGTTCGGCCAGCGTTTGTCCACCTCCAGAAAACTTCCGGTCTGGACATAAATTCCCAATTCTCCGGCCCTGGCGGCGATCCGCTCGGTGTGTTCATTGGGAATGGGAACCGCCAGGTGCTCAAGCAGTTCTTCAACGGTTGGATATACCGGGGCCGCATGGGCAAATTCAGGAAATACGACCAGCCTGACATCGTGAAACGGCTGGTATCCGACGACAGCTTGCTCGATCATCTCCAGCATTCGGTCGGTATTTGCGTGCATCTGCCCCCGGTTCGCAGGGTTTGGCTGGTCGACCTGGCAGGCCGCTGCATAATAAATGTCCATGCGGGATTCCATCACTAATTACCGGACTGGAAGCGGGTATTGTATTTGCGATGCAGGCGTTCTGGCCCGCCTGGGTCCCGGCCACTTGAAGGCAACGGGTGGACGGTGCTGCCGTCGCGTGTGTAGAGGTCCATATCCTTGGCCCAGCCGAAACTTTCGAAGACAAAAGTCCTGCTCCAGTTTTTCCTGACGGGCCCGGTGGTATCTTTGAATGCCATGATGATTTCCTCACCCGGACCGATAATGGCCAAGCCGTCATCCTGCACTGCCACCAGTTCTGTAACATCGCCGAATTCGGTGTAGAAACCGGACATATGCCGGGTATCCCAAAATGGCGCGGACCGGTCGTGATCGTACTGTGGTTGCCGTTGTTTGCCGGTGGTGCGATCCGGAAAACCATTGTTGCGTACTTTGGCAAATTCAAACGGGTAGCTGTGGCGCTCCATATCAGGTGGTGATTCCGCGTACGCGACAGATATTCTGTCCCAGTAGATTTCCTGGTTGGTGCGCAGGCGAAGCTTGATTGTACCCTTGGGCAGGCTGCCCAGCGGTACTGACATGCGCCGCGGCATACCTGCTGGATAGCCGAATTGCTCCATCAGCGTTACCCACGTGCCTTCCTCACCCAGCGCATCCAGCGACGGCGCCTGGAAATCTGCCCCGGCCTGCCACGCTGCAAACATGGTTTGTGAATAGGGATATTCAATCCACCCGTTTATGATCAACATGGCGTGGCCCTCGCGGCCATCCAGGCTCTGGTCAAACTCCAGGGTCAGTACCTGCTCTTTTTGGAGCCGGCCGATAAAGCGTGGATCAGGCATCGCCAGGGGCGCGGCGACCAGGTCAGCCGCCGTGATACTTGTCGTGACGTCTTGTCCGCGTTCATTTACAGCACTGGTGGGAAGCAATTCGTCGCGGTAGAACCTGGTTTGCCCGGTTGCCTGTGGTCCAAGTATTGCGGAGCGCTCATCCAGGACCAGTTGCCAACCCGGCGGGAGGTCATAGGCCATCAACCGTGCATGGTCCAGGTAAGCGGTTTCTTCCATCGGTTCCCCAAGGCTGAACAGATAACGGCCTTCCCTGGTTTGCAGTAACCCATCCGGTATCTGCAGGTTTTCCCAGGGCCGGGGCGTTGTATATTCACCATAACCGGTTTCAAAACCCAGGCCGCCGACACCGAGGATATCGCTTACAAAACGATAGGTCTGTCCATCCCAGGCAAAAAGAACCGGGCAACTGGCGAGTTGCCGTTGGGTCTCGGAAATGTCGTGCAGCTCACCTGCGGCCACATTGAGCTCAGTCTGAAACACACCGTCGGACCATACAAGGGAGATAAAGTCTGCCTGCGAGGCGCCCCCAAGACCAACGGTATAGGGTTGCAGGCTCTGACCCGGCCCGGTGCTTTGGCGAAACGCGCTGAACACCGACCAGCGGTCGGCAACCCGTACAGCGGCACGGGTGCCGATGCCCGAGGCATTGGAGCGCATGGAGTGCTCCTCTTCTTTCTTGCCGCTGAAATGCAGACCCATGAAGGTGTGCCGGCCCTGTCCCGGCGGCCAGTACAACAGATCGCCCTGGTCACTGAGCCCGGCAATGGCCGGACCGGCTGATACCCGGTTGTTGAGCGGTAACCAATGCGAAAGTGCTGACCGACCGCGTGTTGTTAATGATACCAACTGGTCTCCTTTAAACTGGTAAACACGCCAGCCTGGGGCCGTGGAGTGCACCAGCTCGCTGGCGCCATCACCGTTGATATCCAGTATCGCCATCTGTGCGTTTCCACCCGGTTCCGGATCGGCTTGACGGGTCAACGGGACTTGCCGCCAGATATCCTTCGCATCCGGTTGCCAGCGGCCCACCTGACCCAGGTCGGACAGCGTATAGATCTCGGGAATGCCATCGGCATCCCGGTCCGCGCTGAGTGCTGTCACCACAGGTGTCTGGATGAAATCATCAAACCCGGGTGCTGCCCGGTAATGCCACAGCAAGTCATTCAGATAGACCTCGTGGCCACCGTTGTCATTGATCACCAGGATGTCGGTGTCGCGGTCAAGGTCAAGATCTGCCAACAACACGGTACGGCTGCCGGCCCCGGGGCCCTGGATGCCAGCCGTTGCAGCCAGCGGCCGGAAACTGCCGTTGAGGTTATTGTTGAGCAGCTCGTTGGGGCCATCGGCATTGACAAGGAAGATATCCAGGTCGCCGTCATGATCGGCATCAAAGAGCGCACCATCCCGGGTTTGCCAGTTGTCGTTGGCGGTCACCGGGCTGCTTGCATCTTCCCAGGTGCCGGGTGCTGACTGGCGCCAGTATTGATTGGGTCCGTCCCTGCACAGGTACACATCCAGCAAGCCGTCGTTATCGATATCGCCCCACAGGGCAGTGTTGATTCCGGGGATCTGATTGAGGGCGTGGTCCTGACCCGGTTTGAACCCGCCATCGGGCAGGCCGAGCAGAATGGTATTCGGCTGGCCGGTGCCGGATTGGCTGCTAATAAAAAGATCCAGGTGATCATCGTTATTGATATCAGCGGCGGTGATATTCGGAGCCTGCTGCAGGTTTCCGGCATCCGGTATTTTCAGCACCAGCACCGGTTCTTCAAATAATGGACCATCAGGATAATTGGCGGGCCTGGATTTTCCAGGGCCGAATGCCCTGATCTCGGCCTTGGGGCCCATCCGTGTATATTTGAATTCGGCCTGGCGGGATTGCGGGTTGCCAGCCAGTTTTTCGAACTGGATCAGCATTTCCCGGGCCCGCGTTGCGTCCCCCAGTTTTCGCAGGGTTTGAAAAGCGCCGTAATAACCACTGCGCAGATGCGGATCGAGTCCAATGGTCCTTTCAAACCAGCCCAGGGCAGCCTCGGGCTGGTCAAGTTGTGCCAGGCTCAATGCCAGGTAGTAATTGGCATAGGGGTCTTGGGGATCTGTCTCTACGACCCGTTCAAAATGTCGCCTGGCCTGCTCAAGCATTCCGGCATTCAGCTTGAGCAAGCCGCTGAGGTAATGACCCCGCAGGTCATTTTCCGACTTCTCAAGTACACTGTTCAACAGTTCGAGTGCGATGGTTTCATCGCCCTCATGTTGCCGGTTCAGGGTTGCAATGCTCAGGTCAACAAGTAATTCAAGATTACCGGGATTGGTTTCCACCAGGCCGGCAAGTTCGGTCAGTGCAGCCTGGTACCGGTATTGTCCCATCAACCCGACTGCCCGGTTATGGCGGATCAGGTCGGCATCTGACAGTGCGTCGGGAAGCTGTTTGCCGCAAGCACACAGCAGCAACAGCGTGAGCGTCAGTAGATAGGCCTGGATTGGTAGTTTGGACATTGCGCAATCATGATCCGGTCTTGGCACTGAGCTCGTATTTTACTGCATGTTGGACCTCGTTGACCTGGTTGAGGGTGAAATCCTGATAGCTCTCCTGTTGGCCATCCGGCCATCTGATCGTCACTTTTTTGATCGTGTCAGAAGGACCGAGACCAAAGTAGAGATCCGATGAATGCTGGGACAGGTAACTGCCACCCCCATCCACCTGCATGGTCTGGGTCATGGTGGTGCTCTGTACCGTTACCACGGCACCCACGGCGAACAGGTTACCTCCGGTCTGGCGCAGGCGTAAACCAAGCCAGTTGTTGGCCGATCGTGTTGTGTTATGCAGTAGCATGACATTGCCGCCATGAACCTGCAGCGCGATATCGACCTGGCCGTCGCCATCAAAATCTGCCTGCGCACCGCCGCGGCCCACGAATGGGCTGCTCATTCCAGGTATTGACTGGCTGGAAACTTCAACAAATCCGGCGCCGGGTTGGTGCTGGTACAGATGCATCTGCTGGGGTTTGAGACGGGTATTGTCACCGGGCACTTGCAGCGTATTACCGTTGACGACCCATAAATCGGTATGGCCATCGTGGTCAAAGTCGGCAAAACCGGTTGCCCAGCCGACGTTTTTCAACGAGATCTGGCCCAGCCCGGACATCTCGGCGTTATCCATGAAAAAAAGTCGCCGCCGGCCTTCATCATCCATCAGCCCCTCGGAAATCATGTTTTCGAACAAGCCGTTTTCCTGGGCCAGCCAGTGGGTGACAAATAAATCAAGATCCCTGTCCTGGTCGATATCCGCCAGCGCGAGCCCCATGGCGCCCCGGTAGTCTGCTGCCAGGGAAGAGGCGCCGATGTCGGCAAAGGCGCCGTTACCAAGGTTTCGAAAGACCCCGTTGGCGGAGACATCGTTGGCAACGTAGAGATCCGGCCAGCCGTCGGAATCCAGGTCGGCCCAGACCACGCCGAGTGACCGCCCTTTGCCGTTGGCGACACCCGCTTTGGTGGCCACGTCGGTAAATGTCCCGTCACCATTATTGTGATAAAGCCGGTTTGCAACCGGTGGATAGGAGGACGGATTGATGGTGTACGGGATTTCCGCTTCATACTGTCTGGAGGCCCGCTCCTTGTCAGTTGCCCGGTAAACAAAATGCACATAGTTGGTAACATAAAGATCCAGGTGACCATCGCGGTTGTAGTCACCCCAGGCGACCGAAGCGCTAAAGCTTTCGTCCCCGACACCGGCCTGATCTGAAACATCGGTAAAGGTCAAATCGCCGTTGTTACGATATAAGCGATTGGGGCCATAACTGCTGATATACAGGTCCAGGTTGCCATCATTGTCATAGTCACCCCAGGCGGCGCCAAGACCAAAATCCGGCTGGCTGAATCCTGATTCCCGGCTTACATCGGAAAAACCGCCACTGCCGTCATTGCGGTACAGAGCGTGCCTGCCGGGTTTCGAGTCAGTGTCCCGGTCTGCATAATCCTGCGGTGTAATACCACCCATGAAATTAACCGCAAACAGGTCCGGATCGCCGTCATTATCATAGTCGCCCCAGGCGAGCCCTGAGCCCATATCCTCTGGCAACAAGGAATTGCGTGTAGCAGGGAAGTGCCTGAATCCAATTCCTGAGTTTTCAGCAACCTTGAAACTGAAACGGGTGGTTTCCAATTGCTGCCGGCTGAGAACACTGGTGATTTCGGTACCCGTGGAGGGCAATTCGCGGGTGTAGCTGGCCGGGTTCAGCCACCCGGTCACGATCAATATTGCCAATATAAGCCCCAGCACCAGCGAAGCTACACTCCATTGGTAAACAAGACGCCGGCGCTTTGTCATTGAGCGGAAAAGCATAATCATACCCACGCACAAGCCCGTGACTGGAATTGTCGACCTGCTTTCCCGCGTGGACGCAGCCTGTTCTCCAGGATTTGGGAGACGGTGCTTGCTGACTCACTCATTTTTGTGACTCACTTTACTTAGCACGACGCACCCGACCGGGTTCAACGGGCCGCTATCCATTCCAGTGCGACCAGGGTAAATAATGTACCGGCCGGAACCAATGTGGGCAAAACCGGATAGGACAAACTGTAAAGCCGGAAATACCCAAAAACACTCTCACACTCTTGATGATACGACAAATTTATCATTTATACGGTCTGCCTTGGTGAAATGTCCGGGCTCGCTGTGAATTTCAGCAACGATGTTTACATAAAGTTGTTTTCGGCAGCTTGAGAACCCGGGGAGGCCACACGGTGGTCTGCCTGGTTGGGCTCCCGGTTAAGCGGCCCTTCGGGCTACCCTCACATTCGAACCGTCAAAAACCCACATATTGCACCGGTGCCCTGGCACAATTTGCGGGCTAACGGTTCGCCTGTTCGGCGC
>Ga0255052_10000524_pt1 | contig 30688 bp, 23 predicted proteins | sample JV7_2_21_MG_FD_188632 | JGI IMG/M metagenome (GOLD analysis project Ga0255052, IMG submission 188632) | Seawater microbial communities from Jervis Inlet, British Columbia, Canada - JV7_2_21 | ecosystem: Environmental > Aquatic > Marine > Inlet | place: Canada: British Columbia | collected...
AATGCATCGGTCCGACAACTTCGACGCCTGGCGTGTCTATGGGCACCAGGATCTGCGACTGCTGGCGCCACGTCTCGGCCTCCGGGCTCGACTTGACCATCGTGATCAGGATCTTGCAGCGTGGGTCGCCGGCTCCCGAGGCGTAATATTTCTCGCCGTTGATCACCCACTCGTCACCGTCGAGCACCGCCGTGGTACTGATGTTGGTGGCATCCGATGAGGCGACGCCCGGCTCGGTCATCGCATAGGCCGAGCGAATCTCGCCGGCCAGGAGCGGTTTGAGCCACTTCTCCTTTTGCTCCGGCGTACCTACACGCTCCAGCACCTCCATGTTGCCGGTGTCGGGAGCACTGCAATTCAAGGTCTCCGATGCGAGCTTGCTCTTACCGAGTTCGCCCGCGATATAGGCATAGTCCAGGTTCTTCAGTCCCTCGCCAGACTCGGCATCGGGCAGGAAGAAATTCCACAGGCCGGCTTCCTTGGCTTTGCTCTTCGCACCCTCGAGCAACTCCAGTTGCCGCGGGTGATAGCTCCAGCGGTCTTCCTGCTCTTCCTGCAGCGCGAAGAACTCTTCGGTAATCGGGGCAACGTTCTCGGCAATGTGCCGCTTGACCGCGTCTAGCAGTGGCTGTGCCTCGGCAGACATCCTCAGGTCGAACAGTTCTGGGTGAAATTCTTTCATGCGACTCTCCTGATTTGCCGTCGATGATATATGTTCACCGGAGAGTTTCGATACTTCGGGTTTCCGACACCCTCCAATAACCCCCCATTTATTGATAATGGGGCAAGATCATATCAACCGCTGACAGATATGACTGAAAGGCGTTTTCGTAGAGGCTCACGGCGTTAGTATCCGGCTCGCAGCCGAGCTCGGGTTTCTCCGCAAGGTGCTCGTGGACGAATGATTCGACTGGCTGTCCGGAAAGCAGGCCGAGCGCCTGCATTGCCGCACCAAAGGCCGCACCCTCCTCCTGCTCGAGCACCGCCACGCGGCTGGCACAGATGTCCGCGACGAGCTGTCGCCAGGTCGGGCTGTTTGAGCCGCCGCCCGTTAATACGATCTCGCCAGCTTCGACGCCGAGCTTTTTGAGCTCGTTAATGCCGTATTTGAGAGCGAAAGTCGCGCCCTCCATCGCCGACCGCATGATGTTCTCTGGCGTCGCATTCTGCGTATCGATACCCACAAGGCAACCTTTGCCGTCGGGCAGGTTCGGCGTGCGCTCGCCATTGAAAAAGGGCAACGTGAGAATGCCACCGGATCCTCGCGGTGCTCGCGCAACATACATTTCGAAATCGTCGATGTCGGCACCCAACACGCGTCGGACGAGCTCCGTGCTCACCGTGCAGTTCATCGTACACATGAGCGGCAGCCAGCCGCCGTTCGACGAGCAGAAGGCGGCGATCTGTCCAGCTGGATCGATCACTGGTTTTTTCGAGAAGGCGTACACGGTGCCAGACGTCCCGAGGCTCATCGTCAAACGCCCCTCGACCACGTTGCCCGTGCCGATGGCACCCATCATATTGTCGCCGCCTCCGATCGACACCGGCACGCCCGCAGGCAAACCGGTCGTCTCAGCGACGGCCGGGCGCAGTACGCCGATAGCATCGTTGTTGAGTCGAAGGGTCGGCAGGCACTCAGCGAGATCTCGCTCAGGGTCTATTGCTGAGAGCAGCTCCCTCGACCAGGATCGATCGCGGACATTCAGGAAGCCCGTTCCCGATGCGTCTCCCGCCTCCATGCAGCGTTCGCCGGTCAGATAGAAGTTGAGGTAATCGTGTGGTAGCAGTATGCAGTCCATTTCGTCGTAGAGCGTCCGCTGATGCCTTTTCAACCACAAGACCTTGGAAGCCGTGTATCCCGGTAAAATCGGATTACCAGCGCTGGCGATGCACCGCTCGGCGCCGCCGGAGGCAGCCATAATCTCGGCACACTCCCGCTCGGTCGACGTGTCGCACCACAGCTTCACAGGCGCCAGCACGTCACCACCTTTGTTGATTGGTACAAAACCGTGCTGCTGTCCCGAGACACCGATCGCAGCCACGTCCATCTTGAGTTCTCTGTCGATCTGCGACAGGGCATCGCTCAGCGCTTCGACCCACCAATCTGCCGACTGCTCGGCGGTGCCGTCATCTCGTTGGCAGAGGGCGAGCGGCGAAGTTACCGATGCCCGAATCTGCCGCGCATCAGCGTCGTACACCACTGCCTTCAGGTGTTGCGTGCCAAGGTCGATACCGAGAACCGTACTCATGATTTGATCGGCCCGATCAGCCGGAAATTGACGGCGAGATACGCCAACTAGACAGGTCGTAGAGTTCTGGGTGACATTCTCTCATCAATCCCTCCTGATATCGCAACGATAATATATGCTCAAATCTGCACATTCGTACTAGGAGATTCCCAATCTCCCCCATTATGCTTTACAGCAAAACAACAACGGCAGATGAATCATGACAGACATGTTTGACCTCACTGGAAAAGTCGCAGTAGTCACAGGCGGTTCGCGTGGCATTGGCAAAATGATAGCCGAGGAATTCGTGCGTCGCGGCGTGCGCACCTACATCACGTCACGTAAGGCAGAACCCTGTCTGAAAACCGCGGAAGAATTGTCGGAACACGGCGAATGCATTGCGCTGCCTCATGACCTGTCGACACTGGACGGTATTGACGCTTTCGTCGGTGAGATCTCTGAGCGGGAAAAGCAACTCGATATCCTCATCAACAACGCAGGCGCTGCCTGGGGTGCACCATTTGATGAGTTCCCGGAAGCAGGCTGGGACAAAGTCATGGACCTCAATGTGAAATCTGTGTTTTTTCTTACCCAAAAATTCGCACCTCTTTTACGCGCCAGCGCAAGCGCCGAACAGCCGGCCAAAGTGGTGAATATCGCGTCTATTGACGGGCTTCACAACCCGCGCATTGAAACCTATTCTTACTCGGCCAGCAAAGCAGGGGTGATTCACCTGACGCGGCGGCTCGCCAAACGGCTTGCGGCGGAGAACATACGCGTCAATGCGATTGCGCCCGGTGCATTTGCAAGCGATATGAATGTCTGGGCCAGGGACGAACCGGAGCAGGTTGCTACAAGAATTCCGGTCGGGCGTGTCGGGGAGCCAGCAGACATTGCTGGAACCGCGGTTTATATGTGCTCGCGAGCGGGCGACTATCTCGTAGGCATCACCATTCCGGTCGATGGTGGTGTCGCATTCGCGAACTAACGCTCACCCGTCTAGAAAGTGACGACGCTGCGCAGTGTCTCGCCGGACTGCAACGCGTCGTAGGCCTCGTTGATCTTCTCAATCGGGAAGCGGTGTGTGAGCAGCTCGTCCAGCTTCAGCTGGCCGTCGCGATAGAGGTCGATCATCTTCGGAATATCAACTCTGGGCGCGGCAGACCCATAGAGCGATCCCCGCAATTCCCGTTCTTCGTAGACCAGCATCGCCGATGACACGGTCACGTCGGAGCCCGTGGGCGGGATTCCAACGATCATCGCGACACCGCGTTTGGCCAGGCAGTCGAACGCTTGCCTCACGACCGCCGCTAGTCCAACCGCCTCGAATGCGTAGTCGACTCCCCGGCCGTCTGTGAGTTCACGAATGGCCTCTACGGCATCCACCTCGGATGCATTCACGATGTGGGTTGCCCCAAATTGCTTCGCCTGCTCGAGCCGACTGTCGTAGCGATCGACGGCGATGATTTTCTCCGCGCCGGCCAGAAGGGCGCCCTGCACAACGTTGACACCAACACCACCGGCCCCAAATACCGCAACCGTCTTGCCTTCTGTAACGTCGGCGGCATTGATCACCGCGCCAACGCCCGTTATCACTGCGCAGCCCATGAGCGCGGCCAGTTCGAGCGGCAGGTCATTCGGAATCTTCAGAACCGCCCCTTCGGGTAGCACCGTGTAATTGGAAAACGCGGACACGCCGGCAAAGTGTTTGATCTCCTTGCCGTCAAGACTAAAGCGGCTCGTACCGTCCAGTAATCGCCCCGACGTACGAATGTCGGTGCCGACCGCGCATAGCGCCGGCCGGCCGTCGCTGCAGTACTCGCAGTCGCCACAGGAAAGTCGCCACAGCGGAATCACGTGGTCGCCCGGTTTAACCGACGTGACGCCGGCGCCAACATCGCTGACAACACCGGCACCTTCGTGACCGAGAATGGCCGGCAACGGAGCCTTGATGTCCCCGGTCATTACATGCAGATCAGTGTGGCAGACCCCGGCGGCGGCCAGCTTGATGCACACCTCGCCCGGTCCCGGGTCCTGGACGTCGACCTCACAGACCTCCAGCTTCTGGCCCGGTTCGAAAAGAATTGCTGCCCGCGACTTCATGTCACTTTCCTGGCTTGAGAAGTGCTTGATTGTCCCGCTATTTCTTCGCTTGCTCAAATTCAGGCTCGACCGGGCAATCTGTCCCCACCCATTTTCTTATCGGCCGCGGCGCATGCAGGGATTCCAGAGATGGGTGATATCAGACGACCAGTGAGGCCGACTCTCTTGTCGGTACGAATTAGAACGGTCAAACTGGCGTGTCAATTCAGGAGGCTAGACATGCAGGGTGCGATAGAAAAGCGTGGTTCAATCGGGATCGTCTGGATCGACAATCCCCCGGTCAATGCCATTTCGCAAGCCGTTCGCAAAGGGCTCATCGCAGCGGTCGAGACCGCCGCAAGCGATGATGACATCGAGGCACTGGTGCTGGCCTGCCGTGGCCGCACGTTTATGGCTGGCGCCGACATCACTGAGTTCGGCGGTGGGCCGAAACCACCCGACCTCGGCGAAGTCATCGAGGCCCTGAGCGAAAGCCCAAAAATCATCGTTGCTGCGCTGTTTGGCACAGCCTTTGGCGGTGGCCTGGAGGTCGCGCTCAGCTGCAATTACCGCATCGCGCTGCCATCAGCCAAAATCGGGCTGCCTGAGGTCAAACTCGGAATCCTTGCTGGCGCGCAGGGAACACAACGACTGCCGCGCCTCGCCGGCGTTGACTTCGCCCTGAAACTCACGACCTCGGGCAAACCGGTATCTGCCGCCGAGGCACTCGAGGCCGGGGCTATTGACCGGGTCGAAGATGGCGACATCGTTGCGGCTGCAGTAGCTTATGCCGAAGAACTGGTCACGGCGGATGCACCACTGAAGAGAGCACAGGAGATGACGCTCGATGCGGCGAATTTCGGTGACGAGTATTTCGCGGCCTTTCGCAAGTCGATCGCGCGCAGGACTCGCGGCATGAATGCGCCCGAGCGCTCAATCAAGGCAGTCGAAGCGGCGGTCAAATTGCCGTTCGCGGATGGCGTCAAATTTGAACGCGAAATGACGCAGGAGTCCTTTGCCGACCCGCAGTCCAAGGCTCTGCAGCATGTCTTTTTCGCCGAACGGCAGGCAACCAAAGTTCCAGGGCTGCCCAAGGACGTCGAGCTCAAGAGTATAGAGTCAGTAGGCATGATCGGTGCCGGCACAATGGGCGGCGGTATCTCGATGAACTTCGCTAACATCGGCATTCCCGTCACCCTTCTGGAAATGAGCCAGGAAGCTCTGGACAAGGGGCTCGGCCTCATTCGCAAAAACTACGAAGCCAGCGCGAAAAAAGGCCGGTTTACTGACGAGCAGGTTGAAGAACGAATGGCTTTGCTCACCGGCACTACCGAGTACGCTGATCTGGCAGATGCCGATCTGGTGATCGAGGCGGTATTCGAGAATATGGACATCAAGAAGAAAGTCTTCACGACCCTCAACGATACTGTCAGGCCAGACGCTATTCTCGCGAGCAACACTTCCTATCTGGATATTAACGAAATCGCGTCGGTAGTTGATAACCCGGAACGCATGCTCGGAATGCACTTTTTCTCACCGGCCAACATCATGCGTCTGCTGGAGATCGTGCGCGCCGAGAAAACCGCGCCTGAGGTGCTGGCGACGATATTGAAGCTGGGAAAAACCATCAACAAGGTCGGCGCTGTGGCCGGCGTATGCCACGGTTTTATCGGCAACCGTATGCTTTCAGGCTACGCGCACGAGGCGAATATGCTGGTGCTCGAGGGAGCGGCGCCACAACAGGTCGATCACGTCTTGTATGACTTCGGTATGCCGATGGGCGTGATTGCCATGGCCGACATGGCGGGCCTCGACATCGGAACTCGCCTGCGCGAGCAAATGGACGAGAGTGAATACGACGTTCGCGCCTCGTATTTGTACGATCAACTCGTGGGAATGGGTCGCCTCGGGCAGAAAACCGGCGCCGGCGTCTATGATTATGAGCCGGGTAATCGGACCCCTATTCCTTCGCCAATTACTGAAAAACTCATTGCAGAGGCCGCCGAAAAATACGGTATCGAGCAGCGCGAAATCACCGACGAGGAGATTGTCGAGCGCTGCTTCTATTCGCTGTTCAACGTCGGTTGCGATGTGCTGCACGAGGGCATGGCCTACCGCGCCTCCGATATCGACATTGTGTACATCAACGGCTACGGCTTTCCCGCCTGGCGCGGCGGCCCGATGTACTGGGGGGAAAACGAAGTCGGTCTCGATCGAGTGCTGGACCGGATCCGCGAATTTGCCGAGTTGCATGGAGAACGTTATTGGCGGCTGTCGCCACTGCTGGAGCGCCTGGTAGCTGACGGCGGAAGTTTGCGGGACATCCAGAACGGATAGCGACTAAGCCATGGCATTGGACCCGGACACTCTCGACCAACTTATCGATGCCGTCCGCCGCTTCGTCGAGGAGCGGCTCATCCCGCTCGAGGCGCAGATCGCAGAGGAAGATCGCATACCCGATGAAGTCGTCGACGAGATGCGTGACCTTGGCCTGTTCGGCCTGACGATCCCGGAGGCCTTTGGCGGCCTGGGGTTAAACACCGAAGAGGAATGCCGGGTTGTGTTGGAACTTGGCCGCACTTCGCCGGCATTTCGTTCCGTCTTCGGCACCAACAACGGCATTGGCAGCCAGGGGCTCGTCATGGACGGCACCGAGGAACAGAAGCGCCATTACCTGCCTAGGCTGGCGACCGGAGAAACCATTGCGGCCTTCGCGCTGACGGAGCCGGACGCGGGGTCCGACTCGGCTGCCGTGCAAACGAAAGCGATCAAGGAGGGCGACGATTATCTGCTGAGTGGCACCAAGCGCTACGTAACCAATGCGAAAAGCGCCCAACTGTTTACGGTCTTCGCCCGAACTGATCAAGATGAGCCGGGATCTCGGGGTGTCAGCGCCTTCCTGGTCGATGCGGATACGCCTGGTATCACGCTCACCAAGGCCTACAAGAAGATGGGGCAACAAGGGGCGCACGTTTGTGATGTGATATTCGATGAATGCCGTGTGCCGCAGGCCAACATCATCGGTGGACCCGATCGGGTCAATCGTGGTTTTCAGACCGCGATGAAATCGTTGGATCGTGGCAGAATCCACATCGCTGCTCTTTCGGTCGGCTGTGCGAAAAGGCTGATCGAGATGTCAGTTGCGTACGCGCTCGATCGCAAACAATTTGGCAAGCCCATCGCAGAGTTTCAACTCCTGCAGGGAATGCTCGCTGATAGTCAGACCGAATGCTATGCGGCCGAAAGTATGGTGTTGGACACGGCGCGGCGACGCGATGCCGGCGAAGCCGTCAACATGCTCGCCTCTTGCTGCAAGCTGTTTGCTACAGAGATGGTCGGCCGCGTCGCAGATCGCGCTGTCCAGATTCACGGCGGCGCCGGCTATATCGAGGAATATGCCGTAGCGCGTTTTTATCGTGACGTGCGCCTGCTACGTATCTACGAAGGCACCAGCCAGATTCAGCAGACGATAATTGCCCGCAACCTGATTCGCGACGCGAGCTAGAACAGGTCGTCGAACGCGTAGTCGGGTGTTGCGCCGTCGCTGCCGGCAACGAACGACGCAAGAATGGCGGCTCTGTTCAGGGTGGCTTCGGGTCGTTCGGCTAATACCAGAAGACCTTGCACGAGTGCCGCCAGGAAAGAATCACCTGCGCCGACCGTGTCACGTACCTGAACAGGCACAGCGTCAACCCAATACCACAGGTCCTGGTACAACAAGCCGGCTCCAGCGGATCCAACCGTGATGCAAATTCGATCGCAACCCGTCTGCTTTCGCAACGCGCGCGCACTTGCTTCGATGTTTTTTGACGGTGAGCTTTGGCCAAGCAGGATGGCTGCCTCTTCGTCATTGAGTTTGATCAGACTTGTTTCGCGAGCGAGAGTCCAAACACGAGCAAGCTCGTCGAATGGCGGCCGTAGGTTGACGTCGAAAACCTTGAGCGCGTCAGGCGCTGCATCGAACAGATGCTGCAGTGCTTCGCGATTGTTTGCTGTGCGTTGCGCGAGGCTGCCGTAGACGATCACGTCAACTGGCTTGCAGCTGCCCGGCAAACTTTTCGGCAGAGCTATGTAATCCCAGGCTACATCTTCTACGATGTGGAAGGTTGGGCAGCCCTCATCGAGCGACACGTTAACCAGGCCCGTTTGCCATTTCGGCGTTGTTCCAACCAACTCGATCGGTAGTTCCCAGTCTTGCAATTGATCGAGTAGCTCACGCCCTGCCGAATCATCACCAACTCTGCTCACAGGCCATGCGGAGCAACCGAGTCGCGACAGGTGGTAGGCGACGTTTAGCGGTGCGCCGCCCAGGTGACGGCCTTCTGGCAGACAGTCCCAGAGTGCCTCGCCGAAACACAGCACATTAAGTGGCGGCATTCAGCCTGCGTCGTATTCGAAAAAAGCGTTCGAAACGACCACCCGATCATCAACCCGCACTTCGAAAAGCACCCGCCCGTCACCGTCGTGCCAAGCTCGCAACTGGATCCTGTCGCCGGGAAATACCGGCGCCGAGAAACGGACCTTGATTGTCCGGAATCGTTTGCCGTCACCATCGCAGAGCGCGCCGAGGAGCAATTCAGCACAATGCCCAAATGTACAAAGTCCATGCAAAATGGGCTGGTCGAAGCCACCAAAACGCGCTGCCTCCGGATCGATGTGCAGCGGATTGTAGTCGCCCGACAATCGGTAAATGTGAGCCTGATTGCTCGCTATGACCGTTTCGGCCGTAACATCCGGCGGCGCGTCCGGTAACACGACCTTGGTCGAATACGTCTCCCCGGAGCTTTCGAAGGGCTCAATGTCGCCGAGCTTATTCACGCCTCTGCGAAACGAACCATTCGCCATGCGCACGCAAATATTGCCGTCCGCATCTGTCACCGTCGTTTCGCATTCAACAAAGCCGTTGCCCTTGCCGCGCGGATGAATGCCGACCACGCGCGACCGTACGGACACAGTACCCTCCAAAGGCAGGGGATTCTCAACACTGAGATAACGCTCGGCATCGATCATTAACGGCAATGGGGACCTGGGTATCAGGGTCTCGTCTATGGGTGCACCGCGGGAGCCCCACCGAATCGGAAAAGTGGGAAAGACCGCGAACTGACTGTGACCTTCGTAAACGTAGCGCAAATCTTCAACGCCGATGCCGACAGCGTAAAGAAGAACATCGCGTTGTTCGTAGCTGATTTGAATCGGCTCTCCCCAGGGTCCGGGTTCCCCACCGGGCAGCGCGCTCAGTGCATCGTAGATCGGCATCGTGTCATTCCCTCATGTTCAGGAGAGTAAGGGTAGCGAATTGGGCCGACCGATAACAAGGGTGAACTCCAACGCGGCTGATTGGACATTTGCGGTTGTTCGGTCAAACTATTCGGCTCTTCGACAGGCAATCTTGAGCAATTCACGAACAATTCTTGGGGGATAACCATCCATGCAGAACGCAGACAAGTTTTATATCAACGGAGAGTGGGTGGCATCGTCGACCGGCGACACCTGCGACGTCATCAATCCCACTACCGAGCAACCGATTGCGCAGATTGCGATGGGCGGCAAGGACGACGTCGATAAAGCCGTGGCGGCAGCCAGGGAAGCGTTCAAGACATTCTCAAAGACCTCGGTCGAGGAGCGTTCGGAATTACTCGGTCGCATCATCGCCGCCTACAAGGAGAAGATGGGCGAAATAGCCGCAACCGTTTCACAGGAAATGGGCGCGCCCGTGGGTCTTGCGAACAAAGCCCAGGCGCCGGCGGGTCTCGGCCACCTGATTTTCGCGCAAAAAGCGCTGGCGGATTTTCCTTTCGCTGAAGATGTCGGCACGTCACGCGTCATCCGCGAACCTATCGGCGTATGCGGGTTGATTACACCCTGGAACTGGCCGCTCAATCAGATTGCCGCCAAGGTCGGTCCCGCCATTGCGGCCGGGTGTACCGTGGTGTTGAAACCGTCGGAAATCGCACCATTGAACGCAATCCTGTTTGCCGAAGTCATGCATGCGGCCGGTACACCTCCTGGCGTTTTCAATCTGATCAATGGTGACGGGCCGGGCGTCGGAGTCGCCATGTCATCACATCCCGACATCGACATGATGTCATTTACCGGGTCAACTCGAGCCGGAATATCGGTAGCCCAGGAATCCGCGCCCACGGTGAAGCGCGTCGCCCAGGAGCTTGGTGGCAAGTCTCCCAACATTATTCTTGACGACGCCGATTTCGGGAAAGTAATTGCCCGTGACACATTCGGCGTCTGCATGAACACAGGCCAGTCTTGCAATGCGGCAACTCGAATGCTGGTGCCCACCAGCCGGATGGAAGAGGCGGCTGCCATCGCAAGGTCCACGGCTGAATCCATTGCGGTTGGCGACCCGAGTGATGAGGCGACCAAGGTCGGGCCGCTCGTATCAGAACTGCAATTCAATAAGGTGCAGGCGCTGATTCAGAAAGGTATCGACGAGGGCGCGAAACTGGAAACCGGTGGCGTGGGTCGGCCGGATGGCCTCGACGCAGGTTATTTCGTGAAACCGACAATCTTCTCCGGCGTGAGCAATAACATGACGATTGCCAGGGAAGAGATTTTCGGGCCTGTACTGGTTCTGATCCCGTATGAGGATGAAGACGACGCCGTTGCGATCGCCAACGACACCGTCTACGGACTTTCGGCGTATGTCAGCGGCGGTGATCTCGACCGGGCACGTTCAGTGGGCACCCGGCTGCAGGCTGGCAATGTGCACATCAACGGCGCCGGTGTCGATCCGAAGGCTCCTTTTGGTGGTTACAAACAATCCGGCAATGGTCGCGAATTCGGCAAGTGGGGTCTCGAGGAGTTCCTCGAAACCAAAGCGCTGCTGGGATTCAATGCCGCCGACTAGGAATTCGATGTGGCGAAATACTTTGGTGCAGTAGGCATCCCCGTAACAGAGCTTGAAACCTCAGTTGCGTTTTACACGTCGGTTTTGGGCATGGTGGAGCTGCAAACCATAGAAATCCCCATCGCAAAGCAAGTCGTACTGGGCTTCGAAGGGGTCCGCGGTGCATCCGTGCTATTAATGAAATATACGGACGGGCGGGACGTCAACTGCAAAGACAATCCTCTCAAACTGGTTTTCTATGTGCCCGATACTGCGGCCACCCTGGAAGCCGCACGCGCTGCGAACTACACGGTTGAAATAGAGGCGACCCCGGTCGCTGAGCTTGGCGGCGCAATTATTGGTTTCGCCAAAGACCCCGACGGCTACCGGATCGAGCTCGTTCAAAAACCCTAGGGAATTTCGAACAGCGATGCCGCGCCCTGCCCGCCACCGACGCACATCGTGCAGACAACGTATTTCGCCCCGCGACGGCGTCCTTCGATCAACGCATGACCGACCATGCGTGCACCCGACATCCCGTAGGGATGACCGATCGAAACAGCGCCACCATTAACATTCAGCAGATCGTTCGGAATACCAAGACGATCCCGACAATAGACGACCTGTACTGCGAACGCTTCGTTCAACTCCCAGAGACCGATATCGCCGATACTTAGTCCGGCCATCTCCAGCAACATGGGTACTGCGAACACGGGACCAATACCCATCTCGTCGGGCTCGCAACCCGCAACGGCGGTGCCCCGATAAATGCCAAGGGGTTCCTTGCCCGCTTTTTCGGCGGCATCCGCCGCCATAACGACAACGGCCGACGCCCCGTCCGACAGCTGGCTTGCATTGCCGGCGGTAATGTCGCCACTGTCGCGAACGGTCTTCAGTCCAGCCAACCCTTCAAGTGTCGTTCCCGGTCGATTACCTTCGTCTTTTTCGAGAACGACATCTTCGAAAGTAATTTCACCTGTCTCGCGGTTCTGCACGCCCTTTGTCGTTGGCATAGGGACGATCTCATCGTCCAGCTTGCCGTCAGCCTGTGCCTTTGCAGTGCGCTGCTGACTTTGCAGCGCGTACTCATCCTGGGCTTCGCGGCTGATGCCGTATCGCTCGGCAACGACCTCCGCAGTGTCGATCATCGGCATGTACATGTGTTCATGCATCGCGACAAGATCAGGGTCTGTCGAGCGATGCATATTCATGTGTTCGTTTTGCACGAGACTGATTGACTCGAGCCCCCCTGCGACAGCAATGTCCATTTCGCCAGCCATGATGGTTTTCGAAGCTGTGGCTATGGCCATCATTCCGGATGAGCACTGTCTGTCCACAGACATACCGGGTGTCGTGACTGGCAGGCCAGCAGCAAGCGCGCAATTGCGAGCAATGTTTCTTCCTTGCGTGCCCTGGGGCATCGCGCAACCCATAAACGCGTCCCCGACTGAATCCGGATCTATACCGGCACGTTGCACGGCATGTCGGATCGCGTGGCCACCAAGGCTGGGCGCATCGGTATTATTGAAAGCGCCCCGATACGCTTTGCCAATAGGGGTTCGGGCGGTCGAAATGATTACTGCGTCACGCACGGCGGCGATCTCCTTAGTATGTGTTAGTAGCCTGACAGTTCAGCACAGCGATTCAGGTGATATCGATGATCGCCGAACAGCAGCTGCGCCACTCTGGCGCGTTTCAGGAAGAATCCAATATCAAACTCGTCCGTCATGCCAATACCGCCATGCATCTGGATGGCTTCATTGGTCGCCAGTTCTGCGGTTCTGCACGTCTTTACTTTTGCCATGCTGGCGAGTAACGCGGCGTCTTCTGGCGAGTCGTCCAGCGCTCGCAGCGCTTTCAGGACAATGGACTTGCACAACTCGATCTCGGTCCACAGGATGGCGGCGCGGTGCTGTAAGGCCTGAAACGTGCCAATGAAAACACCATATTGTTTACGCTCCTTAAGATATTGCAGGGTGCGTTGGAATGATTCGTTCGCAATTCCGAGCAGTTCAGCGGCGAGGTGAACGTTGGCGATGTTGAGCGCAGGTTGCAATATCGCCATGCCCTTGTCGAGAACACCGAGCAGCTGATCGCTGCCGACACTGACATCGCTAAAACGAACTGTCGCCGCGTTGCGGCTGTCGACCATCGGCGTACGAGTCACCGCAACACCATCGGCATCACGAGGTACGAGGAACAACGATATGCCATCGGCGTCGCCCGTCACCCCGGAAGTCCGCGCGGACACGATCAGCTGGTCGGCAACGTTGCCGTCCGCGACGAAGCACTTGCTGCCATTGAGCCTATGACCGTCGCCATTTGAGTCGGCAGTCATGGCAATACTCGCCGGATCGTGCCGGGCTGTTTCGTCGATAGCCAGCGCGAGTGTTAGTTCGCCGGCTGCGACCATGGGCAGTAACTCGGATTTTTGCGCGTCGGTCCCGCCGAGCGACAGTACTGATGCACCAGCGACGGCCGTGGCAAACAGCGGTGAGCAAGCCAGCGTATTGCCGGCCAGCTCCATGATCTGTCCCATGGCGGTGTGGCTGAACCCTAGACCGCCCTGTTCTTCCGCAACAAGAATGGCGGGCCACCCTAGTTCAATCATCTGCTGCCAGGTTTCGGCCGAATAGCCCAGCGGATTTTCATTGTCCCGAATCGCGCGCAGTTCGTCCGGCCCTGCCTGTTCGGCGAGGAACCCAGCGGCCGACTCGCGAACCATCTGTTCTTCTTCAGTGAGTACGAGTTTCTCCATCAGCCCAGCTCCAGGATACGTTTGGCGATGATGTTGAGCAGAATTTCGGACGTGCCGCCCTCGATGGAATTACCTTTCGAGCGTAGCCATCGTCGGGCTTCGGACTCGTCATTCCATTGCAGCGCATCAGCACCCTGGAGTGCGATCAGAAGTTCGAAGCGACGCATGTTCATCTCGGTGCCGTAGTACTTGATCATGGCTGACGTGTTGCCGACACCGCGCGCAGCAATTTCGTCGCGGACACGTTCCATGGTCAATTGGTGACAACGAAAATCAACTTCCCATCCTGCGACTTCCGCCCGCAGCGCCTCGTCAGCAAGGCGACCGTCATGCAAGCCAACCGCTGCAACGGCTTCCTCTCCCAGCGATTTCGCCGCTGCTGCGTTCCCGATACCACCGATCATTTCGCGTTCGTGGGTGAGCAGGTACTTGGCGATAGTCCAGCCGTTGTTGACGTCACCGACAACCTGGTCCTTCTCGACGCGAACATTCTCCATGAATGCTTCGCAGAACTGTGAGGCACCGGAGATGAGGCGAACCGGCCGGACCGTAACCCCTTCCGATTCCATGTCGAACAGCACGAGGCTGATTCCGGCTTGTTTTTTGACATCGGGATCGGTTCTCACGAGGCAGAACATCCAGTCGGACTGGTCAGCGTTGGACGTCCAGACTTTCTGGCCGTTGACGATGAAATGGTCGCCGTGGTCCTCTGCGCGGGCCTGAAGTCCTGCCAGGTCCGAACCGGCATTGGGTTCGCTGTAGCCCTGGCACCAGCGAATCTCGCCGCGAACGATCGGAGGCAGGTGCTGTTGTTTCATCGCTTCGGAACCGAACTCGAGTATCGCAGGGCCTATCATCCAGGTACCCATGCCTTGTAACGGTGGGCGGGCAGTGATTCTTGCCATTTCTTCGCGCAATACCTTGGCTTGGTCCTGAGTCAGGCCACCACCACCATAATCCTTCGGCCAGGTCGGTGCCGTCCAGCCGCGCGCGATCATGCGATCAAGCCAAAGCTTCTGGTCTTCGCTCTGAAACTTGAATTGTCGGCCACCCGAACAAACGTCTTTTTCCAGCATGCGCTTGCGCATGCTGGTCGGACAGTTTTCTTCCAGCCACTCGCGAGTTTCCTCTCGGAATGAAGTCAAATCCTGCACTTTTCGGACCTCAATAATGCTGTTAAGTCTATTGCAGAACGTTAACAGAAATGCTCGTCAACGCAGATCGCCGCTGCGTATTTTCAAGGACGATCTCCCCCATAATTTTTTGGGGGGCTTCGAACATGCGCGTTGGCATTCGGCACCGCGGCCCACATAGTATTGGCCATCGAATAAAGTGAGCGTGGAGGTGAAATGAAAGCTTGTGTAGCCACAGGAAAATTGGGGCAAATCGAATGTCGGGACGTGCCGGAGCCATCGCTCGAAGCTGGCACTCTGCTGCTGAAGACCAAATGTGCCCTCATATGCGGTAGCGACATAGAGTACCTCCAGGGCCTGCATGGCGAGATCGTTTCTAACGAAATTCGTGGTCATGAATTTGTCGCCGAGGTCACCGCCGTCGGCGACGGCGTGAGGGATTGGGAGGTTGGGGATCGCGCCGTCCCGATTTCCTACACGAGCAACTATGGTTGCTGGGCCGATTACTTTATCAGCAAGCCGGTCGGAGTCCAGAAAGTGCCGGAGCAAGTCTCAGATGAAGACGCTGTTTTTGTAGAGCCTCTGCACACGGGCTTCGGCTCGGCCGAAGCATGCGATCTGAAACCCGGCGAAGCAGTATGCGTGATCGGAACCGGCAAGATTGGGTTACTCGCGATCATGTCGACGAAGATCATGGGGGCGTCACCAATCATCGCCGTCGACATTGAGCAATCGCGACTCGACAAGGCGCTGGAAATGGGCGCCGATTTCGCCCTCAATGCCAACGAAGTCGACGTTGTCGCCGAAGTTAAGGCGCTCACACCCAGCGCCATTGGCCACCCCGCGGGTTTTGGGCCGGAAGCCATTGTTATTTGCGTGCGCCAGGGACAAGTCCTTAACCAGGCACTTGAGATGGGCATGCAGGGCGCCCGAATAATTGTGGCCGGCTTTGTTCCGAAGACCGAAATCGATCCGGAATTGCTGGTCCTCAAACAGCTTACGCTATCCGGTGTTCTTGCCGGACGCTTTGGCGAGAATAGAAACAACGGCGCAAGAGCGTTGCGAATTCTCGCCAATAAGCAGATGAGTCCACGGGCGCTTATCACCGAGACCATGCATTTCCCCGACATCCAGGAAGCCATCGACTCCACGATCAGAGGCGAAAACCTGGCCGTACTACTTCGGCCTTAGGGATTTTGATGCGCGCTTTAGTCTGCAACGAGTATGGAACACCCGACAAACTGATTGTCGAAGAGATCGATGAACCGGTACCGGGCGAAGGCCAGGTCCTCGTCTCAGTCAAGGCAGCCGGGATCAACTTCGGCGACGTGCTAACCGTTGCCGGCAAGTACCAGGTCAAACCGCCCACGCCGTTCGTCCCCGGCATTGAAGCTGCAGGAATCGTTGCGGCGCTGGGTCCGGGCGCGGAGCAGTTCTCCGAAGGCGATTCGGTAATGGTGACGACATCACTTGGTGCATTTGCAGAAAAATGCGTGGTTGATCAGGCCACGGTCACACCGGTGCTGCCGGGTCTGGATTTCGCCCAGGCAGCAGCCTTCAACATTACCTACTGTACGACGTTTCATGCGTTCCGTCAGAGTACCCGGCTGGAGGCCGGGGAAACTCTCCTGGTCCTTGGGGCTGCTGGCGGCGCTGGCATAGCCGCAGTGGAAATGGGCAAAGCGTTTGGTGCGCGGGTCATTGCGGCCGCCAGTAGTGACGAAAAACTCGAATTCGCCAGGACAGCCGGAGCCGACGAGCTTATCAACTACACGGAAGCGCCTTTGCGAGACTCCATCAAAGCGCTGACTGACGAAAACGGCATCGATGTGGTTTATGATCCCGTGGGCGGGGAACTGGCGGAGCTGGCCATGCGCTCGCTGGCGTGGCATGGCCGACATTTGGTTGTTGGCTTCGCGTCGGGCGATTTCCCGCAGTTTCCTGCCAACATCGCACTGCTAAAGGAAGCTCAGATAATCGGCGTCTACTGGGGTGGATGGGCACGGCGAGAGCGATTGTCGCAGGCCGCCAATCTGGCCGAAATGACCAGGATGATAGAGACTGGAAAGCTATCACCCGAGGTCACGGAGAGACACTCCCTCGAAGACTTTGGCACCGCGTTTGACGCCATCACGCATCGGCGTGCCATGGGTAAAGTCGTACTAACGATGGACTAGTTTTTTTCCCGCGAGCGACGTCGTAAACGCTGCATGCCCGAAATCCAGCGGTCTATATCATTGCCCTTGCGCCGAACGTATTCTTCCACTTCGGGATGCGGCAACACGTGAAAACGCTCTTTGCGCAAAGAATCGACGACGACATCCGCAACGGCCTCCGGCTCGATAATGCCATCCGTTTGTCCATCACCGAGGCTCTTTGGCGCCATGGCCGTATTAACACCCTGGGGACAAAGCACCGCGGCCTTGATGCCTTCGTCTCCATGCGTGATGGCGATTGCCTCCGCCAGCTTTATGGCCGCCGCCTTTGTCACCGTGTACGGACCGGACCCCATCGCAGCCAATAACCCGGCTGCCGACGCGGTAATTAGTATGTAGCCGCTACCCTGTTCGATCATGCCGGGCAGCAAGGCCCGGGTCGCATAGATATGCGCCATGACATGCAGTTCCCATTGTTGCTGCCAAACCTCGTCCGCAACGTCGGTAAGCACTCCGGAACCGGACCCACTCCCGCCGGCGTTTGAGCAATACAGATCGACTCGGCCGTATTTGTCGAGCGTGAAATCAATCAATCGTCTGACGTCACCCTCGTCTGTGACGTCGCATGCCAGACCATCGCAGCCAATCTCCGCGGCACTTGCTTGCACGCGTGCCTCATCGAGGTCGGCAATCACAACCGCCCGGGCGCTCTGAGCCAGAAACGCCCTGGCCATTGCCTGGCCGATTCCGCCGCTGCCGCCGGTTATTACGGCGATCTTGTCCTTCAACTCCATCGAATTCTCCTGTTCGAAAAGACGTTATCAGAAAAGCCATCATCTGCAGCTTGCCCAACAGCCTGTTCGCGGCGTGATCTCCCCCAAAAAATTTTGGGGGACTACTGAAGCCAAAAGGACACTTTGTCGGTATAACGAGCATCTTGTTTTGGGTGAGGAAAGTACTTGAAGGACTCTAAGCGACCGTTGCGCGGCCTGACCAACGGCCCGATCGCCCCGACGCTGGTCAGATTCGCGCTTCCGCTACTCGTTACCAACCTATTGCATACGATTTCCGGAACATGGAATGCGGTATGGGTTAGCCATTTGCTTGGCCCTGATGATCTGGTTGCGGTGGTCAATGCCAACGTGCTTTTGGGCATCCTGATAGGTTCTATCATGGGTTTCGGGATGGCGGCTGGCGTCTCAATAGGCCAGTCTATCGGTGCCGACGACCTGCGTTCCGCGCACAGAGTCGTTGGTACCTCGATTGGATTCGGCATTATTGGTGGGATCATTATCGCGGTAATCGGTCTGTTCGGCGTTCACGCCATCGTCGACATGATACACATACCCGCAGAAGCCCGAGAACAGGCAATCACGTATTTCCGTATCGTGTGCCTGTCAATGCCAACGCAGTTTTTCTTTGTCTTCACAATGATGATACTGCGCAGTTCTGGAGACGCCAGGACACCATTCGTATTCAATCTCATTTGGATCGCGCTCGGGCTTGCGTTGACTCCAATCTTGCTGACAGGCGCATTTGGACTGCCGCGCCTTGGAATTGCAGGTGCCGCTCTGGGCGGATGGATAGCCAATGCAACCGCGCTGGTCGCCATGATTTTCTACGTCTACCGCAAAAACATGCCTCTCGTGTTGCGCGGGAGCGACCTGCGCTATTTGCGTCCAGACCCCAGGATTCTATGGATGCTGGCCAAGCGGGGTATTCCCACCGCTGCTGAATCACTCATCGTGCAAGGCGCCTATTTCGTTTTGCTAACACTGGTAAACGCGTATGGCGTGATGACAGCGGCCGGATACGGCGTCGCCGCCCAACTGTGGAGCTACGTGATGATGCCGACGATGGCGTTTGCCGCTTCCATGTCTGCCATGGCGGCGCAGAATATTGGTGCCAAGCGATGGGACAGAGTCAATAAAATTGCGCTGCGCGGTTGTGCCCTGAGTATCACAATTACTGCAGGAACAGCGTTCATCATCTACGCCCTTGGCGATGCGCCGCTGCTACTATTCCTTCCAGAAGGAGGCGAACCTTTGCGCACGGCTCGGGAAATCAACGCCATCGTATTATGGAGCTGGCCCGTCATCGCCATCACATTCGGCCTGTTTGCTGTCGTTAAGGCCAACGGCGTCATGCTGCCATCCGCCATCATATTCGCGATTACAATGTGGGGGCTGCGGGTCCCATTCGCCAACATGCTACAGCCGGAGTTTGGAGCCGCTGCGATCTGGTGGAGCTATCCGGTTGGCTCAATTGCATCGGCCCTGCTCGCTTTCGCATATTACCGTTGGGGCAAATGGAGACGTCATGCGCCGATGACAACTCATCTGGAAGAAACCGGCACGTAGATGGTAGACAGGAAACACATCGACACACCCGCAATTCGTTATCACTTCATGGATAACCTGCGGGCGCTTGCCATGCTGACGGGCATCTTCTTCCATGCTGCCATTGCCTACAGCCCATTCATGGCCAACCTCTGGCTTACGGCGGATCCGCAAACATCGGTAACTCTCGATTTTGTCGCGTGGTTTACGCACATGTTTCGTATGCCACTGTTCTTCCTGATCGCCGGCTTTTTCACCTGCTACATGGTCCAGAGGCGCAGTTATGCTGGCTTCCTGAAGAATCGTGCGCTGAGGATAGCGCTCCCATTCGTCATCTTTCTGCCACTCGTTGTCATAGCTATTCTGAGCTCGGTGACGTGGGCGATATGGAACGTTGAGAACCCGTCTCCGCTGCTGAAGTCGATTGCAAGCATGGCGGGAAAACCGGATGCGCCGCAGTCGCCTGCGTCGACAACGCACCTCTGGTTTCTCTACAACCTGGTGCAGTTCTACCTTGTATATGTGTTGCTTGACCGGTTCGGTGTGCTAAATGAGCGGCTGACTGGCGTACTGACGTCGCCCAGGGTCCTGGTGTTCCTCGTGCCACTTCTCGTCGTTCCGGCGCTGGCAACGCAGCCCACTCCGTACCCGGCGCCCGAGCAGTTCGAACCCAAGCTCTGGTCATTCGGATTCCACGGAATCTTCTTCCTTATCGGCAGCCGCATGTATCTGCAGCAGCAGGTCATCGATCAGCTGAAACCGTATGCCTGGTGGTTACTGGCGACCAGTATCGTCGCTTACAGTTTCTTGCATACGACGATGCTCGAAGCGCCTACGCTCGCGGACATGACGTCGTTCGTGGGCAAGAGCCTGCCATTTTCCTGGACCGAAGTTGGCCGCAGTGTGCTGGAGGCGTATATCGCTGTGCACATGACGATCGTCTGCCTCGTCGCGGGCAGGGCGTTACTGGACAGCGCAAGCCGCGTCGTCCGATACATCGCCGATTCGTCATATTGGGTCTACATCATTCACCTGCCAGTACTATTTCAGATTCAGTTCTGGCTTCTCGACGTTGACGCAAACCTCTGGATCAAGTTCGCGCTATCGTCTTTCGGCACATTTGCGATCGGTATACTGACTTACGCCGCTCTCATTCGCTGGTCACCGATTGGGTGGATGCTGAACGGGCGACGTGATCGTGGCAGCTAGCTCCGCTCGGCTACTATCAGTTCTCGTTCAGATTCAGACACCTCTCGAGGCGTTGTCCATACAGGGAGTTTGTCAGTGCCAATACCCAAAGTGGCAGTGTCATCAGATAGTTGCCCAGCGCGTAGATGCCAACCGTCATCAACCACCAGTACCAGTACTCAACCAGGACGTCGAGACCATACGTCGCAATGATCACAAGCAATGAAATACCCAGTTGACCTAGAAATACCCACATGAGGAGGAACAGAAGGAACCGGGTTTTACTGAAGTTCTCCTGGCATTGCCGGGAAGTCAGTATTGCCGCGAGTACGATGATAACTGCGGCGCCCATGATGGTGACGGCGGCTGTCATCTCCAGTCCGTCGAAATAGAAGGAACCTTTGCCCAACAATCCGACAAAGCCTGTGGCGGCGATAACGAAAAAAGCAATCCCGGACAACGCGAGCCATTTTAGTTTTGCCAGTCTGTCACCCAGCAGAAACACGATCGCCAGTCCGATGGCATGGTTGATCGCGATCGGTTGGTCAATATCCAGGAACTGGTCCGGAATCGGCAGCTTGAAGAGTTCCCAGAGCAAATAGGCCGAGATCACAGCGGCAAAGACCCACAGAGCCTGGGCATTGCGATTCTCGCGGAATGAGACGAAGGTCAGAAGCAAAATGATCCAGACGAGTAGGGACGTAAACCAAAGCCACGCCAAATGCGGGAACTCATCGCTCGTGAATGTCGTGTCGGCAATCGGACCTGCATCCCAACACTGTTCCAGATTGCTCGGTTTTGGTTCCTGCACAGGAATCACGAAGACTTCTTCTCCGTCTTCATTTGTCTCGATGCGGCCACCCGCCTGAACGACGATCTGTCGAGCCAGTTTCACGCTCACATCGGCCAGTGCCTGGAAATCATATTCTGTATAACTGAATCTCTTGCCCTGCTCGAGCGCAGATATGTATTTGTCGTCCAGGCTATCGTAGTCAGACGTTGTAAAAAGTACGCCGCCTGCGTTCGACGGATTGCAATCTGAATCCTGTCCAGCACGCATCGCAATGATGATCGACTGATCGAAGTCGCCACGACCATAAAGCAGTCCCAGGAGGATGTATGCGCCATTGATCTTGGCGTCTATATTGAAATCGCCACCCTTTTCAGTACATAAACATCTGATGTAGTCCGGGTTTTCATGGTACTTCTCGTTCACAAGTTGCCAGGTCGCTTGCCAGTCATCGGGATTCTCTGCATGCCACGAGGTGACATCGCGCACCATTTCCGCGTATTGGCTTCCGTCCGGGATACACTTCAAAGCGGCTTCGATGATTCTCTGAGGATCTTCCTCGAAGAAAGCCTCCGCATACATACACCCGACGAACTGACCGCCATAAACACCATCTCCATAATTCATCAGGCGGCCAAACTTCTCGCCCAGAGCAATCACGGAATTGGGTAATCCGGGAGAGATCAGGCCAGAAAAGTCTGCTTCGATCTGGTAGTCGATATCATCGGCATGGATGCTGAATTGGGGGTGGCTGCTGTCCGGAGGTGCGATACCTTGTCTGAGATTGTCTCGGCCAGCCTTGTTGGCATGCCAGAGGTCGTACTCACTGTTGGCGAAATCAACTCCGGCCTGACGCATTGATACATCCAGGCCATGTTCTTCAAGCGACCTCAGGAAGGTCATTTCTACATAGAGATCGTCCTGTCCCCAGACGTTAACCATTTCAGGTCTCCATTCAGGGACCTGGTCTTCGGGAATGATCTCGTTCGTCCAGCGAAATTCTGTTGGTGCGCCCCAGCCGACTCCGACCATCTGACCGATCCAGCCGGCCATCATCTTCTGGCGATAGTCGCTGACTTTCAATCTACGTTCCGTCACCGTCTCTTCCTCTGATTGGGCAAAGGAAACCTGAGTACCCATCAGAATGAAGAGAGCGGCTAAGCCTGAAACTATCTTTGCAGACTGTCGTCGAAATCTGCTGTTCACTGTGATTCTCCGAGAAAGGTGTCGATCATGGCTCGGGCCGGCGCCGAGGGTTGCGCCCCCAGCCTGGTTACCGAGAGCGCGGCCGCGGCGTTGGCGAAGCCCACCGCCCCAGCGAGCGGCATCCCCTCCGCCAGACCGACAGCCAGAGAACCGTTGAAGACATCGCCGGCCGCCGTTGTGTCCACCGCGTCCACCTCAAATCCCGGCACCAACTCGCCCGACTCGGATTCAAAAACGAACGCGCCCCGCGGGCCCAGCGTGAGAATTACCGTGTCGACTCCTCGCGCAACGAGTGCCCGCGCGGCTTTTTCGGCGCCCGCATCGTCTTCTACCTGAATCCCGGTAAGCAGCTCAGCCTCGCTCTCATTGGGCGTTAGTATCGAGACGTTTCCCAGGACCTCGTCGCTCAGCGGCTGGGCCGGCGCCGGGTTTAGAATCACGCGCGCGCCGTGTTCGCGGGCGAGCGCGGCTGCTCGCTCGACGGTTTCAAGCGGGGTCTCCAGCTGCATCACCACCACATCCGCTGCGGCGATCAACTCCTCAGCCGCTTCAACGTCTTTCGGAGTCAGTCCGGCGTTGGCCCCTGGTGCCACCGCGATACTGTTCTCGCCGTTTTCGTCCACGAAGATCAGGGCCACGCCCGAGGGTGCTGCGGGATCGCGAGTTACGTGTTCGACATCGATGCCGTCGCCGACAAAACCCGTGATCGCCTGTTCCCCGAACGAGTCTCCGCCCACACGGGCGACCAGGCCGACGTCGGCGCCGGCCCGCGCCGCGGCCACCGCCTGGTTCGCTCCCTTGCCGCCGGCCGCGGTGGAGAACGCCCCATCGCCGATCGTCTCGCCCGGCTTCGGCAGACGAGGAAGCTTGACGATCATGTCGGTGTTCGAGCTCCCGACGACAACGATTTTATTACCCATCATCTCCCTCCTTCGAATTACACGCTTCCCGCGTAGACGATCAGGACCAGACCGACCATGTAAAAAACGAACATCAGGGCGAGCAGGCGATTGGTCCCGGCGGGCGCCTCCTTGAACTCCTTCCAGACGAACACACCCCAGAACGCGGCGATCATGGTCGCCCCCTGGCCCAGGCCGTACGAGATCGATGGGCCGGCCACTCCCGAGGCAATGATGCTCAGTGACATCCCGATGCTCCAGATGATGCCACCCAGAATCCCAACCAGGTGCAGCCTGGGAGTGCCCTCGCTGAAATACGAGCCATAGGACACCGGATCACCCACGAAGGGTTTTCTCATCACGATCGTGTTCCATAGAAGGTTGCTGAGCAGCAGGCCCACGGAGAAGATGAAGACTGCCGTGTACGGTGTCAGCTTGCCGGCTTCCGGGTTCGCGAAATCGGTCGCCATGGAGGCGACTACGAAGCGGAAGAAAAATCCCATCAGGACACCGGCGGTAATCGATATCACGATACCCTTGGTCGTCGTCGCCCTGTCTGACGGCAGCCGCCGATAGGCGAGCGCGTCGAGGATGATGGCGATCATCACGGCGGCGACCCCGGCGAACAACAACTGCGGGTCGCCTAACGGGAGCTTGATATAGTTGACGACGACGCCGATCACCAACGCCAGGCCAATCCCGATCGGGAACGCCACCGCCATTCCCGCGATGTCGATGGCGGCCACCAGCAGAATGTTGGCCAGGTTGAAGACGATGCCGCCGAGTAGGGCCGACCAGATCGCGGTACTGCCAGCCTGCCCGAGGTCGGCGAGGAATGGCCTGCCCGCATCGCCCCCGCTTCCCAGCGTGAAGGCGAAGATCAAAGACAGTACCAGGACGCCGAGGGCGTAGTCCCAATAAAACAGCTGAAACGGCCACTCTTTGCTCGCCAGCTTCTGGGTGTTGGCCCACGACCCCCAGCACAGCATCGTGATGACACACAGGAAGACGGCTACCGAATACGACTCAACGATGAACACAAGATTCCTCCTTCCGAGTAGCCCCGGACTAGCGGAACACGTTCAGGTAGAACAGGGTGATCTCATGATAGCCCGTGCTCAGTCCTGGCAATGATGCTGTCCTGAATATTCTTTGGCAGTTCCACGAATTGCGTAACATACCCCGCCACCCGGACCATGAGATCCCTGTAACTATCCGGGTCTTCTTGCGCCGCTCTCAATACATCTGAAGATACAGTATTGATTTGGGCGTGATGCACTTTCAAGTCTACGATGGTGCGGACGAAATCGGCCATCCGCTTGAATCCCACCTGGTCTTTGAAGACCTCCGGAGCCAGCCGCAGGTTGAGTGTTTGCCCACCATAAATCTCGGCATTATTGACCTTTCCCACGGATTTGATGATCGAAGTGGGACCGTTAAGATCGCTTCCCGCTGTCGGCCCGCAGGAATCTGCCAGCGGTTGTCCGGCCAGTCTTCCGGAAGGAAGGGCTCCAACGCGCTGACCAGCGGCCACGTATCCGCCTAAAGGTATCTCGAACGGAATTCGATGGCCGCCGCGCGTGTTCTTGTGCTTGATCGTTTCCGTGGCGTATACATGCCTCACCCAGGCGGTCTGTTCGTCCGCGTAATCGTCGTCATTTCCGAATTTCGGGACGTCCAGCAGCTTCTGGCGCAGTGCCTCGTGCCCTTCGAAGTTGTTGTCCAGGGCATCCATCAACTCATCCCACGTGACCGTTCTGTCCTCATAGACGAGCTTCTTAATCGCCGTGAGCGAGTCGCCAATATCGGCGCTCCCGATAAGTGAGGTGAAGGGCCCGAAGTTGAACCTGGCCCCCCCAGCTTCCCGACAGATACCTTTCTCGATGCAGTCATCTATAAGGGCCGATTGAAACATGGTGGGATCGTATTCAGCGATCAGAGGTTCTATGACGTTCTGGGCTATCGACGTCTTCTCCACGATCCATGAAATCTGTTCTTCGACGGCTTCCCGAAATTCCTCGAAAGTTTCGAATGATCTCGGATCTCCTGTGGCGGGCCCTTCTTGACGATTGTACTTCTTGCGAATGCCATTTCTCAGCGTTAATTCGAAGGCCTGTATCGCTGGAGCGCTGATGCAAATGGAAAAACCGGAATCCTTCCCGGGGACACAGGGCTCGTTGCAGCCAAAAGCGCTGGCTTGTCTTGCCAGTTCCAGGGTGATCGGTGGACCGCCCAGCGTTCCCCGGGAGAGCATGCTCGTAATGATGGCATCGTTGTTGAGAAACATGGGATGGCCTGCACCCAGGGAACAGAGCTTGCAGGCCTTGATCAGGAGACTCTCGGGCGTCTTGCTGTGAACGAGGATGCCGAAGTTGGGCTCGTGCATCCTGGAATGCATCATCCCCTCGATAAACATATAGCTGAGGTCATTGGTCGCGTCGCTGCCGTCGGGCTTGTAGCCCCCCACGTCGATGTGATGTGTGGTGCCCCAAACCGCTTCGCCAAGATAGCCTGAGGGTTCCGCGACCGCTGCGGCTCTGTAGCGGGAGAATCTCAGCAGAAAGGCATCGATGAGTTCCTGAGCGTCGGCCTCTGTGATGTTCCCTTCCTCGAGGTCTCGCTGGTAGAACGGATACAGATACTGATCGACCCGTCCGGGGGAGACGGCTGCGGTATTCCGGGTTTCCCACCAGTGCAAGATGTGGACGAACCACATGGATTGAAGGGCTTCCTGGAAGGTTCCGGGCGGATGGGCCGGCACCCGGTCGCAGGCCTTGGCGATCTCCAGCAGTTCTTCCCTTCTTACGGGATCACGCGCGGCTTCCGCCAGCTCCCTCGCCCTGTCTGCAAAGCGGCCCCCGACTTCGGCAGCGGCCTCCATGGCGATAATGACGCCATTGAGGAAAGGCGCCTTCTTGAGTTCTTCCGGATCAGAGCGATCCAGACGCGCCAGACGGTCCTCCGCGTCCTTCTTTATCCCCAGGAATCCCTTCTCGAACACCTTCTGACTGTTGGAAATGGTGTGGCCGACATGCCCCCACTTTTGCCTGGAGGTATTGATAATGCCATTCGGCCGTTCGGAGCCGTCGAAATACATCAGTTCGCGTATCTCGGGCAAAGGAGGGTTGTCATAGAGCGCGCTGGTCCACCGCAACAGGTGCCTTCCGTCACCACGCCAATAGGGCATGATTTCATCCCGAATGATCCGTTTCTGATCTTCGGTGATGATCACCGGATTGCGTTCCCTCGAGGTAAGTACGTCCAGTCTGTCACCCAGCCCGGGATCGCTCTTTACGGGCAACGCGCAACCGTGAGGCTCGTAGTCGAACCAGCCCACAATCAGCTCGTCTTCAAAGATTTCAATCGGCATCTCGCGACAAATTGCGGCAAAGGCCTTGGCCCTGCGAAGCACTATCTCCTCGCCCTCGGTTTCCTTCAAGGCCTGCACCTCGACGTATTCTCTACCGATAAACGCAACCCATTCTGGCCGGAGATAATCCTCTCTCAGCCGTTCCACTCTCTCAGAAGGCCACGTCGTCAGAACATTCTCCAGCGGCGAATTCTCAACAAGTTGTTGTAGCATCTCTAATCCTCCTCCTTTGCCATGTTCCCAGTATCGAATTGCGCGGCGACATCCCCGCGGCCTTCAGCCGCCGATCCGGACCTCAATACCGACCGAAATGGCAATCTCCTTCAGTCTCTCCATACCTTCCATAGACGGCTCTTCGATCTCGGCAAGGCCATACGTCATCCCAAGTTGCTGGTAACGGTGCGTCCCCAGTCTATGGTAAGGAAGGAGTTCGATTCGCTGAACGTTCTCCCCCAACTGGCGGACAAACCTTGCCGTAGCGAGAATATTCTCCTCGGAATCGTTGCACCCAGGAACTATCGGTATGCGGACGATCATCGCGCATAGCTCTGAGGCCTTCCGCGCATTCTCCAGAATCAGCCGGTTCGAGACACCCGTAAACTCGCGATGCGCTTTTTCATCCATATGCTTCACGTCGAGATACAGAAGATCTACGTGCTCCAGAATGCTCGACAGCTTCTCCCACTTCACATAACCACAGGTCTCCAATGCCGTGTGCATAAATGCCTGCTTGCAGCGTCGAAGGAAGGTGGCTACAAACTCCGCCTGCATGGTAGCCTCCCCGCCTCCCACGGTAACGCCCCCGTTAGACCGTCGATAGAAGAGGCTGTCCTTTTCGATCTCCTCGAACAGCTTTTCGACCGTCATCTGGCTTCCCGTAACTTCCCGTGCCCGGTCGGGGCAGAAGCTGGCGCACGCACCGCACGCGGTACAGCGCCGCCGGTCTATCCAAACCCCCCCCGCGCTGGAGAAGTGAGACGCTCCTTCAGGGCAATCCTCGACGCATTGCCCACATTCCCGGCAGCGCCCCGCATCGTGGAGAACTTCCGGTTCTTTTCGCAGTGTATGGGGAGAAGAACACCATCGGCATCTCAGGGGACAACCTTTCAGGTATACCAGAGTCCGGATTCCCGGTCCGTCATGAATGGCAAAACGCTCAAGGCTGCAGACCGTTCCCTGCAATTCCACCAACGAAGCGTTTCCTTCGGCATCCAATGAAGAAACTGCCATATCAAGTTACTCGCAACGACTACCAACAACCTTACACAACTCTGGACTTGTCGATCGCCGTCTTCAAGTTCACCAGCTTGGAGTCTCCCCATAAAATCATTCCGTTTTGGGCCCATCCAGGGATGAATAAATCGCCACTCGACGGAAACTCGCTTTGAGTCAGGTAATTCCATTTTTATGGTCCAAAAATGGGTGGCATCCATGTTTACGTGCTCGACGATATGCGCGATGATGATCACGAAAATTGGGAGGGAAATGATGTCTGACTATAAGATCTGGATTGACGGCAAGGCTGTGGACGGCGCTTCCGAAATTAGTGTGATTAACCCCGCGACCGAGGAGGTCTTTGCGACCGTTGCACGCTCGAGCGCGGAACAGCTTGAGCAGGCGATCGCGTCAGCAAAAGCCGCGCAGAAAGAGTGGGCGAAAACATCAATCGATGTGCGCCGTGACGCGCTCAAAGCCATCTCCAGAGGGATCAAAGATCGGGCGGATGAAATCGCCCGGGTCCAGACCCAGGAACAGGGCAAGCCGCTCGCCGAATCGATCGGTGAAGTGACCTATACGCAGGCTTTCCTAGACCATTTCGTGACGTTCGATCTGCCAGTTGAGGTGGTGCAGGACGATGCGGAAAAACGGGTGGAAGTTCACCGCAAGCCGCTAGGCGTTGTGGCCTGCATTGTGCCGTGGAATTTCCCGTTGCTGATCGGCGCACACAAAGTGGCGCTTGCCCTTCTGGCCGGCAACTCCTGCGTGCTAAAACCGGCACCGACAACGCCCATCACGTCGGCTATCTTTGCGGAAATCTGTGCTGATGTCCTTCCCCCGGGCCTGGTCAATACGGTGAACGACGAGAACGACCTTGGCGGCATGCTGACGGCTCACCCGGACGTGGCCAAAGTCACCTTCACGGGCTCCACCGCGACGGGTAAGAAAGTGATGGAAAGCGCCTCCGGCACTTTGAAGCGGCTGACGCTGGAACTCGGCGGCAATGACCCAGCCATCGTTCTGCCCGACGTCGACGTCGAAGAAACAGCAGCGCAACTGTTCGGTGCGGCCTTCATGAACTGCGGCCAGGTGTGCATCGGTCTGAAACGCACTTATGTGCATGAGAGCATCTATGATGAGATGTGCGACGCACTGGCAAAATTAGCCGATACGGCCGTGGTCGGTGATGGCCTCGAGGAAGGCACGCAGATCGGCCCCCTGAACAGCAAGATGCAGTTCGACAAAGTACGTGGTTTCCTGGAAAACGCCAAGCAAGCCGGAACTGTCGTCGCCGGCGGCGATGTCCCGGACAAAAAGGGGTTTTTCATTGAGCCAACAATTGTTCGCGACGTGCAGGACGGCGATGAGATTGTCGACGTGGAACAATTTGGCCCCATCATGCCGGTCATCAAATTCAGTGACATTGATGATGTGATTGAACGTGCCAATGCAACGGACTATGGGCTCGGTGGCTCTGTCTGGTCCAAGGACCTCGACAAGGCGAAGGAAATCGCGTTGCAGATCGAGACCGGCACGGCCTGGATCAACAAACATCTGGACTTCGGTCCCAATGTTCCCTTCGGCGGCGCCAAGCAGTCCGGTATCGGAGTCGAATTCGCCCTTGAGGGTCTGCAGGAATTTACCCAGGTACGGGTCATTAATCAGGCGAAGTAGGACGTGAGGTTCATCTGGGGGCAACACCTTTTTTGAAAATGGCCAGTTGCCCCCAAACTTGCCCCCGGAATCCGCGGCTGTAGGCGGATGTTAGTCATTTAAACAGCCCGCTAAGATAGTGTTTCGGAAGCTAAGGGATAACATTATGTGGTCGCGACGAGAATTCATCCAGACCACGGCCGCACTTACTGCTGCCGCAATAGCCAGCCCAGCAAGAGCGGGTACCCGACCGGTTATTCTCGATACTGACATTGGTGATGACATCGACGATACCTGGGCGCTGCTGATGTTGCTGCGCATGCCGGAGTTGGACCTGAAACTCGCTGTTAGCGATTACGGCAATGCGATCTATCGTTGCCGCTTGCTGGCGAAATTGCTTGAGCTCACCGGTCGAACTGACGTACCTATCGGTATTGGCGTTGGTCGGGAAGACAAGGCAGGGCAGCAAAGCGGTTGGATCGGCGATTACCAACTCAAGGATTATCCAGGGGTCGTCCACGAAGACGGTGTACAAGCCATCATCGATACCATCAAGGCGTCGCCGGAACCGGTTACGCTGCTCTGCATCGGGCCGGTACCCAACATAGCCGAAGCGCTGCGGCGCGATCCGAGCATCGTCGAAAATGCTCGCTTTGTCGGCATGCACGGATCCATCTACAAAGGATACGCTGGCGAGCCCGACATTGCGGCGGAGTGGAATGTTCGGTGCGATCCACAAGCACTGCAGAAGGTCTTTGCTGCACCGTGGGATTGCACGATTACACCTCTTGATACCTGTGGGCTTGTCGTTCTCGACGGTCCGAACT
>Ga0255052_10000525_pt1 | contig 30679 bp, 34 predicted proteins | sample JV7_2_21_MG_FD_188632 | JGI IMG/M metagenome (GOLD analysis project Ga0255052, IMG submission 188632) | Seawater microbial communities from Jervis Inlet, British Columbia, Canada - JV7_2_21 | ecosystem: Environmental > Aquatic > Marine > Inlet | place: Canada: British Columbia | collected...
AAAAATAGATGTTATTATTGGATTCCTTGCAATGCTACAGCTTGTTAAAGATGAACTTATTAGTGTTAGACAGGAGGAACACTTCCAAGACATTCACATGGAGTCCAGCGCACCAAATTTGCCACAATATTAATATTTACTATGGACAGAAATATTGAACTGCAAAAACAAATTGAAGCAATACTGTTTTATAAAGGCGAACCCGTAAAGGCCGCGACGCTTGCAAAAATGCTGCACGTAGCACAGAAAGAAATTCAGGAGGCTGTTACTGTTTTAAAGGAGAGTCTTGAAGATAGAGGAATACGCCTTCTTGTAAAGGAAGATGTTTTTTCCTTAGGGACGTCTCCAGAGATGAGTGATTTGATTGTTTCTATTCGCAAAGAAGAGCTTTCTCGCGACATCGGGAAAGCAGGACTTGAGACTCTCTCCATTATCCTATATAAAGGACCTCTGGCCCGAAGCGAAATTGATTATATTCGAGGCGTTAATAGCTCGTTTATTATTCGAAATCTCTTGATTCGTGGCTTAGTTGAGCGGATTCACAACCCAGGAGACTTAAGAAGCTTTTTGTATAAACCAACTTTTGACTTACTTTCTTTTTTAGGAGTTGCTAGTATTGATGAATTGCCAGAGTATGAAAAAGTGCAAGCAGAATTACAGTCTTTTGTCGAGCAAAAAGATGAAGCAAATGATGATGATGATGATGATGCGTTTTCCGAAGGCCTAACACAATAAATTATGGATGAAAATCAGCCAATACAAACAAATGAACAAAAAATAGTTGAGGAAGTCGCTAGAAGAAATTACGAATTCGATTACGTAAGTATTGTATTGTTTCTTTTTATACTTCTTGGTATAGGTTTGATATTTTCTCTACTGACAACACAGAGAGGGCTTTCACCTGTTGTAGAAGAACCTGGAGCGGGGGGAATCGTCGAAGCAGAACCATTTATAAATCCATTTGATAGTATTTCTCTTGATGGTGTTGCTGCTTTTGTATACGACGTTAAGGCAAACGAAGCGCTTTTTGCAAAGAACGAGGAAATGCAATTACCGCTTGCATCAATCACTAAATTAATGACGGTACTAGCCGCCTCAACATACATTGAAGAGAATGAAACAATCACAATTGATTATAAGTCGCTAGACCAAGAGGGAGATAGCGGCCTGTTCGCGTTTGAAGAATGGAAGGCCCGTGATTTATTTGACTTCACTCTACTTGTTTCCTCAAACGACGGCGCGAGTGTTTTAGCCTCAGTTGCCGGTGGAACAAAAGTAATTAGAACAGGAAGGGAAGGAGACACGCCCGCAAGCGCATTTGTTGATGAAATGAACTCTCTTGCAAAACAAATAGGACTTAGTCAGACATATTTTATAAATGAAACTGGACTTGATCCGAACGAGGAACTAAGCGGAGGATATGGTTCTGCAAGAGACACGTCAAAACTTTTGGAATATATAATCTTAAATGAGCCGCGCCTTGTTGAAGCAACCGCATATACATCTCTTGATTTTAAATCCAATAGTAATTATGAACACACAGCCACCAACACTAACCCGATTATTGGAAGTATCCCCGGACTAATTGCCTCAAAAACTGGATTTACCGATCTTGCTGGAGGCAATCTGGTAGTGGCTTTTGATGCAGGAATAAATCGTCCTGTCATAATTTCGGTTCTTGGTTCATCAAAGGACGGTCGCTTTAGTGATATTGAAAAACTTGTAGAGGCCTCTTTAGAGCTTCTGAATAAGTAGCATGGTTGATATTGTAAAAGTAATAATACCGGCCGCACTTGCTTTTATAATTGGCATTGGAATAACTCCAATACTCACACACTATCTCTACAAATACAGAGCATGGAAGAAGGCTCCGGGCAAGACTGCCTTAAATGGAGATGAGGCTATTGAGTTTAACAAGCTACACAAAGACAATGAGGGCAAGACTCCTAGAATGGGAGGGGTAATAATTTGGGGAAGTGTCTTTCTTACCACCGCTGGTATATGGCTTATTTCCTTGGTTTTTCCAAATGAAACTACAATAAAGCTTGATTTTCTTAGCCGAAACCAAACATGGATTCCATTTTTTACACTTCTAGTTGGTTCATTAGTTGGTCTTCTGAACGACTTTTTTGACATTACCCGGGGTAGTGGTGAGGGACTACACTTAAGACATAGGCTTTTGATAGTAGGTGCCGTTGCGGTAAGTGTTGGTTGGTGGTTTTACGACAAGCTTGATATCCGCTCTATAGGAATTCCGTTTGATGGCGATTTGTCTCTTGGAATATTGATTATTCCAGCATTTGTTTTAGTTACAATTGCCCTCTACGCAAGTGGGGTCATCGATGGCATAGACGGGCTCTCCGGCGGTGTGTTTGCAATTATATTTGTGGCGTACGCTGGAATCGCTTTCTACCAACAACAAATCGACCTTGCTGCTCTTTCTGCAACAATTGTTGGAGCAACTCTTGCATTTCTTTGGTTTAACGCACCTCCGGCTCGTTTTTATATGACAGAAACTGGGACGATGGGACTCACTCTTACTCTTGCCGTTATTGCCTTCATGACCGACTCTCTTGGTGGGGGTGTTGGTGTTCTAGTTCTTCCAATAATTGCATTCCCACTGGTTATAACAGTTGCATCAAATATTCTTCAAGTTGTTTCGAAGCGTCTTAGGGGGAAGAAATTATTTCTCGTGGCGCCAATACACCACCATTTTGAAGCAAAGGGTTGGCCTGGGCCTAAGGTCGTAATACGTTTTTGGATAATTGGGATTATTTTCGCACTCATTGGTACGATAATTGCTCTTTTGGGCTAGCTTATGAGAGGGCGCACTCTTGATAGGACGTTTCTATTTACCGTCATAGCACTTGTTGTGGTTGGTTTTTTTGTTTTTGCTAGCGCGTCCCTTGGCCTGCTTGCTCGTGGAGGTGCCTCCTTTTCTAGAGTTGCCTTTGGCCAAATAGTTCTCGGAATGTTTCTAGGCTCAGGCGCTTTGTTTATTATGAGCAACATTCATTACGCAAAACTTAAGGCACATTCACTGTATATATTTATCCTTTCTTACATTTTCACCCTTCTTGTTTTTGTTCCAGATCTTGGTGTCACACACAATGGAGCGACACGATGGATAGAGATTTTTGACCTTTCAATACAGCCAGCGGAATTTCTCAAAATTGGCTTTGTTGTATATTTTGCTGCCTGGCTTTCGGGTGTTAGAGATAAAATTCACACGTTTTCATATAGCGTTCTTCCATTCATCGCTCTTGTCGGACTAATTGCTATTCCTTTGCTTTTGCAGCCAGACACTGGAACATTTCTCGTAATTGTGATCGCGGGAGTTTCAATGTTTATCGCCGCAGGAGCTCGTATCCGCGATATGTTTATCCTTTTCGGAACAGGCCTTGCTGGAGCCGCAGCTCTTGTTTTGGCTCGTCCGTACATTATGGACAGGATTCTGGCCTTCGTTGACCCCTCACGGGACCCGCTCGGTTCGAGTTATCAAATTCAACAATCACTTATAGCCATTGGCTCTGGGGGGCTCTTTGGGCGTGGTTTTGGACAGGGTATTCAGAAATTCAACTATCTACCCGAGCCTATCGGAGACTCAATTTTTGCTGTTTTAGCTGAGGAGTTTGGATTTTTTGGTGGTGTATTGCTCATTTTTTTGTTTGTATTTTTCGCTTGGAGAGGATTGCGAATTGCCAGCAGATCACGTGACCATTTTGGTGGACTGCTAGTTCTTGGAATTGTTATACTGATAGTGGCGCAATCCTTCATAAACATGGCGTCGATGCTGGGCGTATTTCCGCTTACAGGTCTTCCTCTTTTGTTTGTAAGTAAAGGTGGTAGCGCTTTGTTCTTCACTCTTTTGAGTGTGGGAATAATTTTAAACGTCTCAAAATATATCAAAAAAAGGTAATTAATCGCAAAGTAATGAAAATTTTATTTACAGGATCAAATAGTGGTGGCCATTTCTACCCAGTAATAGCTGTTGCACAAGAAGTAAACAAGATAATAAAGGAGAAAAAACTACTTGCTCCAAGGCTTTATTACATGGCGCCAGATCCCTACAATAAGCGCCTACTTTTTGAAAATGACATCGCTTTTAAAAAGAACCCCGCGGGTAAAATGCGTAGATATTTTTCTATACTTAACTTCTTTGACTACTTTAAAACCGCTTTCGGAATAATTAAGGCGACAATTCAAGTGTTTTTTATTTTCCCAGATGTTATTTTTTCAAAGGGAGGATATGGAAGCTTTCCCGTAGTTCTTGCGGCAAGACTTTTCAAAATTCCACTTGTGATTCATGAGTCTGATAGCGTTCCCGGAAAGGTTAATAAATGGTCTGGCGATTTTGCTGATAGAATTGCTATTTCTTTCCCAGACGCCGGTAAATATTTCAAAAAAGATAAAATCGCTTTCACAGGAAACCCAATACGTCGTGAGCTCTATACTCTTGCCTCCGAGGGCGCGGCTGAATTTTTGAAACTGGAGCCCGACACGCCAGTCATACTCATTCTTGGTGGCTCCCAGGGCGCAAAGAAAATAAATGATTTAATTGTTCAAGCCCTTCCAGAATTAGTGGAAAAATATCAAGTTCTTCACCAAACTGGAAAAGACAAACTAAAAGAGGCTGAGGCGACCGCAGAAGTTCTCCTTGAAAAAAGTGATTTCAAGCACCGATACAGGCCGTTTGAATATTTGAACACTCTTGCTCTACGCATGGCGGCCGGCGCATCTGATTTGATTATTTCTCGTGGAGGATCTACAATTTTTGAAATAGCTCTCTGGGGAGTTCCGAGCATCATTATTCCTCTTTCAACTGCTGCAGAAGACCACCAAAGAAAAAACGCATTTGCCTATGCTAGAAGCAACGCGGCTATTGTTATTGAAGAAGGAAACCTTACTCCGCATATTCTTATTGCAGAAATAAATAGAGTTCTTGACGACAACGAACAAATAGAAAAGATGAAAGAGGGAGCAAAAAGCTTCGCTCACCCAAACGCTGCACACATTATTGCAGAGGAGTTAATTCGTATTGCTTTGCTCCACGAAAAGTAATCATGAAAAACAGAGAAAAAGTTGTCACTCGAATAGCTCCAAGTCCCACAGGAACACTTCACGTTGGCACCGCACGCAGCGCTTTGTTTAACTATTTGTTCGCTAAGGGACATGACGGCACCTTTATAGTTCGTATTGAGGACACCGACAAGGAACGCTCAAAGAAAGAATTTGAAACCAACATACTCGAAGGGCTTAAAAGTTTAGGCCTTTCCGAGGACGCTTTATATCGTCAGGGCGAGCGTAAAGAGATTTATTCAACTCATATAACAACTCTTATAGAAAGCGGGGCTGCCTACGTTTCAAAAGAGGAAAGTAAAGCAAAGCCAGGAGAATTTGTAGAAGTGGTGCGACTAAAGAATAAGGGCAAAGACATAACCTTCACCGATCAAATACGCGGCGAAATTACTTTCAACACCAAAGAGCTTGGAGATTTTGTGATTGCTCGAACTATAAAAGAGCCTCTCTACCACCTAGCTGTTGTTATAGACGACAATGACATGGGAATAACCCACATTATTCGCGGAGAAGACCATATATCAAATACTCCGAGACAAATTTTGATCCAGGAAGCTTTTGGGTTTGGACGTCCAATATATGCACACATGCCGCTTATTTTAGGAGCAGACCGTTCTAAGCTTTCAAAACGCCACGGCGCTGTGTCAATAAGCAAATATCTTGAAAATTACACCGCAGAAGCTCTAATAAATTATCTCGCACTTTTGGGCTGGAACCCAGGAACTGAACAGGAGTTTTTCACCCTAGACGACCTCGTAAAACAATTCGATATTTCCAAAATACAAAAAAGTGGAGCTATGTTCTCTACAGAAAAGCTTGACTCAATTAACCATCATTATCTAAAAGAAATGCCTGAAGATAAATATAGGGCAATTGTTACCAAAATGCTCCCCAAGAGCATACTAAAAGGGAAGCTGTACACAAACGAAACACCCTCCATATTAAGTGGGGTTTTGCAGGAGCGCGCAAAAAATTACTTCGAAATGCGCGAAATCCTCGAGTCAGGAGAGTTGGATTTCTACACATCTGCCGTGAAGCTGGAGATGTCTAAGATTTCTTGGAAAGATACCACAACTTCTCTAACCAAGGAATATCTCTCTTCTGTACACAGCGTTTTTGAATTAATAGATTCTACTTTATTTACAGCTGAGGCCACAAAAGATGCAATTTGGGAGTATGCAACGGAAAAGGGTCGTGGCGCGGTACTTTGGCCACTTAGATATGCTCTTTCAGGAAAAGAGAAGTCGCCAGATCCATTCTCTATAGCAAGCGCTATTGGAAAAGAGGAAGCGCTGAACCGTATACAAAAGGCAATTGATGCACTTAAGTAATACATGAATGAAAATAAAAAAACTTGGATTACAGTTAGTATTTTTCTATCAGCTCTTCTGGTGGCAACTTCTGCGTATGCGCAGGTAGATGAACAAAAAATTGAAGACATAAAGAAAAATATTGATGACAGAACCTCAAAAATTCGTGGGCTCGAAAATGAAATTGAAAAGTATGAAGAGGAGCTTGTACAGGTCGGAGAGGAGAAAACCACTCTTCAGGGGGCAGTACGAAGTTTGGAGCTCTCTCAGGGAAAGATTGAGGCGGAGCAGGGGATTACCAAAAACCGCGTAAGCGCAACAACATTTGAAATTAGCAAATTAGCACTTGAAATCACTGATAAAGAGCGTCGAATAACACTACACACCGACACTTTAGCAGAGAGCCTTCGCACAATAAATGAGGTTGATAATGAAACTTTTTTAGAAACAATTTTGCAATATGACAATTTATCAGACCTTTGGGAGCAAATCGATGATATTCAACAGTTCCAAGCTAATTTAAGAGCAAACCTGGCAGAACTACGCGGCTTGAAAGACGAACTTCTGGGCTCAAAGTCCGACCAAGAAGGAAAAAGGCGGGAGCTTCTAAATTATGATCAAGAATTAACTGAACAGGATAGAGCCCTTCAAATTACAAAAAATGAAAAAAGCTCACTTCTAACGAAAACAAAAAGCAAAGAATCTAACTATAAAACACTTATAGAACAAAAAAGGGAAGCTCGCGCAGAGTTTGAGCGGGAGCTTCTGGATTTCGAATCAGAACTCAAGTTTGCTCTTGACCCAAACAGTATTCCGGGAGCCAGGCATGGGGTTCTTTCGTGGCCTGTTGAAAATGTCCGTATAACACAAACATTTGGTGATACTGACTTTGCACGTAGCGGCGCATACAACGGAAGGGGACATAATGGCATAGATTTTGGCCTTCCAACGGGTACGCGTATTAAAACAACACTTTCGGGAACTGTTGTTGCAACTGGCAATACTGATGCATTTGCCGGCTGTTATTCATATGGAAAATGGTTGCTAGTTCGGCACAACAACGGCCTTTCAACGCTTTACGCCCATCTTTCCCACATTGCAGTCGGAGAGGGAACAAATGTGATAACTGGCCAAACCATAGGATATTCGGGAAATACCGGGTACTCAACAGGCCCACATCTCCACTTAACTCTTTTTGCAACACAAGGTGTTCAGATTGTGCGATTTGGAGATATAAAAGAAATTACAAATTGCGCAGATGCATATGTGCCGGTGGCCCCACACGCCGCATATCTCAATCCTCTTTCATATTTGGAGGAATAAGGTAATATCAACTTATAATTAAAAAATATTATGGCAGAAGAAAAAAAAGACCAAGCACAAGTACAAGTCAAGGTCAGCGATGACCATAAACCAGCTTTTTCTAATTCGGCGCAAATAAATGTTTCGGATGATGAAGTTACGTTGCAGTTTTTGTATGTTCGCAGAAACACGGGGCAGGGGACCCTCATGAGTGAAGTAGTTCTCACGCCACAACATGCTATTAAGTTTCAAAAGGCACTCGACAACACCTTAAAGAAGCATTTTACAAAGCATTTGCCGAAATAGTATGAAAGAAGAGATAAGACGACATCTTCATGCTCTCGAGGTGTATAATCCGTATCAAGTTTTTGTAATATACTTTGTCCCAGTGTTTTCTGTTGTTATGCTTGGTTACTATTTTAACAACAAAGCTATTCGTGATATTTTTGCCCTTTCAAGCGATTTTTCAATTATTTCAAAAATAATTATTTTCCTACTTGTCGCAACACTATTGGGCAAGATACTTTCTAGTTTTTCTGCATACATCCTTGCCGGTCTTCGTTTGCTTTTATATTGGTTGGGACTGCTTCTATTCAATCTAACAAAATGGCTAAGAAAGAAAGAAACAGTTCAGCGCTTCAGGAAAGCCCTCCAAAGCGCTCTTACAAAGGAACACCACACACATGACCAATTATCCCTATACACTGCGCTACAAAAAAGCCAGGATCTGCGTGTTTGGTACTCGAGAATTTATATGACAACAATTGCTCTGCAGACAACTTTTGGAGCTCTCCTTATGCTTATGTTTCTATATAACAGCACCTTAACTTTTCCTATGTTTATGTCGCTCCTTATTGTCCTGGTGCTCACGTATTCATCACAAAAGAGCTTACTCCACGCAGAAGAAATTATAAGTCACCATTTGAACAAATAGATTACTCTATCTCGCTATTACTCTTCCCAAAAGATTCTCCCCAAAAGATTGCTTCTATTTTTCGCGATTCCTTAATTTTTTCTAAGAGCTCCTCCGTTTGGGAAAGTTTTTGATTTGCCTCAAAGTTTAATGCGCCAACAGCGGCTTCACGCTCCCCTGATGTAATGATATTTAGCACTTTGTCCAAATCGCTTTCCCAGTATTCTTTTTGTATATCAACTAAGCGGCCATAGACAATCCCGCGCTCTCTTTCAAGAGTAAAAATGTCATCCCAATAACCCACCACGACTTCAGCGTTCCGTTCATTTTTTCCTGATCCAAAAAGCTCCGAGTGCTCTCTAAGGCTATTAACCTCTGCCTCCATAAGACTAACTATTAAATTACTTTTATTAGCAAAAAATTGCCCGCACTCGCTGTGGAGCTGTAGGGCTCGCTTAAGTTCTGTTGCGGTTAATTCTCTAGAGTCTCTGTCAATTAGTTTGTCATATTCGCCCCTATCACCGCAGTCTACTAAAAGATAGCTGTAGTCGGTCTCTACTTTCTGGCCCAGATTGCTAAAACCATTATTGGCCATTTCGTTTCGTTTCTCCACAAACTGCATTCTGATGCCGTTCTGTGCCTTTTGATATTCAAAATATAATAAAAGACTTGTCGCAATTAGTGCCAATACAAAAAGAGGGCCAATAACCCTTAATAACCGGCTTCCTTCCGTCTCTTTCATATAGATACTATATATGGTGGATAGGGCGCTTGCAACATTTCTAAGCTGGATGCACTATTAGTTTAGGAGAAGTTACCCCCCGAAGCTCCCCAAGAGCTTCACTTGAGACTCACCCCCCCCCGAGTCTCCAACCTGGCCGCTGCCCTTGTGGTGGCGGCCTTTTTCTTTAAAGAGTTCCGAACGATTCTTCTGAAGATGTCGCCGTGTTGCTACTCTCATCAGTTGCTGTGAGTAGATAGTAATACGTGGTACTTGTCGCTAAGCCACTCAAATTGAATACGTGTGTAGTAGTAGGTGTTACAACAGATTCTGATAGAGAGCTTCCGACATCAACAGAAGGGGAGTCAGAATAATAAAGTACGCTTGTCGCATCTTCATTTGTGCTAAAACTTACCTGTGCAGTTGTACTGCCAGCATCTGCATTTATATCCGTAATTTCTGGAGCTGTGGTATCTGCCGGTTCTGGAATGGCGGTTGTTGTAAATGAGTCTTCGCTTTCCATTGCGTCATTTCCGCTTTCATCTTCAACTTCAATTAGGAAATAGTAGGTGGTCTCTGGGGTTAGAGAGGTAAGAGTATATGAGTGGCTTTGTGTAAGTCCTAGGCTCATGCTTGGCGCACCAATTGGCACGGGGCTAATGGTGCTATACCAAATTGTGCTTGTTGAGTCCTCGTCGGTCGAAAACTCGATGGTCGCCTCGGTTGTGGTTGCTACTTTGGTAAGCGCTGAAACCACTGGGGCTGTCTCATCTGGCGGCTCAGGAAGGGTTTCTGTTTCAAATGAATCTTCGGTGGAGGTAGAAGTGTTTCCTGATTCGTCTGTTGCCACAACAATGTAGTAGTACTCTGTTTCAGGACTAAGATTTTCTATATCTACAGCATGTGACGTGTTAAGAGAGTTGCTCTCTTTAGCGTCACTTACTCCGGCAATATCAACAGGGGATATTTGGCTGTACCATATGATTCCAGTTGTAGGCTCGTTTGTAATCCACGCAGCTGTTGCTGAAGTTGTTGTTGGGTTAATCGCTATCCCAGTAATGATTGGTGGCGTTTCGTCTACTGGAGGAGGAGCAGATAGAGTGGTGAACTGACCTTCGTTTGAAACTGCTTTATTTGCTGAGGCGTCAGATGATTCAACTCTGAAGTAATACGTGGTGCTTGCGGTAAGTCCATTTATTGTAAGAAGGTGTGATTGTTTTAGAGTTCCGCTGGAAACAAAGTCTGTACTTCCGCTTGTGGGAAATCCACTGTTTTGGCTATACCAAACCTTGCTTGTTGCGTTTTCGTCTGTTGTCCATGATACATTTGCTGTACTCTGGCCCTCTTCACTTTGAATGTCAGTTATTACTGGTGCGTCATTGTCGCTAGTGTCTTCAACTTCATCGAATGCTGCACAAATAACTTTTACGCTATTTGGACTACTAGTATCTGGATATGCGCTATGTTGTGCGTAGAGGTCATCTGCTTCTCCGTTATATTCGAACGCTTCGTCTACAACCTCTATTACTGTTTCTTCTCTTACGTAATCTGGTATGTCGCTTACAGCATGAGTACGTTGAAATTCATTTTCGCTCTTGTCCCAGAAAACTATTTGCCAGCTTTCGTTTGGTTGGGAATCATCTTCGCGTCCAATATAGCCGTCATATGACATAAGAGTTACTTTGTATAAGCCTTCGTCTAAGGTTACATCATGGTGGTTTGTATATGAGCTGCTTTGCCCAGAATCAGAGCGAACCATTGAACCTCCAAAGCTAAATATTGTTCTGCCGTCTACGTCTTCGGCAAGAGAGCAGTCTGGCACAGTTACAACATCATTGTCGTCGTCATCGTCAGCGTCGCCACATTTACCAGGCTCATCACCGTGTCTTAGGTGTGCCCACTTTGCATATCCAGAAATATGTAGTGTATTTTTATCTTTGTGGCAAACATATACCTTTCCATCTTTGTCGCCATCATCGTCATCGTCGCCATCATCATCTCCGTCGTCGTCGTGATTATGGCACTCTCCAAGGGACGCTCCTTTTCTCAGATATTTACTTAGGTCGTTATGATGAAGTTCGAGATCTTTGTTTTTATAGCAAACATCAATTTTGGACGACGGTCTCTTGTATTTGTCTTTATCTTTGTCTTTATTGCTCTCATTATTTATCTCAAAGACTGTATTGTTTTCGTCTGCGCTCAGTTTCAGCGTGCCATCACCGTCACTAAAGGCAATTTTTTGTTTTGAATCACCATCACTTTCAATAACTTCTGTAAACTTGAACTTAGTTTTAACTTCATCTATTGAAGCCTCAATTGCAATGCTAACTTTTTGGTTTTCATTTTTATTGTTAACAGCAAAACGTGCCCTATCAATGTCTCCAACATGGTTGTCGGCAAGAAATGTCAATTCTGCAATAAACGCATCTATTGCCATAACCGCTGTCTCGTTTCCATCAGCTATAAGAGAGTTTCGGCTATTTTCAAGATAATTTAGGGCAATAAGAAAAGCGTTGCTTGCTTGTGCCAAGGCGTCGTAATCATAAGTCGGTTGGCTTTCGCTTGTATCCTCATCATTATTTGAGTCCTCGTCTGATGTGTCATCTGTAGACGTTGCTGTATCGTCAGTGGATGTTGCTGTGTCATCTGTCGCATCATCAGTAGATGTTGCGGTGTCGTCAGTAGTATCGTCCGTGGAGGTCGCTGTGTCATCTGTCGCATCGTCTGTAGATGTTGCCGTTGTGTCATCTGTTGTTGTCGCAGTGCTCGTAGCGTCTTCAGAAGCAGCGAATACAAGTTCTTCAAAATCAATGTTAGCAAGCGCTAGAAGTTCTTTTACTTCCTCAAGTCGTTCGCTTGCAAATTGTATTTGTAGTTCGTCTCGATTGTCGGGAGATGTGAGCCTCAAGCGCAGTGTCTCAGTAATGAGGTCAACAGGGAAGAGAAAGTCACCTGGGCGTGAGTTGTCGGCAAGGGCAACGGTTGCAAAAGAACCGGTAAGTAAAGTACCAGCAAGAATTGCCGCAACTGTATAGCGAACCTTTTTCGCATATAGAAACATATTAAATGGGCCAGCATATATTTTCTTATGCGCCCTTATAAATTTTTCGGCTTTAATGCTTTCGGTTATGTTTGACCAAAGCATGTGCTTTTCGTCTGGAGTAACGCCTTTTGGCTTTACTCGCTGAAGGTTTTTTTCAAAATCTGACTCCATGTTACTAATTAATTAATAGGTTAATTTATTATCTAAACGAGTATTTAGTGCATTAAGCGCTCTATGGTGCCATACTTTTGCTGTCCCTTCTTTTACATCCATGACGGCTGCAATTTCCCTGAAGGAAAATGAAGACCAATATCGCAGCCTAAGGAGCTCTTGATAGTTCCTAGGAAGCGTGCTCATTACTTTTTCCAAATAACGATAGTCTTCAACCTCGATTACATAATTCTCGGCAATATATTTCTCGTCGAGCTCAACTGTGCGAGGCTGTTTTTTATAATGACGGTATAGTTTTCGCTTCAATACAAGAAACACGAATCCATAAAAAGATTCATCATTCTTATACTTAAACTTACCTAATGCATTCCAAAGATCGATAAATGTATCCTGTACAAGATCTAGTGCATCGTCTCTATTTCTTGTATGTGCGAGTGCGTAACTAAACAACCTGTCAGAGAGCAAATCAAAAAGACCACGAAACGCTTGTTCGTCACCTCCTTTTGAGGCACTAATCAATTCTTCTACTGTCTTTTCTGGTGTTTGGTTCACGCTTTTTTACAACCCCTCTTCCGTAGCTTTTGTGACCATTAGCTACTGGCCTTAAACAAAAGCTACGTACTAAAGGACTGTCTGTATCCGCACTATGGTTACACTTATAGAATGCCCGCATAGGAGGAAAAGGTTACAAAGCCAATATTTGAATTTGACTATTTTAGCCCTATAACTACAATCAATATAGACCGATTATACGGAAGGAGAGGGCTATGGCAAGCGCACGAAAAGACGGAGTGGTTGTGCCATTCAGGTGTGGCAAATACTACAACAGGACTATTGAAGAACTATTGGAAAATGGATGTCTGCGCCCAAAGGATAGAAAAGTAGTTTTTGCATCACTTTCTGCAGAGAAAGTGCTGGACTATGCCAATCATTTGTCCGTTTCTCAAGTGTTTGTTGAGAAGGAATCGTGGATAGCGCGTTTGCGTAAACTTTTCAATCCACGTTACAACGTCCGGATCAGATCATATTGGGAGTTATATTGGTACTTGACTGACAAAAAGTATAACCTCCACGTATCTTCTGAGAGCCTTGGGCTCGTCTGGACCGATAAATGAGGGCGCGAAAGCGCCCCATTTGTTTACATCCAAAAAATGCTATCCTTATAGGCATTACACATTTTATATACATAAAACATGCTAAAAGAATTTAAAGAATTTGCGATGCGCGGAAATGTTATGGACATGGCTGTGGGTATCGTAATTGGAGCTGCTTTTGGCAAAATCGTAAGCTCGTTTGTCGCAGATGTGATAATGCCCCCAATTGGTGTACTTTTAGGTGGGGTAGACTTCTCAAGCCTCACCTGGGTGCTCAAGGAAGCAACCGAAGAGGCTGAAGCTGTTGCAATTAACTATGGTGTGTTCATCAATACTCTCATTGATTTCATTATTATTGCATTTGCAATTTTTGTTGTTATCAAGATGATTAATAAAATGAAGAGGGAAGAAGAGCCAAAAGAAGAAACTCCAGCTGGACCAACAGAGGTTGAGCTTCTCACAGAGATTCGAGATTCTCTAAAGAAGTAAGTCTAAAGTCTACTAGATTGGTGAAGAGAGGGGGAGTGAAATAAACTCTCCTTTTTGTTGTAATATAGATAGAATACTATGGACAAAAATACTGAGATTTCTGATGAAGATATAGCTTTAGCTGTACAAAACGGGGAAACCGAAGAATTTGGTGTGCTCATTGAGCGATATGAGTCCAAAATATTGAGATACGGTAAGCGTTTTTTATTCCAGTATGAGGACATCGAGGATGCTGTTCAGGACACTTTTTTAAAAGCTTTTATAAACATTAAGAGCTTCAAAGTAAACATGCGTTTTTCGCCCTGGATTTATAGAATTGCTCACAACACATTTATAAATGTGATTAAGAAAAAAGGAAGAGAACCCGTTACGTTTTTTAATCCAGATACAATTTTAGGCGCTGCAATTAGTGAAGAAAATCCAGAGCTTGAAATTTTAAAGAAGGAACTGGGAGAAGAAATCGGCAAAGCAATACAAAGTTTGCCTCCCAAATATCGGGAACCGATAGTCTTATATTTTTATGAAGAGAAGGATTATAGGGAAATCGCGGACATAATGCATGTACCGACATCAACTGTTGGTGTACGAATAAAACGGGCAAAAGAGCGAATTAGCAAAAGTATTGAGAACAATGAATAAAAACCAAAATATAAAGAAAAATATACTTGAACAAATTCAAAGGGGTGAAATTTCGATGAAACCTAAGATATTTTTTGTACTAAAAAGTTTTGCTGTTGCTTTTGGCCTCATAATTGGGACACTTATTGCTCTTTTCTTATTTAGTTTTATTATATTCACGCTAAAAGGAAGTGGCGCGCTTTACCTACCAGATTTTGGAGGAAGAGGTTTATTTCTTCTGCTTCTTGCGATTCCGTGGCTCCTTATTGTGGCAACTCTTGCTCTTGTGGCGCTACTGGAAACCCTTGCAAGAAAATTTGCGTTTGTGTACAGAAAACCAGTAGTCTATTCGGTGCTTGGTATTTTGTTGATAGTTGTTTTTGCGGGAAGCGCAATTGCTTCTACTCCAATTCATAAAAAAGTCTATGACAGAGCGCACGAAAAAAGCCTTCCTCTCGGGGGAGGGGAGTTTTACAAGCATTATGGGAAAATGGAGTTTCGTGGTGGATTTGCGGGTAGTATCGAAGCTATAGATTCTGATGGCTTAGGGGTACTAACCGCTGAGGGCAAAAGCGTAATTGTATCGACTTCAACAAAAACAAAATACCCTAGAGATAAAAAATTATCTGTTGGTGACAACATAATAGTTGTCGGGGAAGTGGTAAATGGAAAATTTGAAGCATTCGGCATCAAACAGCTAAGAAGTGAGAGGGTGCCCTATCTTCTAAATAAAAAATTGCCAAAAAGACCTCAGGGCGAAAGGCCAATAGACAAAAGTGAAATAAATGCTGACTAGCGTTGTAACAATAGGCGAAGGTCGAGCAATTAACATTTAAACTTAATTGAACATGACAAGTAATAACAAAACACTTCTAGCATCAGGATCCGTACTCGCATTAAGCATTATGATGATTGCAGGTTTAAGTTTTGCTTCAGCGCACGGTGAGGGCGGCGACAGAGATTACAATAATTTTGAACCGAAGAACCCCGAAGCTGTCCTTGAAGCAAAAGCTGAATTCTTCAACATGACACCAGAAGAGCTAAAGGAGAGACTAGACAATGGAGAGACATTCAAAGATGTTGCCGAAAGTCTTGGTATCACTAGAGAGGACATGGTGGCTACAATGAAAGCGCGAGCTTCAGAGCACGTCGAAGAACTTCGAGCCGATGGAACTATAACTGATGAAAAGGCTGATGAGATGCTCGAACGAATCGAAAGCGGAGAGTTCAAGCACCACAAAAGAGGATTACACAAAGGTTTCCGCAAGGGATTCGATAAGGGTGATCGTCCTTGGCAGAGTGAAGAATAAATAGGTTAAACTAAAACTTATTCTTGAAAAAACCAACGACCTAGAGTTGTTGGTTTTTTATTACCAAGTGTTTTTTGGGTGAGTGTAGAGAAATACGGCTAGCATTTACTCGCTAAGGAGCAATACGGTGCTCAGGAGGCAATTTTGGCCCTAAAAAACCCTATATTGCGGGGTAGGCCGTATGCAAGCGGGGATGTTATATATAGCACCTATGTGTCGGAAAAGATATATTGTGCGACGTAATACTATATAAGAAAAGGCCCTATAAAAGCCTACTTCCCTAGCCGGTGGAGTCAAGTATTATTCTTTTTTTAAATCCGCCCCTTTCGTTTCTTTTCTTTTCTTGAACCCCCTTTACCTCACCTGCATCGAAGCCGTGTAGTTCCATTATGGCGTCAGTAACTTCAAAAATATCTGCAAGTTCTTCTATTGATTCGCTCTGTAGAAACTCTTCAACCTCTTCTCTAAGCTTTGCGTGTAATTTCTCCTCAAATTCAACATCGTCTGCAACATGCGTTTCTGTAGACTCCCCCTTCCCTGCTATAAGGTCGGGTATTTTATCGCGAACCAATTTATTGTACTTTTCCATTATCTTACAAAGACATAAATTAGAGTTGTGCCCAAAATCACAATCCCCAACAGAAACATGGAACGACAAAGTACGCAATACTCCTCTTCTTTTTTATTCTTTTTTATTTTGATAAATCCAAACATAACTTTTTTATAAATTATAAAATAGTATCCTTAACATATTTTCTTATGTCGGCGTGCACATTTTCATATTGGCTTGCAAAGTGAAGTGAGGCCTTTAGATAGTCTACGTAGTTTCCGCAATCGTGATATGTGCCCTCCAAGACTTTTCCGCAAACCTTTCCGTCTTTTGCCATCGCGTTTACAGCGTCAGCCGCCTGTAATTCTCCTCCCTTCCCAGCACCAAGCTTCTCAGCATATTTAAACACATCAGCATTTAGCAGGTACCATATTATTCCCATATAATTTGAAGGAGCGTCTTTGGGTTTTGGCTTCTCAACAAAACCTGAAAGCGACATTATTCCGTTCTCATGTTCGGCTTCTATTTTTGCAACACCATATTTTTCTGAATTTTTCTTGTCAAACGGGAAGAGCGAAATTACACTGTCCCCTGTCTTCTGGTATGTCTCGAGCATTTGTCTTGCTCGTGATTTTTTTGAACTTACAAAAAGATCGTCCGCGGAGACAAAAAAGAATGGTTCCTCCCCTATTAGGTGTCTGGCGTTCATAAGGGGCACTCCCGTGCCGTATGCGTGCTCGTTATATACTTTTTGGCGAATATAAATAAAATTGGCCATTTCAGCGATTTCTTGTATTTCGTCTGCCTCTATATCCTTCCCTTTCTTGCGCAGAGCCTCTTCGAGTTCTATAGAGCGATCAAAATGGTCTTCAAGTGCCCTTTTTTGCGCACCTGTAACAATGATTATGTCTGTAACACCAACACCAACAAGCTCCTCTACAACCCACTGAATAATCGGCTTTCCCATAATGGGAAGCATTTCTTTCGGCATAGCTTTTGTTTGAGGCAAAAATCTTGTGCCCATTCCAGCGGCAGCTATAACCGCTTTGCGAACTTCTTTTTGCTTTTTCATACTCACTATTCTATCACGACGCTGGCGCCCACACCTACAGAATCAGTGTATATCTATGTTGTAATTCCCGAACATGCTACCATTTATATGCTAAGAGAAATAACAAATATGAATTTGGAAGATAAATCAATAGAAATCGTTCGGGAGTATGGCCCACTCGTGGCGCGACTTCTTATGGGAGGGATGTTCTTTATGGCGGGTGTCGGAAAAATTTTTACATATTCAGCCACAATAGGTTATATAGAATCTGCTGGGCTACCTCTTGCGGGCCTTTTGGCCTTTTTTGCCATCATAATAGAGGTTGGTGGAGGGTTGTCTCTTCTTTTGGGATACAAAATTCGTTATGCTTCCGATATTCTCATACTCTTTACCATTCTTGCAACCGTTTTTTTCCACAACGATCTCACAAATCAAGTTCAAATGACACTATTTACAAAAAACTTGGCAATTATTGGAGGTCTACTTTACATGATGGCTTACGGCGCGGGTCAATTCAGCATTGATAATAAGAAAAAAGTAAAAGACTCCCTATTTAATACCTAAACAAAAACCTCCCGAGCTTGGGAGGTTTTTTGTTTATATTTTAGCTAAATGTTGGCCATCTCCCCAACAAAATTCACTTGCGCTCCATGGGGCCGTGCCCTCTCGTTCATATAAATTTCTAGCATACCCAACGTTTCCATTCAGAGTAAATAAATCGTATCCAGAAGCATTTGCAGTGTCTTCGTGATAGAAAGTATTTATCTGCATAACACCAACGTCACTCGTGTTAACTATTCCGCGTACAATATTCCCGTTTGAGTCATAGTGACGAAATGTGCTTTCACACCTTGCAACTTCAGCAAGTATGGGTACGTCTGTGTAATATTCCCTCACGTACTCCTCTACTGTTTGCGCGTCGCCAAAAAGACCTGCCTCTGTAGCATCAGTTGAAAATATCGGGTTCAACAGCATCATTATTGATGCAAAAAAAGTTAATGTGTTCAAAATTTTATTGTTAGTAAACAAAAAATCCGTGTTACCGGACTTCAATGTTTATACCACTTTTAAGGGTATTGTCAATACCCTATAACTTACCTAAATAGTATACAGAGCTCTCTCAATAAGGAAAGGCACCTATTCAGTATCGCCTTCTGCCCTTATATTAAGCCGTATTGTGATTTATTTTGTTCTATTTATTTTTTCTTGTTATTGTTCCCACATACACCTAAAATCCCGGCAGAAGTGTTTACTTTGCCGGGATTTTTGTTGACAGACTTGAATGCCTGCTGTTTAAAAACTGAGCATGAATGACGAACCGATCTCCGTTAGTGTTTCCAAGAAAACACCTTCTACAGCGTCATCATCTTTGTACTTCGTGGCAAAGAAAAGTCGTTTGACTTCATTCTTGCCAGCCCGTAGTAGCGCTTGTCTGTGGTCTTCTTGCCTCTCGTTTCGTTCGGCTTCGCTTGCTCCCTCCCTCTCCATGCGACAAATCATTCTGACGAGCGCCTCATCGGCTCGCATGACTTTGACAGCAAACCGCCTTGCCGCCCATTTGATTCTTTCTTCGGCCGCTCTCTCTGGAGTTAAAACTGGCAATTTTTGGGTAACCGCTAAATCCTCCTCGAGCTCCTGCTCAAGCATAACCGTACCTAAGTCACTCTCTTTCATGTTGCACCTCGCTTCTAGTATTTTGTGTATCTCTCGAGATTATACAACACTTGCTCCGCGTGTCAATGTTTATTTTTTCTTATTAAAGTTCTCAAATGCACGCAAAATTTCAAGCGGCATTGCAAAGACAACAGTATTTGACTGGTCGCTACTTAAGTCATTTAGTGATTGAAGTGTTCGCAAGTGTAGCGCACCTGTTTCAGCGTGCAGTATGTTTGCTGCCTTGGCCAAGTTGTCTGCCGCTATTACCTCTCCTTGCGCTTTAATAATTACAGAGCGCTTTTCCCGTTCTGCCTCTGCTTGCTTTGCAATTGTTCTCTCCATATCAGAAGGTAGAGCAATATCTTTCAACTCAACATTTTCTACTGATATCCCCCACTCATCTGAAGCCTTATCAACAATTCCCCTAATTCTGCCTGAAATTTTTTCTCTTTGTGAAAGCAGTTCATCAAGCTCTACTTCTCCAACAGCATTTCGCATAGTGGTTTGTGCAAGTTGACTCATTGCGTGAAAAAAATCCTCAACTACCAACACCGCACGCGAAGCATCGGTAACCTTATAATAGATAACAGCATTAACGCTTACTGAAATATTGTCTTTGGTAATCGCTCGCTGATCAGGAACGTCAACTGCTTTAACACGCATATCAATCTTGCGCATTGACTGAAAAATAGGAATAACAAGCCGCCACCCGGCGTGCTTCATTCCGGTATATTTACCGAGCGTAAACATAACCCCCTCTTCGTATTGGTTAACTTGTCGCAATACAAGGACAAGAACACCTATAGCAATTGCTATATAAGTTAAGAAATCAAACATACATCTATATTTAAATTATATGCCCCTAGTATACACCTATTTTAATTGTTGTCGTATGTATGCCAGCGCGCCATGTATCCCACCAAATGAGCCGAGCTCAGCGGCCACGACGCTTGGAATCTTTGGGAAAATTGTAGTAATCTCCTTCAAATATTTTTCTGTTTGAGGAACACTAATGGCCGGATCCCCCACTATCATAGAGCCTCCAAGAACTACAATATCTGGAGACCAATGGAGAATGGTGTTATAAATTCCGTATGCCAACCACCTTGGAAGCTCTTCCTCCCACAAGTCTATGTCCGGTACCTCATATGGCTCAACTCCAAACCGATGCTTTGTGGCAAGACCAGAAACCATATCTTCAAGATGCCCTGAAACACACTCTTTGCAAACAGTGTTATCAATGTCAATCATCTGGTGCCCAGGCTCAAACCCGTACGTTCTTGGAGCAATATTTCCGTTTATAATTCGAACCCCACCAACGCCAGTACTGACTGTGATATACACAACAATGTTATATCCCATACCAGCTCCGGCGTGCGCTTCTCCAAGACCTACAATCGCAGTATCGTTTGCAATATAAACTGACGTTTTTAATCTTGTAGACAATTCATCAACAAGCGGTCTTTTCACCCAATCTTTAAAATTTGGCTTTGGCACTGGAAGCATCATTTTTTTGTCTAGCGAAAGAGGCCCCCCTATTCCTCCTGCAGCAGCAACTATTGGTATTCCATCAGCTAATTCAAGCGCCACGTTTTGTATTTGCTCCATTCCCTTTTCAAAATTAGCGGGAGTGTCAAACTTCACAGGCTCCCCTTTCAATGCCTTTCCGTCTCTTGATGCTGCCACACGTGTTTTGGTTCCTCCAATATCAAATACAATATACATACTATTTTTCACTTAAAATCTTTTTTGTTTCAGTTTTGTAATTCTCTACGCTCGGCTGATTGAATGGATTAACATTGAAAAGTCTTCCAAGATACATCATCTCCATCATTTTAAACTGCATAAATGCACCAATCTCATATGGTGAAATATCTTCAAGAAGAACTTCTATAAACGGCCTGCCCCCTTTGGAGTATGCAGCTTTTACGCCTTCATATATTGAATCCATTATATCTTTGTTCGTTCTTCCACCCAGTTCTGGAATTATATTATTTATTATTCTTTCTTTGTTCACAATGATACTGTCCTGGTCCCCCGCAGTATTTATAAATGTAGTAATTTTGTCATTTGGTCCCCCAAGATAAAGTTGTGCCATCGAATGCAAATCTGTTGAGCCGATTGATACCTCTGGAGTAATTCCTGCACAAATTGAATTGCCCTTCTCATCTTCTCGTTTTCCTACACTCTCTGCCATTAACTGCCTGTACCATTTCCCCAGAGACTCAAGCTCAGGGTGAAATATAAAATTTGTATTTATTGTTTTTCCGTTTTTGTTTGAAAGGAAAATGGAAATTGCTGATTGCAGTGCAATGTTTTCAGAAAAAGTTTCGTCTAAACACAAATTACGCATGTTCAATGCTCCAGAAAGAAGCTCGTCTATGTCAATGTGTGCAAGAAGAAGTGGGAAAAGGCCCACAGCAGAAAAAACAGAATACCTTCCGCCTACTTGTTTTGGGATGTGTAATGTTCTGATTCCCTTTGTTTTTAGCTCTTTTTCGTATTCTGAACCTTCGCCCGTTATCCCTACGGTACGCTCATAGACACCCTCGCCAAATTTTCTTACAAGGGCTTCCAAAATAATTTCAGTATTTGCTATTGTCTCTGTTGTGCCACCAGATTTCGATATAGTTATCGTCAAAAATTCATCTATGTTCTCTATACTAGAATCAATCAATTCAAGGGTGCTCCTTAGAAGCAGAGTGCTGTTTGTGTCGACAAAAATAATTTTCGGAGCGTGTACATTTTTTATAGAATCAGCATACCCAAAAAGAGCATCATAAATTGCTTTTACTCCCAAATTTGAGCCACCTATTCCAATGAGAAAAATATATTTAAGATTTGGTCTTTCGACTTCAAGGTGAAGTGCCAAGACAACCTCTCTTAGCGCTAGGTCGGAAGGCAAATTAATTGATGCCTCTGGCGCTTCAAAATCAGCGACCTCTGCGACCTCTTTTAAAGATTGTATATAGGGCAGAAGTTCCTCAGCACGCTCTGCTGCTTCGTCTGCCTCTACACGTGCATGTGTGATGTTTACCAACATACAGTTCTAACACGCACCGTCTTTGCTACAATATTCGTAGACTTTTTTGGAAATTACTTCGTGCGCTTCCTCAACAGAATCTACGAGAGTGTAAATTTTTGTGTCCGACTCACTTATCGTTTGATGTTTAATTAATAAGCTCTCATCAAACCACTTCAGTAGCGGGCTCCAAAATTCCTTTCCGTATAAAATTATGGGTATATGTCTAATTTTCCCAGTTTTTACAAGTGTCATTAATTCAAATAATTCATCAAGTGTTCCGAACCCGCCAGGAAAATAAATATACGCTTCGGAGGCGAACGTGAGCATTACTTTGCGTGTAAAGAAATAATGAAAATTAAACGAGTCGTGTACGGCGGTATTGTGTCCCTCCCCGATTGGCATTTCTATATTCAGACCGACAGATTTGCCTCCCGCCTGAAAAGCACCGCTGTTTGCTGCTTCCATAATGCCTGGGCCTCCTCCTGTAATTACGGCAAACCCGTCTTTTGAAAGAAGTCTGGATAATTTGTTTGCTTCTTCATATATCTCATCGTCAAGACCACAACGTGCGGAGCCAAAAAATGTCACTGCCTTTTTGTATTTTCGAATCATTTCAAATCCCTCAACAAACTCGGACATTATTTTAAAAATCCTCCACGAATCGAGCGGATCATCGCCCTCTTTTCTGAGCAACTCTCCCTCTACGCGTGGGCGTATGTGCCTTACTTTATTGTTTTCTTTCTTTGCCATATTAATACTTGTTTATTGGGTTGCAGGCTTTGCATACGCCCAACTCTTCAAGTTTTTCTAAATAACTAATAACTGTTGATAGGAATGCCGCATGGCTCCATGTAAGGGGTGAAGCGGAAAGCTGTTCGCCCGTATAGGGGTTTAATTGTTCTGAGAGCATTCCGGTTGGAGATGCGTGCTTTGCAACCCAATTGAAAGACTCTTTAACTACGTCCAAATCTTTTTCTTCCTTCGCTTCCATTATATAGTATTGCGCCAGCCAAAGCGTTGTTATGAACCACGGATTTGACGGCATGTCTTTGCTTTGTCTAAAGTAATTATCTCCCACATAGCGTGGAACCCCCGTAATTCCCGTTTTAAGACACAATTTATCCTCTATTGTTTTTATTGATGTCTTTATCATTTCATCCTCTACTCCCAGAACTCCAAACTTCACAACGCCGAAGAAACTACTCATGTCGATTGTTGTATCTTTCTCTACCTCTCCGTTTTTGAAAGTAATAGATTTTACAAACATCCCGATATCCTTATCATAAAGATTGTCTATGATTGCATTTTGCATTTGTTCGGCAGTATCTCCGTATAGTTTGTGTTTTTCTTCTTTTCCAAGAAGCTTAGCAAACCTAGATGCCGCCCGTAGTGCTCCAAAAGTAGCAGCTGTTGTAAATGTATGAATTCCATACTTCTCCTCCCACAAGTCGTAGCTTGGATACGGCAGCCCGGTGTCTTTGTACGTATAATGGACCAAAAAATCTGCAGCTCGCTCAATTAGTGAGTTATATATTTTCTCGACAAACTCTAAATCTTTCGTAAGCTCATAATGATCCCAAAGGGCCCACAAGATGAGGGCAGTTTCGTCTTCTTGTATTGGAAGTTCTGTGTTTCCGTCGCGAATCCATGGGTGCCAAGAACTACCAAGCGAGCCGTCTGGCCTGTATTTGTGCATGAAATAACCTTCTTCTGTAATTACATCGCTACAAAACTGGAAGAAACGCTGAGCTGCATTAAAGCTCCCTACCTTATCAAAGGCATTTGCAGTAAGCGCACCATCTCTTGGCCAAAGATAACTGTATGTTCCTCTGCCATACTGAAGAAGGTCTGTGTCGCCCGCAGCAATTATTGAACCATTATCCCCCGTATGCGAACGAACCGTAAGCATGGAGTGCTTGAAGAGACGAATTGTCTTCTTTGAGAGACCGTAGAAGCTGAAATTTCGTCTATTCGCCCATGCCCGCCAATAGTCTCGTGTTGTTTTGATGAGATGTTGTGGTGATTTTCTGAGGATATACGAGTTTAGTTGTTGGACCTCACGAATAGACTCCCCCACAGTAATCCAGTAATGAAATGTCTCTTTATCACCTGCCTTGATGTCGAGAGTAACACCTATGGTTGAATCAACAGAGCCGTGTTCTATGGGATTTTTCTGCAACTCCCCGTCCTCAGCGTCAATGTGTGAGCCTTCTCTTCCTTCTATTTCAAAAATTCCAATAGTGTAGTCATCAAAACTTTTATCCCCCCACTGAGCGTTTATTAAAAAGGCCCTTCTTCCTTTGTAATGAATGACAGACCTACACCTTGGGTCAAAATATGCTGTATCTCCTCTGTGTGTTTCGCTTATTTCAAATTGTTGTGAAAAGAAGACTTTAATATCCCTATCGTTGTCTCGAAGATTATGTACTGTGACTTCTCTAATAAATATATTTTTTTCATTGTACACAACATCGTCCAAAAGAATCTTTACCCCAATCCTGTCGTTTGTTGCAACAAATGTGCAGGTCTCTTCATTGTGACTACAATCCACTTCTTTTGTCCACGACGGATGATTTGTCCAATACATTTCTCCATCAACAAATACGCCGAGCCTGTGTAGATGCCTGCCGCTCACATGGTTTTCGTGTCCAACATATGGATAATAGAAATCTCGTACCTGAGCATTTTCATCGGTACAAACAAGCATCTTTCCGTTTCCGTGTGTAAAAAGTCGTGACATATTATTTGCTTTCGTAGTCCTTAAGGCAAAGTCTTACTTTATCTGTCATGGCGCTTTGCTTTTTTGCTTTTCTCACCTTCTCCGCACATCTCTTGTCATAGAGTGTTTGTTCAATCCAATCTGCAAAATCATTTCTTGCTCCTTCTGTGTGGTGTGCAAATTGCTCTGGAGTAATCTCACCTTTGAGGGCGCTGTGGAGCTCTTTCAAATCACTCAAGATAGGCCCGTTATTAACCCAAAAGCAATTATGCGGCAAGATTTCAATTAATTCTTTTTTTATTTTCCCTCGCATAATGTTCCCAGTTTATAGTTTGGCGGCCTCCCTCTTTGTTTTGATTATCCTATTTCCACCCTCTGCTCTTTTCAGTCTTAAACGTAGGTCATTTAGCGCATTCATGAATGAAATATGAGCGTCGTATGGTGATTCATAAGGACTAAAGTATGCATGGACATCGCCGTCGTTGAAGTACTTAGTGCACATATAATAGAAGTGGTCTGAGGTTTGTAGCTTCCTCCAGTCTTCAATTAACTCTTTATCTGCCGTTCTGAGAATCTGCTCTTCCATGTCATAAAGTGCTCTTATTGAAGTTTGCTGAATGTCATTTCCAAGCCAAGCCGTTAAGTCTCTTTCGGTATCTGCCCACGTAAGCACGTGAGGAACGTCAAACTCTCCGACAGGGTCATAGCTCTCTATTGTTTCTGTTGTAGTCTTAAAACCCGTATCCGGATGCTTTAAAATTTCCTTTGGAAGCGCCCGCAAGAAATCAAAAATACCAGTGTCAGCCCATTGATGCTCCCCTAGAGTTTCATAGTCCATAAAAAGGTTTATTGTGTTCGCGTTCCCATGATGAGAAAAAATCCATTGTGCATATTTTTCTGCCGAAAGAGGCCATCCAGCCCAACTCTTCTGTCCAAACCTAAACGCGATATCGTCAGAAAGTTTATAGTTTTTGAGTAAAACTTTTATTTTGCTCCTGCCCACTGGAGTATACAAAAAGTTTGGGCTTCTCCATCCTAAAATTCCTTCCCACCCCTCTGCCATAATGCCTATATACCCATTTTCTTCAGCCCAGCTTGCCAAATCGTTGTTATAACAAAGTTCAGTATGTCGAAATACTTTTGGCTCATAATCAAATAATTGTTTAATGCGAGCGCGATGCTGTTTTACCTGCTTTGCAAACTCTTTCTGTGAATACAAAAACGCAAGAGAGTGGTGGTAAGTGTCGGCAAGAACTTCTACTCGCCCCGAGGCAACCAACCTCTGAAAGCTTTCGAGCACATGTGGTGCATATGTTTCAAGCTGGTCAAGCACTACTCCCGAAAACGAGAGCGAAAATCGAAATTCTGGATGTTCGTCTAGAAGCTCTTGCAAGACCGCGTTGCCTGGTAGATAGGACTTCTCAGCAACCTTTTCTATTATCCATTTGTTGTCTAGGTCTGTTCCAGAAGAATCATTGAAATAATTGTGATCATTGCCTATATCAAAAACACGATATCTTTTTATTCTATATGGTTGGTGAACGTGAAAATATGGACAAATAGTTAACATGGTGTTTATTGTGTTTTAGATTTAAAAAAATTAATTAGTTCCTCGTATATATTCATGCATTTGCCTGCAGCTTTTTCCCAAGTTACTCCTCCAGCTTCTGCCATTCCATAATTTTTAAGTTGAGTTGCAAGCCCTTCACTCCTTAAAACAGCTACAATTTTATCAGTAAGAGCATCAGTATCCCAAAAATCTACTTTTAGAGCGTGCTTTAGTACTTCTTGCACACCGGATTGTTTTGAAATTATCACTGGTGTCTGTCCCTCAAGCAGCGCCTCAAGCGGAAGAAGACCAAATGGCTCTGAGACGCTTGGCATGATGAAAACATCTGCAGAGCGTAAAAGACATGTTCTCTCCTCTCCTTCAACAAACTTTGTTATGAAAAGTACTTTGTCCGATATACCCAGACTTGCTGCTTGGTGTATCAATTGTGCCTCCATGTCTCCAGTTCCAGCAACAATAAATATAGTATTCGGCTCAAACCGTAAGACCTGCTCAGCTGCTTTCAAAAAATAATCAGCCCCTTTTTGAATTGTAATCCGTCCAACAAATAAGACTATCTTGTACCCAGCCTCCTTTAGCGAAAGCACCTTGTCGGTTGCTGCATTGGTTAGTGCGCCTAGGTCGAGCACTCCATTGTGTACAACGCGAACTTTATGTTCATCTATTCCATATTTGGCAACAATAATATTCTTTGTATATTCTGAGACAGCGATAACCGCATCAGCTTCTTCCATTCCATATTTCTCAATTGCGTACGTTGAAGGGTTTGCATTATCTCCACCAGCTTGGTCAAAACTTGTTGCGTGTACATGAACAACTAGTGGTTTCCCACTAATTTTTTTTGCCTCAACGCCGGCAAGCATCGAAAGCCAGTCGTGCGCATGGATGACATCAAAATCTTCACTCCTTGCTATTTTACGAATATGCAATGCATACAATCTAACCTCTTCTAGAAGCGAGCTTCCGAAAAATATTTTTTCTCCACTCTTAAGTCGGAGCTCATATTCCTCACTTGTCATATATACAGAGCCCGCTGTGCCACCGTTTCTTTCCGTACCCATAATCGGCAGATCTGCAAACAGAAACCTTATACACGGGTGAGAAACATCTATTTTACGAGGCAAAACAAAAGAAATCTCGGCGCCTTCTGTGTAGCTTAGTGCTTGGGCAAGCCCAAGACACGCAAAGCCAAGTCCACCCGTACTATGTGGTGGAAACTCCCACCCCAACATCAAGATTTTTGTTCTAGTTGATCTACTCATTTTTAAGGAACTTATACTGAAAAGACAATCCGGTGCAATGTGCGTAAGTTCCCCACACACAAAAAAGCACCATCTGAACGACTGTCTCTAGACGGCTTATTTTCTAACCCCACTCAATTTCGGCTTATGTGCCAGATGCATTTTTACTGCTTAAAAAAATAATGGGGGTGTTACATAAATAAGTATACACCTATATAAAATAAAAATCCCCTAAATATGTTGAAAACACTGGGGATAGAGACTGGTGCTATTTAGGATTTTTTGTTCCCTTTTCAATCCAGGGGATTGGAAATGTGTCAAACTCAGGAAGCATTTTTTTGTCGTGTAAAAGACGGGATGTGACTTCTGCGTGTGAGAGGGCCCCAGTAAGAGCGTTATGTGGCTCTGGCTCGCTAGGGATTCCTGTGTAATTCAAAACAGCGTCAAGATCAAGAGCTGAGCGGTGATTTGTCGCTGGAACATTCTTTCCGCGCTTAATAATATGCATAACGGCAAGGCTGTGTGTATCAATTGTCCTATACGCAAGCGGCCAGTTCAGATGTTCCCTTTCGGCCGCTGCTCTTAGAAAGTCTCTGTCAAAAGAAACATTTTGTCCTACAAGTGTCCTTTCGTTACATGTCTCTGACCATTTTAGAAAGTCCTTTACCGCCTCTCCTTCTGTCCTTTTGTTTTTGTCCTTTATTTCTTCTTCGCTAAATCCACAAATCGCAAGTGAGTCTTTGTTTATGCGAGAGCCCTCCCATATGCGACATTCGATATATATTCTATTCGATGGATTTTCATATTCAAGAGCCCCAATTGAAACAATTGAGTTTTTTTCATAGTCAACGCCGGAAGCCTCTATGTCGACAACTATCATAATGTGTTTAGCATAACACTATTTTAGTCCTTTGCAATTTTGTGCAGGAGTATATCCTGACTCTTCTGCTTCTCTGACACTTCCAAACTCAATACGGTTTTCCCCCTTTATTCGCTGTGCCCCACTACACCATGGAAGGTGGTATTTTGTTCCCTGCTCTGAGGCAACCACTCTTTTGTCCTCTGCGAAGAGCTCCGTGTCGTCTATATGAACAGTAGAGCTCCCCCTTACCTCAACGGACAATCTGCCAAGTCCAAAGCCTCCAAACCCGATTAGAATGAGAAGCAGAATTATGAGCAATTTTTCCCTCTTGGGAGCTATAAATCTAACTATTTTGTGATATATATCTATAAAACTTGTTGTTCCCTCTCTAGCTTGATTTTGATGTTTCTTTCTTGTATACTCCTCTAGAACACCAAATTTAGGTAATTATAACAAGTTATGGCGCATAGAAAAGCTGGAGGATCAGCAAAAAACTTACGAGATTCGAACCCGCAGTTTTTGGGTGTAAAGCTCTATGACGGAGAGGCTGCAAAAGTTGGTGCTATCATTGTGCGACAACGTGGAACCAAAATTGCTGCTGGGAAAAATGTTGGTACCGGAAAGGACCACACACTATTTGCTTTGGCTAAGGGAAAAGTGCTGTTTGCAAAAAGGAGAAAGACTCGGTACGATGGAAAATCCGTAACGCAAAAAATTGTAAGTATTGTCTAATGTGCATAACTTTTCCGCTTTTCACCAAGAAAAACATACAAAGTCAAGAAAGCCTTAAGTTCAAGGCTTTTTTAAGCAATTAAGGGAGGTGTGTGTTCCAAAAAATCGTGATATCCACCTATCTGCACATTTATACACAGCATTTATACACAGGTTATGCACCGTTTTGTGCAAAATAGCCATTTGACCTGTTTATTAAAAGAATTCGATAATATAGATAAGTTTACCGTTATGGATTATACGATTCTTAACTAAACTAAATCTACTGTGCTCCTGTCGTTGCACATTAGTGCAAAGGCGAGGCACGAAAAAATAAAAACATTGCGGAATCTTCGTCCATAAAAGAGTAAACCCAGCCAAAGAGAAAAGACCCGGCTTTCCGGGTCTTTTTTCTATTCCACACTCGAAAAAAAATATGTCCGTCTATTCTGGATTAACGGTTAGTTTGAAGGTGCCAGCCTTCTCACCGACAGTGACTGGTATTTGAAATTCACCAACCGCTTTAATTGCTTGTGGCAATTTAACCATATCTGGATCAAGATTAATTTGCGCATCGCGCCTTAGTGCTTCAAGGATCTCTTCTGTATGAAGCCCTTGGAACAGATGGCCCTGCTCATTTGCTTTAGCTGTAATTGTGGCCTCGGCCTTCTCTAGGCTCTTGAAATCCTTTTCCAATAGCTTAGCTTGTACCTTTCTCTCGGCAGCATATCTCTCCTTTAATACTTCGACTTCCTTGAGCTTGCTGTCAATTGCTAATTGAGCCAATTTTTTCGGAAATAGGAAATTTGTGGCATAACCATTGGCTACGTCTTTGATGTCATATTTTCGTCCCAATTTAGACACATCTGTAAGAAGAATCACTTTCATATATCAATTAATTACTCAATAGTGGAGGGAGTATAGCACAATTTCGGAAATTCTACAGATTTAGCGCGCTTTTAAAAGACTTACCGCTTTTTGGAGTTGTGGGTCCCTTCCCCATTCAATATCATCAGCTGTCATCTCAACCTCATAATCAGGTGTTAGGCCCCCCTCTGAAATAGAAAGACTTCCTGGGGTAAGCCACCTGGCTATCGTCACCTTAAGTGACGTGTTGTCTGTAACATCAAGAAGTTGTTGGACTGAGCCTTTCCCAAAAGAAGTTTCCCCTACAAGTGTAGCAATGCCGTGCTCGGCAAGTGCGCCCGCTAAAATTTCAGAAGCTGAAGCTGAGACTTGATTAA
>Ga0255052_10000527_pt1 | contig 30622 bp, 28 predicted proteins | sample JV7_2_21_MG_FD_188632 | JGI IMG/M metagenome (GOLD analysis project Ga0255052, IMG submission 188632) | Seawater microbial communities from Jervis Inlet, British Columbia, Canada - JV7_2_21 | ecosystem: Environmental > Aquatic > Marine > Inlet | place: Canada: British Columbia | collected...
TCGATTATCGCAAGCCTGCTGGGGACCGCCCTCTACATGTTCATGGCACAACTCGTCGAACAGGCCATACCGAATGCCGACGAGCAGACGCGGTTTTTCTCAAACATCAACAATGCGACGAATGCGCTGGCCCTGTTGGGGCAGCTGCTGATCGTCAAACATGTCGTCCGTCGCTTTGGTATCGGTGTATCCATGTCATTGCTGCCCATCGCCTCTGTAGCAGGATTCATTCTGCTGGCCATCGAGCCGACACTGGCGATCGTAGCGTTAATTACAATTATCAGGCGTGCGCTTGGTTTCGGTTTCAGTAAACCAACCTCTGACATGCTGTACTCGGTCGTCACACCGGAAGAGAAGTACAAGACCAAGAACTTCATTGACACAGCCGTGTACCGTTCGGGAGATCTTGTTGGCACGTGGACGATCAGAGGATTCGTGGCAGCTGGATTATCTATCCCGGCCATCTCGGTTGTAATGCTGCCATTCGCGGCAGTCTGGGGCGCCGTTGCGTTGTGGCTGGGCCGTGACTATCGTCGCCAAGCCAAGCAGCTCAAAGAACAAGGCATTGCGTGATCCACGACGAGAGGTTGGCACCAGCATGAAAAACGCGAGCTTACTGCGCCGGCTTGGCGCGGTTGTTTACGACATTCTGCTCGTCTTCGCGTTACTTATGTTGGTAACGACGTTTTTCCTCATAACCCGTGGCGGTGAAGCAGTGGAGCCGTATACGTTGCCGCATCAATTAACCTCCTTCGTCGTCATTTACACGTTCTTTGTCGGATTTTGGATTAAGTCAGGCAGCACGTTAGGCATGCTCGCCTGGGGGCTTCGAGTGGAAACACGCGATGGCCAGGTGCCGACGTTTGCCAGAGCCAACCTGCGTTTCTTCGCGGCAATCGTGTCCTGGGTAGCGGTGGGACTCGGCTTCGTATGGCAGCTGTGGGACAAAGACGGGCTAACCTGGCATGACCGAATGAGCGGCACACGCCTCAGGCACTACCCCAAGCCAGAGCGAAGTCGCGGCTAAAGCCGCTCCCACAGGAGCTTACAGGATCCGTCGCGGCTAAAGCCGCTCCCACAGGAGCTTACAGGATTCATCGCGGCTAAAGCCGCTCCCACAGGAGCTTACAGGATCCGTCGCGGCTAAAGCCGCTCCCACAGGAGCTTACAGGATCCGTCGCGGCTAAGGCCGCTCCCACAGGAGCTTACAGGATCCATCGCGGCTAAAGCCGCTCCCACAGGAGCTTACAGGATCCGTGGGAGCGGCTTCAGCCGCGATTACCTTATTCGGTTGAGTGCAAAGACCGTGACAAACGCGAGAACCAGCGATGGCACCCACGCGATCACAGCAGGATCGAAATTATATACCTGACCCGAGTTGGCGAGCATCTCACTTGCCAGGTAGTAAGCAAGCCCAATAACGATTCCGATCATCAAGCGGGCACCAGCTCCGCCCGTCCGCAACGAACCAAATACAAATGCAAGCGCCAGAATCGGCATGATAATAACTGTCGCCGAGCGCGCTACGCGATACCACAATTCCGTCGCGTAGCGACGCGTATCCAGGCTGTTTCGTTTCAGGTAAGCGATGTAGCTGATTAGCCCGCGACCCGACAGGCTTTGTGGTTTAACAAGTGAAATACCGAGCACTTCGGCGTCAATATCGAATGACTCCACAGCAAGCGACGATTCGACGACCTGGACTCCATCATCTTCGAAGCGAGTCTCACGGAAATTCTCGAGTATCCATCTGTCGTTCTTATCAATGCCGGAATTCTCAGCTTTGGCAATAGACGCAAGCCTGTTGTTCTCATTAAACCGAAACATGTAGATGCTGCCAAACTCAAACTCCGAACTAACGCGCTCAAGATGTAACACGAATGAACCATCGCGAATCCAGGCAGCGTTGCCGAGACGATCGTCATCCTGCTGATAACGCGCCTCAAGCCGCATATTGCGAGCGTAATAATCGAGAGGCGGCCCGATGAATTCACCAAGCAGGCCCGTGAACACAAACAATACAAGACCGGTGATCGCAACCATGCCGGACAGTCTCTTGATTGACAGCCCGGCCGATCGCATGACAATGATTTCGCTGTTCGCCGCCAGAGCACCCAGCCCAAGCAGCGAACCGATCAACGCGGCCACCGGCAGCATTTCAAACGCCAATTGCGGCAGACGCAGTACCGTGTACAGGATTACCCGGGGTGTTTGGTAGTCACCTTGCGTGTCATCAAGCTCGGCGATGAATTCAAATAAGCCAGCGAGAGCGAGCAGCACCACCAGCACCAATGCTGTCGAGGCAATAATGGCGCGCATCATGTACTGACTCAGTATTCCGTTCACGATAACAATCTCTTATGAACGGAATTCTGTACGCCAAGCATGCCAAGCGCGAGCAGCAGTACTGCACCATGCACCCACCAAAGGCCCAGAATCGGAGACACGCTACCCTGCTCCACCCACGCTTTCGCTGCGCTGAGCATGTTCAAATAGATAATAAAAACGAGCAGTCCAATCGCAAGCCTGCCGTAACGCCCGGCACGCGGCTGCGTCTTGCTAAGCGGCACCGCAAGAATGCCGAGAATGAGCGTCGCCAGTGGCACGCCGATGCGCCAGTGCATTTCCGCCACGTGCTCGAGTTCACCGGCTTGCATCAGTTTGAAAAACGACATCGCACGTGGTGTTGGGTCGGGAGGGTCCAGGCTCGGAAGACGATAAGGAATTCCGTGTTCTGCAAATTCGACGACGCGAAATTGCGAAGTCCCCGGCACACCTTCGTAACGCCGACCATCTTTGAGAACGAGAAACCGTACATCCGGGTTGTCGGACTCGACCTGCTCGCCCCGCTGAGCAACGACCACTTCGACGACTCCATTGCCCAAGCGTCGTTGCAGAAACACATTCTCCATCGACCCGTCGGGTAAGATGCGTTCGCCGTAGACGACAGCGGTGTCCGGCCCAACTTCAGTGAACTGACCAGGCTCGATGCTCCCAAGATCGGCCTCGCGACGTGCTTCAGCACCGATACGATCTACAGCCTGTAGAGTTCTTGGACCGAGGTCGAGCGAAAGCCAGGCGACTCCGACCGCGAGAGGTACGAGCAACCACATGAGCGGTCGATAGATATCTGCGGGCCCGACGCGGCACGCCATCATTGCCGGCAATTCGCTATCCCGATACAAACGCCCGAGTGCCATCATTACAGCGAGAAACAGACTGATCGGAACGACGATCGTCAGGTATTGAACGCCGGAAAGAGCGATAACGTCCATTGCCGCGCCCTTGGGCAGCCTGCCTTTGGCAACATCCCCGAGAACTCTCGCAAACTGATTGGTAAGCAGAATCAGCAGCAGAACCATTGTCACGCCCAGCCAGGTCGAGGCTATCTCGCGAAAAATGTAGCGATCGAGTATGCGGCGCATCGAAGTCTGTGATTTCTTTGGACGGAATCAGTTAGACTACCGCTTTTGTTTTGCTCGGGACAGCCCTTGCGTCACAGCGTATCCAGGCTTCGCCCCCCCAACAAGCACAAGTCAATTTATGGAATATTTCACGACTACCAGCAAAGCCTCACGCCGGGCCGTTGACTGCGTCATCGTAGGCATCTACGAACGCGGGAAACTGGGTGCCGCTGCGGCCGATATCGACGCGGCCAGTAAAGGCATCATCAAACGACACATCAAAAGCGGTGACGTATCGGGGACTCTCGGTCGATGCTCTGTACTGACCGGTGTTACGGGCGTCAACGCGTCACGCGTCGCTGTTGTGGGACTGGGCAAAGTCAGTTCATTCGGCATTACTCAGTATCGCAAAGCTCTTGCCGCTGCGTTGAAAGCCATTTCGCAAAGCAAGAGTCACCAAATCCTGAACTGCCTGACACTTGAACAGACTGACAGCGCAGGGATTTATTACCGGGCCCGTCATACAGCTCAGTCCGTTGGTGATGCGCTGTATCGCTTCACTGCAATGAAGAGCGGTAGAAAAAAACCGGGAATGCCACTGAAGAAGATCGGAATGGCAATCGCCAAACGCAGCGACGCAGCGAAGGCGATGCGTGGCGCCGAACACGGCGAGGCAATCGCGTCCGGCATGTCGCTCGCCAAGGACCTCGGCAATCTGCCACCGAATGTCTGTACTCCGAGTCATGTTGCGAGGACGGCGCAGAAGCTCGCTCGCCAGTACAAGAACCTGCAAACACGCGTTCTGAACGAAACCGAGATGAAAAGACTCGGCATGCACTCATTGCTGTCGGTTACCGCGGGCACCAAAGAGCCCGCCAAGCTGATCGTCATGCAATACAAGGGCAAAGCCGGGCAAAAGCCCGTTGTGCTGGTCGGCAAAGGCGTTACCTTCGATTCGGGAGGCATCTCGCTCAAGCCCGGTCCAGGCATGGATGAAATGAAGTTCGACATGTGCGGCGCTGCCAGTGTTATCGGCACAATCGCCGCTATTGCGAAACTCAAATTGCCGATCAATGTCAATGTCGTCGTACCGGCAGTCGAAAACCTGCCCAGTGGCAAGGCAACAAAACCCGGGGATATCGTTAAGAGCATGTCCGGACAAACGATCGAGATTCTCAACACCGATGCCGAAGGACGACTGATTCTCTGCGATGCACTGACCTACTCGCGCCGTTTCAAGCCGGATGCGATCATCGACGTTGCGACCTTGACCGGAGCATGTGTTGTTGCACTCGGCCACCATCGCACGGCCGTAATGAGCAATGACGATGGCTTATCCGGCAACATTGTCGCGGCTGGCGTTTCCTCAGGCGACCGTGGCTGGCCGATGCCGCTTGGCGAGGAGTGGGCGGCCCAGCTCAAGAGCAATTTCGCCGACTTCGCGAATGTCGGTGGTCGTGATGGCGGCACCATCACCGCCGGCTGCTTTCTCAGCAAATTCGCAGATGGAATGAAATGGGCACACCTGGACATCGCCGGTACGGCATGGAAGTCCGGACGGCTGAAAGGTGCGACCGGTCGACCTGTACCGATGCTTACCGAATTCCTGCTGGCGCGCTGTGGCGTGCTGCCGTAATGGCCAGGATCGACTTCTACATCCTTAAGCAATCCGGCCAGCAATCGCGCCAATCTTTTGCCTGCCGGCTGGCTGAAAAAGCTTATCGGCTTGACAATACTGTGCATATCCATGCGGGCAGCCAAAGCGATGCACAACGACTTGACGAGTTGTTGTGGACGTTTCGTGATGGCAGCTTCGTACCACATCATTTAGTCGCGAAATCCGGCGCGGACGAGGAATCGCCCGTGACCATCGGCTGCGACGGCTCTTGCGCGGAGCCCAGGGACTTGCTGATTAACCTGGGTGACGACATTCCTTCCTGCGCTGGAACTTTCCCGCGCATCGCGGAGCTTGTAACCTCCGATGCAGAATGCAAGCAACTAAGCCGCAAACGATTTGCCGAATACCGTGACCAGGGACATACACTCGAAACTCACAACGTGTAGCCCGTCCCGCAGCTCCTAAACCTACCTATAGACGCATGGACAAGTCCTACCAGCCACAACACCTAGAACAACGCGTGTATGCGCGTTGGGAAGAGCGCGGGTATTTCGCACCGCAAGGCGATGGCGAGCCCTATTGCATCATGATTCCACCACCAAACGTGACCGGCACACTGCACATGGGGCATGCATTCCAGGACACGATCATGGATGCATTGACGCGTTACAAGCGTATGCAAGGCTGCCGAACACTCTGGCAACCCGGTACTGACCACGCCGGAATTGCGACACAGATGGTGGTTGAGCGCTTACTGAATTCCGAAGGCACGAGCAAACGTGAAATTGGCCGCGATGAATTCGTGCAACGCGTTTGGCGATGGAAAGAAGAATCCGGCGGTCAGATCGGTAATCAGCTTCGCCGTCTCGGCGCATCCCTGGATTGGAGTCGTGACCGATTCACGATGGATGAAGGTTGTTCGGCGGCAGTCACCAGGGAGTTCATCGACCTGTATGACGAGGGGCTGATCTACCGCGGCAAGCGACTCGTTAACTGGGATCCTGTTCTGCACACCGCTTTGTCCGATCTCGAAGTGCTGTCTGCCGATGAAAACGGACACCTGTGGCATTTCCGCTATCCACTCGCATCAGGTGAAGGCTATCTTGTCGTTGCAACCACGCGGCCCGAGACAATGCTCGGCGATAGCGCCGTTGCCGTTCATCCTGACGACGAACGATACAAGCACCTTGTTGGTCAGGACATCATCCTGCCCATAGTCGGTCGGCACATTCCTGTTATCGCCGATGACTACGTCGACGCGGAGTTCGGTACCGGTTGCGTCAAGATAACGCCAGCACATGACTTTAACGACTACGACATCGGCAAACGCCACGACCTGCCGATTTTCAACATCCTGACCGACGATGCGGCACTTAATGACGATGTACCTGAGGCGTACCGCGGCATGGATCGGTTCGAAGCCCGCGACGCCATTGTTGTGGAATTCGAAAGCATGGGCCTACTCGACCAGGTCGAGGACTACGTCGTCAAGATTCCGCGCGGCGACCGCTCACATGCCATAGTCGAGCCATACCTGACGGACCAGTGGTACGTGAAGATAGAGCCACTTGCCAAAGCGGCGATCGAAGCAGTCGAATCGGGAAAGATTCGGTTTGTGCCCGAAAACTGGTCAAAGACCTACTTCGACTGGATGTACAACATCCAGGACTGGTGCATCAGCCGTCAATTGTGGTGGGGCCACCGCATTCCGGCCTGGTATGACGACGAGGGCAAGGTCTACGTCGGGCACTCGGAGGACGATGTCCGTAAGGAACACGACATAGCCAGTGACATCACACTGCGCCAGGACGAGGACGTGCTCGACACATGGTTCTCATCGGCGCTTTGGCCATTCAGCACGCTGGGTTGGCCGGAACAGACGGATGCACTCAAGGAATTCTACCCGGGCAACGTGCTTGTTACCGGCTTCGACATTATTTTCTTCTGGGTCGCACGCATGATCATGATGGGCATCAAGTTCATGGGCGACGTGCCGTTTCACGAGGTATACATCCATGGCCTGATCCGCGATCAGGATGGCCAGAAGATGTCAAAATCCAAGGGAAACGTTTTAGACCCAATTGATTTAATAGATGGCGTAAGTCTGGAAACTCTGCTTGCCAAACGAACGAGCGGCCTGATGCAAGACCACCTCAGGCCGAAGATCGAAAAAGCGACGCGTAAACAATTTCCGAACGGGATCGAGCCATACGGGTGTGATGCGTTGCGATTTACGTTCGCTGCGCTCGCGACGACCGGTCGCGACATTCGATTCGATCTCGGTCGCATCGAGGGCTATAAGAACTTCTGCAACAAGATTTGGAATGCCGCTCGCTATGTATTGATGAACACCGAAGATATCGGCGCGGGGGACATTGAATTCTCGTCAGCCGATCTGTGGATAAGAGCTCGACTGGACACCACTGTGGCGGCCATGCACGAGGACTTTGCTGCCTATCGACTCGACCTTGCGGCACAGGCGATTTATGAGTTCACCTGGCGTGAGTTTTGTGACTGGTACCTCGAACTGTCGAAGCCTGTACTGCAATCCGACGATGTAGCCGATGCATTGAAACGCGGCACGCAGCGTACGTTGATCGATGTGCTCGAATCATTGTTGCGGCTGATCCATCCGCTGATGCCTTTTATCTCCGAGGAAATCTGGCAGCAGGTTGCGCCGCGTGCCGGAATCGAAGGTGAGACGATCATGCTGCGCCCATACCCGCAGGCCGATAACGACGCGGACTACGGCGATTCGGTCGCCGATATCGAATGGGTAAGGCAATTCATACTTGGCATTCGACAGATTCGTGGTGAGATGGATATTTCTCCCGGCAAGGCGCTGCCGGTTCTGTTGCAGCATTCCTCGAACTCCGACCGCGATCGGGCTGACAAATATTCAAACCTTCTGCATCGGGTTGGAAGAGTAGAGTCCGTCACTCTTCTCAGTGACGACGAGGAGCCGCCGGCAGCAGCCACCGCCCTTCTCGGCGATTTGAGACTCCTTGTGCCAATGAAGGGCGTCATTGACGTCGACGCGGAACGAGCGCGCCTGGAGAAGCAGCAAGACAAGCTGAACACCGATCTGGCGCGAACCCGCGGCAAGCTGGACAACGAGAATTTTTTGAGCAACGCACCTGCTGAAGTGGTCACACAAGAAAGACAACGCGCCGCGGAATTCGAAAAGACCCTTGCCCAGCTGAGCGAGCAACTTGAGAAACTGGCGGAGCTCGTCTAGCACCCCATCAGGAATCTGAGTACTGCATCACAATCTGACCTGTTTTGAGTGCATTCGGGCCGGGCATCCGCGACGATAACGGGCATAATCAGTTGATAATTCTCTCTATACGAGGAGAAATGGATGCAGACCGGTAGCACGCTTGAGAAACTGCCAATCGGTAAGGACTCCGAGCGGGCGGCACTTGATCGGGCTCGAAAAGTACTCGGTACCATCATTCTCGGCAAAGACAGTCAGATTGCGCTGGCTCTTGCCTGCCTGATTGCTCGCGGTCACCTTTTGATCGAGGACTTACCCGGTCTCGGCAAGACGATGCTCGCCCAGTCGCTCGCCCAGGTATTGGGACTCAGTTTTCGTCGCATTCAGTTCACCAGCGACCTTCTGCCAGCCGATATCGTCGGTGTGTCGGTATTTCGGCAGGAACAGGGCGAGTTTGAGTTTCAACCTGGTCCGATTTTCTCGCAGCTGGTTCTGGCCGATGAGGTCAATCGTGCGACGCCAAAGGCGCAAAGCGCATTGCTCGAGTCCATGGAGGAATACCAGGTATCCGTCGATGGCAACACCCGACCTCTTCCCGAACCCTTTTTTGTTGTCGCAACCCAAAATCCAGCCGACCAAATCGGCACATTTCCGTTGCCTGAATCGCAGCTGGACCGGTTCCTGATGCGACTCGAACTTGGCTACCCGAATGAGGATAACGAGCGTGAGCTAATCACCGGCGAAGATCGGCGGGCAATGCTCGACGAAGTCGATGCGGCAGCAACGCCTGAGGTATTGCTGGAGCTGCAGAAATCCGCCGCCAACATGCACATGAGCGATCCACTTATCGATTACGTGCAAGCTCTCGTTCGGCAAACACGCGAATCACCCGACATCGACATCGGCCTGTCGCCGCGCGGCGCACTCGCACTCGTTGCTGCCGCAAAAGCGCATGCATTCGTCGAACACCATTCCGGGGTTTACCCCGACGACATTCAGGCCGTGTTTGCGGCGATCGCCGGACACCGCCTGAAACCGGCCGGTAACACGACATATCGTTCTGCCGCCGAACTCTGCCAGCATGTCCTCGATACCGTGGCCATTCCCTAGTTTAGGGATCAAAGCATCCCTTTCGGCCGCCGCCAGTCGGCGGGTTCTGCGCTGGGCCAGGAAGCGCCAGGGCATTGATCCGTCTGTCACTCAATTGCGGCCTGGCCGTGTTTACATCCTGCCCACCGGAGTTGGCCTGGTCTTTGGATTGATGGCATTCGCAATGTTGTTGGGTTCCATGAACTACAACAACAATCTGTCGTTTGTGCTGACGTTCATCCTGGCCGGAATTGGCTTTGTATCGATGCACCAGTGCCAGCGTAATCTCGTTGGCCTCGAATTGAGTTTCGCCGGCGTCGAACCGGTTTTTGCCGGGCAATCTGCCCAGTTTCGTGTCGCAATCACCAACCACGCAAAGAACCCCCGCCACCGCATCAGGTTGTATACCGACACCACAATTAGCGAGATTCACGATTTGTTACCGGGCGAGAGCAAGGTCTTTGTTCTGGCTGTTGCTACTGAAAAACGCGGCCGGATTCCGCTCGAGCGATTTGGTATTCGTACCTTGTTTCCGTTCGAGTTGTTTCGTTCCTGGGCCTGGTTGCATATGAGCCTTAGCGGTCTCGTGTACCCACACCCGGCCGATCACGCACCTCAACCACCTCCGACCCAGATCGCACATGGCCACCGCCAACATGATGCGCGTGGCGAGGAAGACTTTGCCGGCCTGCGGAAGTTTCACGAAGGTGATTCGCCCCGGCATGTCGCCTGGAAAGCGTATGCGCGGAGTGGGCAGTTATTGTCGAAGCAATTTGCCGGTGCCGACACCAGCAGCCAGTGGTTCGACTTCAATGAAGTGGAAGCTGATAACACGGAAGCCCGGCTCTCAATCCTGACAAGCTGGATCATCAATGCTGACCGGACTCGTGAGGATTACGGCCTGCGTATTCCTGGAGCGGAATTTCCGCCATCACATGGCGCAAGCCACCGTCGAAGATGTCTTGAGACGCTGGCGCTATATGGGCTGGACAAACGCAATGGTTAGGCCGCGCGGAACAGACGGTTCGCTGCTCGCCAGCCTGCCGTGGACGTTGCTTGCGCTGGCTGTCTCGCTCGTCCCGCATATCCAGTTCTTGCCATTCTGGATTACAGGCGCTTTTGTCATCTGCGCGGGATGGCGTTACGTCATGGAAAAACGCCGCCGGCCGTTGCCGTCGACGTGGTTTCGCGCGCTGCTCGCGCTAATCTGTTTCCTTGGCGTACTCGCAACCTATTCGTCTGTCAGCGGCGTGGGTCCAGGTTCCGCCCTGCTCGCCATCATGGCGGCTCTCAAGCTATTAGAAACACGCAAGCGACGAGACCAGTTTGTATTGCTGTTTATATCTATTTTTCTCGTCATGTCGTCGTTATTGCGGGAACAGTATCTGTGGTCGCTGCCTTACCTGCTTGGCTCAGTCGTTCTGATCATGACCGCCTGGCTCCGGATGTCAGCAGCCAAGCATGAAACGGCCGGCCGCAGTTTCAGGACTGGCACGCGTCTCGTGCTCTATGCCGTACCTTTGGCGTTGGCTATGTGGATCTTCTTTCCGCGTATCGCGACGCCGTTCTGGTCAGTTCCGATCGACACCAGCCAGGCTACGTCCGGTTTGAGCGATACGATGAGCCCGGGTGACATCAGCTCCTTATCGCTATCGGACGAAGTCGCGTTCCGTGTTGCTTTCGACGACACAATTCCGGAGCCACGACAGCGCTATTGGCGCGGTCTCGTGCTAACCCGATTTAATGGCCGCACCTGGTCCGGAACGGACCCGATCGTCGGCGCGCGTGCGCACGAGCAGGTGGTCGTGAGCGGCGATCCGATCGGCTACGAGATAACACTCGAAGCCACGCGCCAGCAGTGGGTATTTGCTCTCGACATGCCCTGGACGTGGGACCTGTCGCGCACTTTCATGGGGCCGCAACAACAGCTCGCTCGGGCACAACCCATCGACCAGCGGGTCGCATACAAGGCGACGTCATATCCGGAATACCGGACTGATGTCGAACTGAGCAGCTTCGCGCGCGATTACTACTTGCGGATGCAAGAAGGAAGTAACCCACGTTCACTCGCTCTCGCGCGATCAATGCGCGCGACCGTCGGATCGGAAGCCGCCTTCATCGAAGCGGTGCTAATGAAGTTCCATGAGGAAGAATATTTTTACACGCTGGAACCGCCGCCGTTGGGCAGCGACCCCGTCGACCGTTTCATGTTCGAGACCCGGCAGGGTTTCTGCGAACATTACGCATCGGCCTTTGCCGTCATGATGCGTGCGGCCGGAATCCCATCTCGCGTCGTTCTTGGCTACCAGGGTGGCGAAGTGAATCCTCTGGGTGGTCACATGATTGTCCGTCAGTCCGATGCGCACGCCTGGACCGAAGTCTGGCTCGACGGTGTCGGCTGGCGTCGAGTCGACCCGACAGCGGCCGTCGCGCCGGATCGAATCGAGATCGCCCGCAGTGGATCGATGTTCGGCGGTGCTGGCGCAGCCTGGGGGCTGTCGGCACCATCGGCATTACTGCATCAGCTGACACTGACCTGGGACGCGATGAACGCGAAATGGAATGACTGGGTTCTCGGCTACGGCCCCGAAAAACAGGATCGCTTCATGGAATGGCTGGGCATGGATGATCCGGACTGGCGGAAGATGATGCTTACTCTCGTCGCCCTTGTCGTCGGCCTCATTCTTCTTATCAGTGTGCTCCTGAGCCTGCGCTACAGGCCGCCGACAAGAGACCGCGCAGCGGTTCTGTATGAGCGATTTGTGAAAAAGGCCGGTGTTGAGCCGCACACCGGAGAAACCCCTGCTGTGTTCGCTGTGCGCGCCGAAACTGAATCGCAGATACCGGCCGAAGCGATTCAGGCGGTTACCACTACGTATCTTGACGCGCGTTATGGACCCGGCGGCCTGGCCGCAATGCAGCGCCTGGAATCCGCCGTAGCAGCAGTGCACCGCCAATAAACAATGGTAGCAACGATAGCAGAACATATTTCGGATCGTCCGCGAGCGTGGCGAACAAGCCCACCAGAATCGGACCGAGCACATGCGACCCCTTAGTCACCATGTTGTAGAAACCGAAAAACTCACCGGGTTGATCCGCTGGGATCAGCGACGCGTACAGTGAACGGCTCAATCCTTGCACCCCGCCCTGCACACAGCCAATGATGATCGCCATCACATAAAACTGATGCACGTCAGTCATGAAAACCGCCCAGCTGGAAATCGCAACATAAACTGCGAGTGCGAAATAGATACCCAACCTCGGGCCAAACTGATGCCCAAAGAAACCGTACAACAGCGTCGCTGGAAAACCGACGAAGTTTGTGATCATCAAAGCCTTGACAAGGTCCTCTTGGGAAAAACCCAGACGCTGCCCGTAATTTGCGGCCATGAAAATAACAGTGAAAACACCACCGATATAAAGCCAGTACGCGAGCAAAAAGATGACGACGTTACGGTAGCGCCGAATCTCATGAATGGTGGATTTCAGTTCTTTGTAGGCAGCACGAATAACGCCACTCGCCACAGCGATGCCGCTCCTGTGTTCAGGCACGTATGCGACAAGTGGAATCAGAAACAGCGCCCACCAGGCACCGACCGAAACGAACGCGAACTTCATGGCCTCGTCGGCCGACGCAAGCCCGAATGTCCCTGGCGACGTCAGCATCCATACATGTAGTGCCAGGAGCGTCGCACCACCCAAATAACCGAACGAAAAACCAAGCGATGAAACGAAACTGTAATACCGCGGTTTGGTGACATCGATGATCAGGGAATCGTAGAAAACAGTGGAGCTGTAAAAGCCGATCGACGCGAACAGGTAGAAGCCGAGCGCCAGTGGCCAGTCCCCTTCATTAACAAGTCCCAGCATCGCCGTCATTGTCGCGCCAAGCAGCGCCAGGACAATCAGGAATCGCTTACGATAGCCGCCCGTATCCGCAATCGTGCCGAAAACCGGTGCCAGGATACTGACCACCGCGTTGGCTCCCGCCGTGATCCATGCAAGCCGCGCCGTTACTTCAGCTCCGGAATCGCCGACACTCCAGTAACTACCGAGAAACAACGGGAAAAGTACGGCCAGCACGCTCAATGCGAACGCAGAGTTTGCCCAGTCGTAGAGCGCCCAGGCAAAAACCTTTCTATCGATAGACAGGAACCGGCTCAATGCTCTCGCGTCTTGCGGAAAATAATGTCCGGCCAACGCTCCTCGGTCAGGTTGAGATTTACCTTGGTTGGTGCAATGTAGACGAGGCTATCACCATGGTCGAGCGCAAGATTGTCATGCGCCTTACGTTCAAATTTATCCAACATGTTGTCATCGTCACATTCGACCCAACGCGCCGTGGCAACATTGATAGCCTCGAACTGACATTCGACTTTGTATTCGTCGCGTAATCGGTGCGCCACAACGTCAAATTGCAGCGGCCCAACTGCACCGAGTATCAGATCGTTGTTGCGTATTGGTTTGAACAATTGTGTCGCACCCTCCTCGCAGAGTTGCGCGAGGCCTTTTTGCAACGCTTTGAGCCGCAATGGATCTTTCAGTACGGCACGGCGAAATATTTCAGGGGCAAAGTTCGGGATACCCGAGAACTTGATGACCTCGCCCTCAGTGAAGCTGTCGCCGATATTGATGGTTCCATGATTGTGCAGACCGATGATATCACCAGCAAATGCGCTATCTGCGTGTTGCCGGTCGGCGGCCATGAACGTGATCGCGTCGGGAATTTTGACCTCTTTGCCGGAGCGAACGTGCAATGCGCGTTGACCTTTGCGGTATTCGCCCGAGCAAATGCGCATAAAGGCTATTCGGTCGCGATGACCCGGGTCCATGTTTGCCTGAATTTTGAAAACGAATCCCGTCAGTTGATCTTCGCCGGGGCAGACGTCGCGTTGCTCACTCTCTCGCGTCAATGGTGAAGGCGCGTGCTGAACAAACTCATCCAGCAACTCCTTGACGCCGAAATTCGACAACGCGGAACCAAAGAAAACCGGCGACTGTTTTGCGGCCAGATAGTCAGCGATGTTCAGTTCTGGACAAGCACCCTTCACGAGCTCGATTTCATCGCGAAAATCATTCGCATCGCCGCCGAGAACTTCGGTCGCCTCATTGGAATCCAATCCTTCGATGATCCGCTGTTCTGGTGCTTTCTCCCGGCCAGCCTTGCTGTACAGGTAAATACGATCCTGCAACAAATGATATACGCCCTTGAGTCTGCTACCCATGCCAACGGGCCAGGTAATCGGCGAACACTGAATTTTCAAAACCGTCTCGATTTCATCGAGCAGGTCGATTGGTTCGCGACCCTCGCGATCGAGTTTATTTATGAACGTCATGATTGGTGTATCGCGAAGCCGGCAGACTTCCATCAGTTTGATCGTGCGCTTCTCGACACCCTTGGCACAGTCGATAACCATGAGCGCCGAGTCGACAGCTGTTAGCGTTCGATATGTATCTTCGGAGAAGTCTTCGTGACCCGGCGTGTCCAGCAGATTTACGACATGGCCGTCGTACGGAAACTGCATGACCGACGATGTGACCGAGATGCCGCGCTGTTGCTCGAGCGCCATCCAGTCCGAGGTCGCGTGGCGGCTCGCTTTGCGCCCTTTTACGGCACCCGCAAGCTGGATTGCACCGCCATAGAGCAAGAGCTTTTCGGTAAGCGTGGTCTTGCCGGCATCGGGATGAGAGATGATTGCGAATGTGCGCCGTTTCCGGACCTGTTTTTCAATTTCCGACATCGTAATTCAGCTGTCGGTCGTTAGTTTTTTTACAAGAACAGCCGCGTCTTCGCGTCCTTCTCGCGACTGGTAATACGCGGGACGATTCGCAACCTGATGGAAGCCTCTCTTCTTGTAAAGTGCCAGCGCATTCTCATTCGTCGGTCGCACCTCCAAAAAAATCTCACGCACCGACGACGTCCGTGCCCGGAACAAAATATCGTCAAGCAGTCGCGCACCATATCCATGCGATCGGTATGAGGGATCGATGCATAGGTTAAGGATATGTGCTTCACCTGCGGCCACCGACAAGATTCCGTAGCCCGCAACCTCGTCGTCACGTTCCAGCACAACGCACTGATAGCCTGCGAGAAGACAATCGCGAAATACACCATGACTCCAGGGGAAGTCATAGCTGCGGCGCTCGATATCCGAAACGTGCGCGAGATCTTCGGGCCGCATGCTCCGAATCGACACCATTGCTTCTGGAACAGGCCGAATCATTCGGACGCCTCCGCGGCGATTCGCCTGGCAAGGCACAAATCATCCCAGGCTTTGCGTTTTTGCGAAGGACTCCGCAGCAAATACGCGGGATGGTAAGTGACCACAAGAGGCGTATCCCCCAAGACGTGCCTCGATCCTCGCAGCCGACCGACCGGTACGTCGGTCGCGAGCAATAATTGCGCAGCAACCCGGCCAACCGCAAGAATGATTTTCGGTTGCACGAGCTCGATCTGCCGCTCCAGGTACGCGCGACAACTGGATGACTCCTCCGCACTGGGATCGCGATTGTTGGGCGGCCGGCATTTAAGGATGTTTGCGATAAAGACGCTCTCGCGCTCGTATCCGACCGCGCGCAACATCTCGTCGAGCAATTTGCCTGCCCGGCCAACGAATGGTTCACCGCGTCGATCCTCTTCCGCGCCAGGCGCCTCGCCGACAATCATCCAACTGGCCTCCGGGTCACCTACGCCGAAGACGGTCTGCGTACGGCTTTGGTGCAAAGGACAACGCGTGCATCCGGCTACTGCCTTACGCAGTGCGGACCAGTCCATGCTGTCGGAATCAACGCTGGAATCCATAGCCTGTGGTTCCGGATCCGCCTGATCGCGCGGCAACCAGACATCAATGCCCAGCGCCTCGAGGTAGGCGCGTCGTTGCTGTTCCGGCTGGATCATCGCGATATTCTACACTCAGGGGTGCGGAACTTTGCCAATCAGATCCGTTCCTGCAACAACGACCTGGCCAGGTTTGACCAGAATCTTGCTATCAATCGGCAAATGCAACTCGGCGAAGCGTGTCAGCCGCAAATAGGCACACCTTTGGCCCTGCCCTACGCGTTCGCCGAAGCGGATGAAAGACTGCGGTGCAAGGCCGAACCGATAGCCATGAAACTGCAGCACGATATCATCGCCTTCGTCAGTCTGAATCCACAATGCGTTGGTGCGGTAATCAACAATTTTGTCGTCATTGACTGAGCTAAGATCCATGATCTTGCCTTCCACCGGGGCGCGTGCCGTATACGTGCCAAAGCCGTCAATGCGAATCTGCACGCGGTGCGCCTCACCGTGCAGCACGCCTTTATCGACGAGATCGACATCGACCACCTGACCGTCGACTGGACTGACAACGCCAAGCGGCGACGCCGGGATGCCGCGTCGTGGATCGCGAAATATCAGTACAAACACGAAAAACACGAGCGCCGCGGCAACGGCGAATACGATATCGAGATAACGCAGGGCTAGCCCGAAAGCCAGGGCGGCCAACACAACGAAAGGAAGGCCCTCGCGGGCAACGAATGGATTGCGTCTACCTTCCAAAGTCCAGTCCTGCTAACAGCAAAGACTCGCGACGATCCCTTGCTTTGAGGTTCGAGTCAATACGTTTTTGGTGCCATAATCCGCGGCTTGTTTCATGACGGTTGATATTTGATGCGATTCTCGGAATTTGGGCTGACGACACTCAAGGAAGTGCCTGCGGAAGCAGAAATTGTCAGTCACAAACTGATGCTCCGGGCCGGACTGATCCGGCGACTGGCGTCGGGACTTTTTACCTGGATGCCACTGGGCCTCAGGGTGCTGCGCAAGGTCGAGGCCGTCGTGCGCGAGGAAATGAACCGTGCTGGCGCTCTCGAACTGCTGATGCCCGCTGTTCAGCCCGCGGAGTTGTGGCAAAAGACGGGCCGCTGGGACCAGTACGGCCCGCTGCTGCTGCGCATGTCAGATCGACACCAGCGGGATTACTGCTTCGGTCCGACACACGAAGAGGTCATAACCGACATCGCCTGCAAGGAACTGCGCAGCTACAAGCAATTGCCTGTCAACTTCTATCAGATTCAGACGAAGTTTCGCGACGAAATTCGGCCTCGTTTCGGTGTGATGCGCGCACGCGAGTTCATCATGAAAGACGCCTACTCTTTCGACATCGACGACGAGGGTCTCGAGGCCTCTTACCAGAAGATGCATGCCGCCTATTCGGCCATATTCGAGCGCCTGGGCCTGACTTTTCGGATTGTCTGGGCAGATAGCGGTGAAATCGGGGGCCACAAGTCGCAGGAGTTTCACGTAATCGCAGACTCGGGCGAGGATGCGATCGCCTACAGCGACGGCGATGACTACGCGTCGAACATTGAAACGGCGGCTACACTGCCTGCGGATGGTGAACGGCCAGCCGCAGCGCAGAAGCTTGAGAAGATCGCGACACCGGGCGTCAAAACCATCGCCGAGCTGTGCAAATTACTCGATCTCACGGCCGACCAGGCCCTGAAGACACTGATTGTCGATGGTACCGACGGACCCGTCGCGCTTGTGTTGCGCGGTGATCACGAACTCAATGCGATCAAGGCGCAGAAAATCGATGGGGTTAATTCACCGCTGACGATGGCCGATAACGAGACCATAAAAGAAGCGACAGGAAGCGAGGCCGGTTCATTGGGACCTGTCGGCCTCAATCTACCCGTTTTCTTTGATCACGCCGTTCGCGATATGGCGGATTTCAGTTGTGGAGCGAACGAAACCGGACAGCATTACAAAGGTGTCAATTTCGAGCGCGATTTGCCTGCGCCTGACACCGTGGATATGCGCAACGTCGTAGCGGGCGATCCGACCCCGGGGGGTACAGGCACATTGAGTATTGCCCGAGGGATTGAGGTTGGTCACATATTCCAACTTGGCACCAAGTACAGTGAAGCGATGGCGGCGACCGTGCAAGATAGCGACGGCAAAGACCGCGTGATGTCGATGGGTTGTTACGGCATTGGCATTACGCGCATCGTCGGCGCTGCGATCGAACAAAATCACGACGAAAACGGCATTATCTGGCCGGAACCCCTCGCGCCCTTCGATGTAGTCCTCGTGCCGATCAACATGCACCGTTCCGATACCGTTCGCGAAGCGGCCAAATCACTGTATGAAGAGCTCAGGAGTTTCGGGCTCGACGTCCTGTTTGATGACCGTGATGTGCGGCCGGGCGTCAAGTTCGCTGACTCAGAATTGATTGGAATCCCCCATCGTGTCGTCGTTTCGGAGCGGGGTCTTGAGGCCAATGAGCTCGAATATCGCCATCGACGCGATGAGGAATCACGTAATCTGAACCGTGAAGAAGCTCTCAATCTGCTAAAAGAAACCTATATAAGCTAGTGTTTTCATTACAATAGATTGCTCATGAAAATTGGACAATACATTGTCATCTATTGCTTGCTGCAGGTACTCGTGGTGCCTGCGCTGGCGGCAGCTCAGCAGGTACCCGATCCGGAGCTTCGCGAGGTTCTGCGCGAAGCTGCATCCGCCGCGGACAGCTTTGAGGACCGCTTCGATGCAGAAGTATGGCTGACCGATATGTCCGCCCGGCTTGAGCGCCAGGTTCACGACCCGGACGAGCGCATCGAAATCCTGACTCGGGTGCACTACGAAGCAGCCCGCGCCGAACTACCGCCCGAACTTATTCTGGCCGTGATCGAAGTCGAGAGTAACTTCGATCCCTATGCGATATCGGTGGCAGGCGCGCTCGGACTCATGCAGGTAATGCCCTTCTGGCGCGATGAGATTGGCCGACCTGATGACAATTTAATTCGTCTCGACACGAACCTGCGTTACGGCTGCACGATTCTGAAATTCTACCTGGACAAGGAAAAGGGCGACCTGAGGCGAGCGCTCGGTCGCTACAACGGTAGTCTCGGCAAACGCAAGTATCCGAACAAGGTCATCGATAAGCTCAGCAAGAAGTGGTACCAGGGGTAGTAGTAGTCCTCCCCGGCACCCGCCCTTACTGCACGGATCCGCAGCTGGCATCTTTCTCATCGAAATGGCTCGCTACGCTGCGCTTTACTTCCGATGAGAAAGATCCCACCCGCGGTCCTCGCGGAGATCCTAGGGCGTGCGAGCTAAAGCGTAGCGCAAGGACGGCGAACGGGGCATTTATCGACCGAAGTAAAGCGCAGCTCCGCGAGCCATGAGGGAGATAAGTGCCCCGTTTGCCGTCTATCCCGTGACAAAACCAGTCGGCTGGTCTATCTCCACGTCTTGCACCGCGACGCTCGTAACGGTTGCCATTCTCGGGCCATCTTCGAGCCAGGTTGCCAATTTGTCGATTGCGGCCGGCTCGCCGCAGGCGAGCACTTCGACGTCGCCATTGGGAAGATTGTTGGCGTATCCGGTGATGCCGAGCGATTCGGCGACGCGCCGGGTGCTCTCGCGAAAGAAAACGCCCTGAACACGGCCCTTGATCGTGAATCGGCGTGCACTGGACATGCGTGAAGGTCTAGTTTTCCGTTTCCTGCAAGGCTTCGCTGCGCTGCAGCGCCTCAAGCGCCTTTGACTTTGCCTGCACGGCATCGCGCCGAGCAATGGCGTAGTTCCGTGTATTCAGGTATTTCTCTGCGCTTTGCAGAAATTTCTCAGCTGCGTCGAGATCGTCAGCCGCATGCTCGGCGGCCCCGGCCTCCTTCGCAACCGTTATCGCCTGGCGGGCATCCGACATTTCCTGCACCGGAGGCGCAACCTGGCAGCCAGCGGCTAGCAACGCCACCGCAAGCAAGGTACTACGCAGGAAAACTGTCAATCGACTGGAAAGCATTGTTATTCTAGTTATAGGCAACCGGTTAACGCTACCAAGTACGAGGACACAATGTCAATTACGATCCACCACAATCCGCGCTGCTCCAAGTCGCGGAAAACATTGGAATTACTCCAGGAGGCCGGCCGATGAGCGAGATTCTGGTTCTGTACTACTCGAAAAACGGGGCGACCGAGGCTTTGGCGCGCGAAGTCTGCCTGGGGGTCGATTCAGTTGCAGACATGGCATCACGGTTACGAACTGTACCCGCCGTAACGACTGTCACTGCAGCATCGCGGGGGGATGTGCCCGAGTCAGGCCCTCCATACGCATCGGCGACGGATCTGGTCGAATGTGCCGGCCTCGTCATGGGCAGTCCGACGCGCTTTGGCAACATGGACGCGTCGTTGAAATATTTCCTCGATGGAACGGTTAGCGAGTGGTTTGCGGCCGCGGCAGTGGGCAAGCCCGCAGGCGTCTTCACATCGACGTCAAGCCTGCACGGCGGGCAGGAGTCGACGTTGCTGACGATGGCTGTGCCGCTGATTCACCACGGCATGATAATCGTCGGGATACCCTGGACCGAAGGGGCATTGTCGACAACTACTTCCGGCGGCACGCCATACGGTGCGAGCCATGTCACATGGAATCGCAAGAACGACAAACTGACCGACGACGAAAAAGTGTTGGCTCAGGCACTGGGAAAGCGCGTCGCAGGAATTGCGAAAAAACTAGGACTCTAGAACGCTTTTGACAAACGGGATTGTCAGGCGCCTCTTTGCCCGCAGTGCCTCGAGATCAAGCTTGTCGAGAAGCCCGTAGAGACTCGCCATATCGCGGCGGCTTCGCGTTAACAAATAGCGGGCCGTGTCATCCGGCAAATCGAGCCCGCGATGCCGCGCCCGCAATTGCAATGCCATTACACGCTCGTTTTCGCCCAGTGGCTGTACCTGGAATATCGGCAGGCGCGCCAGGCGACTCTGCAAGTCCGGGAGAGAAATCGGACACTCGCGTGCCGACATTGCCGCAGAGACAATCAGAATTCGATCGGCATCGAGAACCTGATTACACAGGGTAAACAGGGCTCCCTCCCAGGCCGGATCAGCAGCGACAGCATCAATGTCATCGATGCAAATGATGTCTCGACCGGCGAGGCCGTCCAGAATCTCCGGTCCTGCATCAGCCAGCATGCGGAGCGGGACGTACACCGAACGGTCACCCGCGCTGTCGCACACGGCCTGTAACAAGTGAGTTTTGCCGATCGCTGATGGCCCCCATAGCCAGCAACCCTGACCGCTTGCAGAAGAGGCGAGATCAGCGAGTGTCGCGACGAGAGCCTCATTGCCGATGCTCAGAAAGCTCGCGAATACCGCATGATCGGCAAGGCGCAAGGGCAAAGCCATCTGGGTCACAATTGATTCTCCCTGTTTTACGATGCGCCGGCTGGTGTGTCGGCGGATCCGTCGACAGACTCGTCGACGACGATTTCAGGGTGCTCCTCGAGATAACGGTGGTAGGCAAAACGCACAAGAACTGACAGCACAGCAGCGGCCGGCAATGCGAGCAGGATGCCGAAAAAACCGAACAGCTGTCCGCCTGCGGCCACGGCGAATATGATCAGGACCGGATGCAAACCGATTCGATCACCGACAAGCTTCGGCGTGAGTAATGATCCTTCCAGCATCTGCGCGATCGAGAACGTCGCGACGACCCCGACAAGTCGCCACAGCGGCTCCGGCTCAAGCACCACTGTCATCGATGCAAGGGCAATGCCGAACACAAATCCCAGGTATGGGACGAAGCTGACCAGCCCTGAAACAACGCCGATAGCAATCGCGAACTTAAGCCCGGCGAGCCCGAGGCCCACGGAATAAATAATCGACAACGCCAGCATTACCAGGATCTGGCCACGCAGGAAGGCACCGAGCACCTCGTCCGTTTCCTTGGCTAGCGCGACTACCGTATCGTGCTGATCCGTCGGAATCAGCGCGCCCAGATGGGCAAGAATCGTGTCCCAATCACGCAGCAGATAGAACGTCAGTATCGGTACCAGGAACAGGCTGAGGACTGCTGCAGCCACCGCACCACCCGACTGTGTTAGCGATACGAGCACCTTGGTACCCCAGCTTCCGGCCATATCACCATAGCGTGCGATGAATGCACCGATCCCGACGTCCTCGCCGATATCCAGATTCAGGAGTTCGGCAATGTTCGGCAGCCAAACCTGCTCGAGCTGAATCACGATGTCGGGTAGCGCATCCAGCAGCGCACCCACCTGAGTACGAATCAATGGCCCGACAAGAAGTACGAGCAAACCCAGCATCAGAAACGTCAGGATGAATACGGCGAGGACGGCAAGCGTCCGCGGCAACCGCAGCTTTTGCAGCCTGTCAGCGAGTGGATCGCCGATGTAGGCCAGCAACGCGGCCGCAACAAATGGGGTCAGAACAGGAGCAAGCAAATAGAGCAGGCATCCAACAAGTGCAATTGCGATGAGCCAGTTCATTCGCAGACTGGAATTCATCGCTCAGGCCCGTGCGCGCGCACTTCGAATCCAGTTCGACACATAGTCATAACCGCTGATTACTACGGTAACGAGGACGGCCGCGCCCAGAACTGTGATCGTAATATCGTCTGGCCAGCCGAATCCTGCCTGAGACATGACAAAAATGAGGAACGCAAATTCAAGACCTGTATTGAGCTTGCTGATGGCGGTGGGCTCACCCTCGAGGCGGGTGACAAGATAATGGTAGATAAAGGAACCAGCAACAATGACGACATCGCGCAGGATCACAATGACCGCAAGCCAGACCGGAATATTACCCAGATACGCAAGCGTGCCAAACGACCAGGCAACAAGTAACTTGTCTCCAGCCGGATCGAGAAATGCACCCAGCCGGGTCTCCCAGTCGTATTTTTTCGCAATATAGCCATCGACACCGTCAGACAAACCAGCGATCACGAACAGCCCCAGGGCCCAGCCAAACTCGTCGCTGATGAACAACACAAGAATTGGCAGGATCAGAGCGATCCGCATGATTGAAACAGCGTTAGGTAACCAGCTTAAGGACATCGTTTGTTCTTTTCTCAAGGGCTGTAGAAGAATTGCAACGACCGATCAGGTAGATCGATACCAAACCGATCGCCGTCAAAGCCATTTTGTTCGATAAGTCCATTGAATCGCAATGCCCGGCTAAGGCGATCCACTCCGCCGAGCACCTCAATACGATAGCGGATTCGGTCTCCTTCGACCTCGGCAATCTTGAAACTCTCAATCAGGGTCATTTCCTGCAACATGTTTTGCACCGAGCCGTAGGCCTCAACTGAATTAATTCCGGCAATCGTGAGATCGATAGTTTCAACCGTCGCGTTGCCGCTAATCGCGAACTCCGCGGCAAGCAGATCGGCCACCAGGCTTACGACCAGTTCAGGCTCGCCATTCCACGTGCGCTCTTCACCACTAAAGTAAAAACTCCAGCGGTTGCGCTGACTCGACGCCGGTCGGATGCGACCTACAAGAACCGAGTTCGCCTCGTAACGCTGCGAAGCCTGAATGAGTGCGTCGTCGAAACCACCCCAGATATCGCTAAAGCTGACATTCTGCAGGTCTACAGTGTCCAGCAACGGAAATACGATCGGCAAGCCGCGCCGCTCAGCCATATCGAGTACGCGCTGTCGTAACAGCCGATTGCGATCGATAGAGCGTGCCTGATCGCGACTTCTCTGCGGATCGTCCGCGGAAATGATCTCGCGTTCACCCCGACCCCAGTCAACTGCCATCCAGACCACCGTCAGCGGACGGTCGCTGCCCCACACAGTTTGACCTGCCTGTCGCAAAACGTTTTCGATGGCTTCGCCGTCAAATGACACCCACAAAGTGTCATCAGTACCGGGCCGAAATTGCACGACATACGAGGAAGGAGCTGGAAACAGCAGTTCAACCATCTCCGTATCCGCACTTAACTCCGACCCCGACACCCGCATCAGCACATCAGAAAGCGCCATTTTATAGGCCCGCGCGCGCGGATCCTCCTCCTCCTGATCGAGTGGAACCTGTGCCGTATACAACGACGTTACTTCGACGGCCCAAGCGGGCGACGCAACGATTGCCAATATCAGCATCGTCCAAAGAGTTTTTTGCAAGGGTGGTTTCCCCGTGGATGCCCAAGCACTATTATATCTCCGATGAAGCCCATGACCTATAAGGACGCCGGAGTTGATATCGATGCCGGCAGCGCACTTGTCGATCGCATCAAGCCATTCGTCGAGCGAACGCAGCGGCCCGAGGTCCTCGCGGGCCTCGGCGGCTTCGGCGGCCTGTTCGCACTGCCACCAGACAAATACCGTGAACCGGTACTCGTCTCCGGCACCGATGGCGTGGGTACCAAGCTGATGCTGGCTCGGCAATTGAATCGGCACGACACAATTGGCATCGACCTGGTCGCGATGTGCGTCAATGACGTGCTCGTGCAAGGCGCGGAGCCCTTGTTCTTCCTCGATTACTTCGCGTGTGGCGCTCTCGACGTCGATGTGGCCACGAATGTTGTGGCAGGTATCGCCGAGGGTTGCCACCAGGCCGGCGCGGCATTGATTGGTGGCGAAACAGCCGAAATGCCCGACATGTATCCGGACGGCGAATATGATCTGGCGGGCTTCTGCGTCGGCGCGGTCGAACGTACCGAGATGATCGATGGCAGCACGATTGCAGATGGCGACGCACTGATCGGCATCGCATCGAGCGGCCCGCACTCCAACGGTTATTCACTGGTTCGCAAAGTCCTCGAAATCGCTGGCGATGCGCAAATCGATGGGCGTACGGCAGACGAATTGTTGCTCGAACCAACACGCATCTACGTCAAATCAATTCTCGGATTGATGGAGAAAGTCACGATCAAAGGGCTGTCGCACATCACCGGTGGCGGTATCAGCGAGAATCTGCCGCGCGTGCTGCCGGAAAACCTGCACGCAGCAGTCGACACGTCGAGCTGGCAACCGGGGCCGATCTTCGACTGGCTCGCCGAACACGGCAATATTTCCGACGTTGAGATGCGCCGCACCTTCAATTGTGGTGTCGGCATGATCGTAGCTGTTGATGACGCCGATCTCACGACCGCACTGTCGACGCTCGAAGGCCTTGGCGAATACGCCTGGCAGATCGGGCAGGTTGTTACAGGCGCGGGTTCGGTCCAGTACCTTTGAGCGGCAGTCGATGCAAGACAGCGGTCCTGATCTCAGGATCCGGTAGCAACCTGCAATCGTTCATCGATCGCGCGGCTGCGCGTGACATCGACCTCGATCTGGCCGTGGTCTTCAGCAACAAACCGGAGGCCTACGGGCTCGGTCGGGCGAAGATTGCCGGCATAGACACCGCTTGCATCGGGCATGGCGATTTTGCTGATCGTGAACGTTTCGATCGCGCCGTCGCGGCGAAACTGGACGAATGGCAACCGGAATTACTCATTCTCGCTGGCTTCATGCGCATCCTGAGCCCGTGGTTTGTTAATCACTACGAAGGATGCGTTCTCAATATTCATCCGGCGCTGCTTCCAGCTTATCCAGGCCTCAATACCCACCAACGCGTGCTCGACGCCGGCGAAGCCTGGCATGGCAGTACCGTGCATTTCGTGACCAAAGAGCTCGACGGTGGGCCGCGCATCCTGCAGGGCAAGCTGCCCGTGGATCCTGGCGAAACAGCAGAGGAGCTATGCGCTCGCGTGCAGGCTGTCGAACACCAGATCTATCCCGAAGCCGCAAACTGGCTCGGTCAGGGTCGTCTGGAGTTTCGGGATGGCGAGGCCTGGATGGACGGCGAGCGACTCGACGAGCCGGTCGTTTCGGCCTTCGAGTAGGCGCTATGTGCGCTAAGCGACACTACCGAGCGCAACCCTGATCGCTTCGCCACTTACGCCGCTGGCTTCCTCGGATGCGAGAAATGCGATCACCTCTGCTACTTCTTCGACCGTGGCAACCCGGCCCGGCGGGTACATTGCATCTCGTTCCAGCCAAACCTGATCCGTCGTAATACCGCGATCCTCTGCCTCCTGGAGGGCAGATCGATCGGCCATCGCCGTTCGTACCCAGCCGGGCAAAACCGCGTTCGATGTAATGCCAAAAGGACCACCATCCAGCGCAACCGAGCGCATCAGGCCTAACAGCCCGTGTTTGGAGCTGGTGTATGCGCTTCCGGCGTACTCGGCGACCAGGCCCGCGGTGGAACTGGTGTAAACAACGCGCCCGTAGCGCTGCTCGACCATGCGACTCAAAACCAGGCGCGAGAGATGGAACGGCCCATCCAGATTGACACGCATGGTCTCGCTCCAGGTGTCCGTGTCCTGTTCCCACAGGACCCGCTCATGGGCTGAGCCAATTCCGTGGTTGCAAACGAAGATTTCGATCGGCCCAAGCCGTTGCTCTGTGTCGGCAACTGCCAGAGCGCAGCCATCCGGAGATCCCAGATCAGCCACCGAATACTCGAGCCCCACATCTGCCAGGTTCTGCTCGCTGCGGGCGACGCACATCACTTGTGCGCCGCGCTCTGCCAGCAGTTCCGCCGTCCTGCGTCCTATTCCCTGACTCGCGCCCGTGACCAGGGCAACGCGTCCTTTGACTCCAGCCATGCCAACAACCCTCTTCTCAGATGCCCTGGCTCACTATTGCGATCCTGGGATGGCGTCAAACGGGGTTTTCCTGCTTACCCACCGAAGGGTCCCAATACTAACTGAACTCGCGCCAGCAGCTCAGGCTTTTGGCAGAGTGACGCCCTTCTGACCCTGGTATTTGCCACCGCGATCCTTGTAGGAAGTCTCGCACTCTTCGTCGGACTCGAGAAACAGCATTTGTGCCACGCCCTCGTTCGCGTAGATTTTGGCCGGTAACGGTGTCGTATTCGAAAACTCCAGCGTCACGTGTCCTTCCCACTCGGGCTCCAGCGGCGTCACATTGACGATGATGCCGCAGCGCGCATAGGTCGATTTGCCAAGGCAAATCGTCAGCACGTTTCTTGGAATTCGGAAATACTCCACCGTGCGCGCCAATGCGAACGAGTTCGGCGGAATCACGCAGACATCGCTCTTCATATCGACGAAACTCGTCTCATCGAAAGATTTTGGATCGACGATCGCCGAGTTGATATTCGTGAAGATCTTGAATTCATCGGAGCAGCGCACGTCGTAGCCGTAACTCGACGTTCCGTACGAGACGATTCGAGTATCACCGTTCTTGCGTACCTGACCCGGCTCGAATGGTTCGATCATTCGGCGCTCATCGGCCATGCGGCGAATCCAGCGATCCGACTTGATGCTCATCAACTGTCCTCGATGACGATTTGCGGAAACTTGCTGCTGTAGTCACGACCCTGAATTGCCTGCGCAGCGGACATGCGCTGGGCTGCCAGTCGAAACGCGGATGCGGCGGCCGAGTCCGGATCGGCTACGACGGTAGGGTTGCCGCTGTCGGTCTGTTCCCGGATTCTGACGTCTAGCGGCAACTGACCAAGCAGTTCGACCCCAAAATCAGCCGCCATCTGCGCCCCGCCGCCGGCGCCGAAAATGGGTTCCTCATGGCCACATCCAGAGCAAATATGGGTACTCATGTTCTCAACAATGCCAAGCACGGGCACGGATACCTTGCGAAACATTGCCAGGCCCTTACGGGCGTCGAGTGTCGCGATATTCTGTGGTGTGGTGACGATCACTGCACCGCTGACTGGCACCTGCTGCGATAAAGTAAGCTGAATATCGCCGGTACCAGGTGGCATATCGACAATCAGGTAATCGAGGTCCTGCCAGCTTGTCTGATGCAGCAACTGTTGCAGCGCCGACGTCACCATCGGTCCGCGCCAGATCATCGGCTGATCCGCGTCGACCAGAAAGCCGATGGACATGACCTGAATACCGTGCGCTTCGAGCGGGCGCATCGTCTTGCCATCCTCACTCGCGGGTTGCTTACCAGCCAGGCCGATCATTTGCGGTTGACTCGGACCGTAAATATCAGCATCGAGTAGTCCGACGGAGGCGCCATCGGCGGCCAGTGCGAGCGCCACATTGGCAGACACGGTCGACTTGCCAACACCACCCTTGCCGGACGCAATTGCGATGACATTGCGGACATTCTCCAGCGGCTTCAGATTTCGCTGTACGCCGTGAGCGACAATTTTCGTCGAAAACTCGATTTTGACGTCGCCAATGTCCGCTTCCGTACCGACTGCCGCCGCGATATGCGAGCGAAATTCGTCATGTTGGCTCAGAGCCGGAAATCCAAGCTCAATCTGTGCGTCGAGCAGACCCTCTGCGACCTTTACATCGAGTAATCGCCCAACGTCGCCGATTGTCCGCCCAATGTTCGGTAACTCAATGGATTTGAGGAACTTATTCACATCTGATTCTGTTGACAGCGTCACATTTCCAGCCTTGGTATTAGGTAAAATTGACTGCGAGTGCCTCGTGACCGAGGCCTGCGCGCGCACATTGTAACGAAGCTGCAGCGGGAACCAAGCATTGGTTTGCAACGGTTTGCGGGGCAATGTCGCAAGGGTGATGTGGTATAAAGCTGCATTGGGGTTTTGAGAGGCTTTGTATGCGCCGATATGTGGCGCACACCTTGTCTTGCTTGGGTTAAAGCGAAACTACGATTGACTTTTCATAGGATACGCTCGGAAATCTTGTGCGCAGGGGTGCCATCCATGGGCAGCCCCCGCGTCGGTGTGTGCCCGTGAGCCTCCTGGGTGGGTTTCGCGCCGATCAGCTGATCAATCAGCTTGTCGCCGAACAGCAACCTGATTCACCATCTGCAAAAAGACTCATTGGCCGCATCAAGAAGATCGGCCCCAAGGTCATCTCGAAGGCTATCGACGCGCTCGCCCTGTCCGACAAGTCACACACGATGGTATTCGTCGATATCCTCTCGAGTCTTGTCAACGACAAGACCCTCGAACTTTACAAGGAAGGGCTCGCAGACGGCAACGAGCGTGTCGTTTCGGGCACGTCCTGGGCGCTATCGAGCAGTACCGCCTACAACGCCAACAGCCTGCTCAGTTTCTTCGATGATCCTGAGGTTTCCAAACCTGCCTTGATCGAAGTATTGCGTGTACACAAGCAGGACCTGAGTGTTCATGAGCTATTGCAGCGAGCCTACGAGTCCGACCCGAAAGAATCTGCCGCACTCTTTAGGATCATCGAGGACACGATTAGCCCCGAAATGGTTCCTGACCTGATATCGCGCCTCGGCGGCCGGGACCCGGTGATCAAGGTGCATCTGATAAATCTTGTCACGAGGTTCCAAAGGCCGGAAGTGAATCATGCCCTCGAGATACAACTCAAAGACACGAACAAGATGGTGCGAAGCGCAGCGTTGAGTGCGCTCGCTTCCCGCGGTGAGGCCGTGAATATCGCCGCGGTCAGCAAGCTGCTGCAGGACCCTGACATCGATGTGCAAAACAAAGCGGTCGAAATGATGGTTCAGCTCAACCACCCGGACACGGTTAAGTACCTCACCGAGGCTTTGAAGGACGAGTCCGAGTACGCACGCCGCTCCGCCGTCGAAGTACTCAACGAGATTGGCAATAAGGACTCGGTGAAGGAACTCTTCGACGTTCTCAAGGACGACGACTGGTGGGTACGCTCGCGAGCCGGCGACGCTCTCGCCGAAATCGGCGGACCGAAAGTTGTCGACTCGGTCGTTTCGCTTATCAAGGATGAAGACGAGGAAATTCGTCGTACGGCGATAGAGATCCTCAATGCGATGAAAGACGAACGCGCTGTCGATCACCTGATCAATGCAGCCGACGACACCGACTGGTGGGTCCGCGAACGGGCTGTCGATGCGCTGTCAAAAATTGGCAGCACAAAGGCTCTGCCTAAACTACTCGATATGCTCGGGAAAGATGCCAAGACTGACACCGTGGTCATTCGCGCGCTCGGCAAGATAGGCGACCAGAAACACATTACCAAGATCCTGCCGATGCTCAACAGCACGGAGCGCGATGTGCAAATTGAAGCAATCAAGGCAATCTCCTCCCTCGCTGACGAAAGTCATGCGGATACGATTCGCGGCGTTTTGCAGAAGATCAAGCAGACCGAAGAGCCGACGATTATCAACAGCGCGGACAAAGCGCTCAAGGACCTCGACGCGCGTTTCTCGGCGACCGTTCTTGCGGAGAACGAGCGCGCCAGGAAGATCGGCGAACATACAAAGACGATGCTGCTCGACGACCAGGAACTCAGCGAGCTGCTCGAGGCGCAGGCGCAATCCAAAGTGGAGCCCGTGGATGCGGAAGCATCGGCCGACGGCTTGCCAGCCATGGCACCGGCGGCGCTCGATATTTCGAAACTCAACCCGGGTGATGTACTCGATGGACGCTACAAGTACATCGAGAAAATCGGTAAGGGTGCGTTCGGCACCGTGCTCCTGATGCAGGATGAAGTCGTCGACGAGCGGTTGATTCTCAAGTTCTTGAACCCGAATGTCTCATCAGACGAAGAGATGATGAAACGCTTCGTACACGAACTGCGCTACTCGCGAAAAA
>Ga0255052_10000528_pt1 | contig 30610 bp, 21 predicted proteins | sample JV7_2_21_MG_FD_188632 | JGI IMG/M metagenome (GOLD analysis project Ga0255052, IMG submission 188632) | Seawater microbial communities from Jervis Inlet, British Columbia, Canada - JV7_2_21 | ecosystem: Environmental > Aquatic > Marine > Inlet | place: Canada: British Columbia | collected...
AAAGAGCGGCGCTGCTGAATGCTTATCTGGACGGGGAATTTGATACCATCATCGGGAAAATGGCGCCGGACGGCTCGCAGGAGGGTACCGACGACGATCCTCTTGTCGCCGAACTCGAGATCATCTGCCGCGAGTTTTCGAAAGAACGCACAATCAGGCCTGACGACAATCTGTTCGAAGTCGGTGTAAGCTCACTGACCCTGACTGAGATCGCTTTTGCCATTGATGAGCGCTATCCCGGCAAGCTCGATATCAGTGACATGTTTGACTACCCAACTTTGCGCGAGATCGCAGCCTTCCTGCGGCGCTGAATCATTAACGGAAACAGACAATGACCAATGCGCGAATCGCCGGAACCGGCAGCTACCTCCCCGAGAACGTCGTGACCAACAAGGATCTCGAGAAGTCGGTGGATACGTCCGACGAGTGGATCAGGGACCGTACGGGAATATGCCGGCGGCATATCGCCGCAAAAGATGAGACCTGTTCGGACATGGCGATGTCGGCAGCGAACCGGGCTATCGAAATGGCCGGTATCGAGACCGAAGATATTGATTTGATCATTGTCGGGACGACGACGCCCGACAAGGTGTTTCCAAGTACGGCCTGTATCGTCCAGCGCCGCCTGGGTATCGGAGGCTTTCCGGCATTCGACATACAGGCAGTTTGCTCCGGGTTTGTATACGCTTTGGACCTCGCCAACCGCATGATCACGACAGGTGGGGCTACAACCGCCCTCGTCATCGGCAGTGAGACGCTTTCCAGAATCGTGAATTGGGAGGACCGCGGTACGGCTGTTCTATTCGGTGATGGTGCTGGAGCGGTGATATTGCAGGCTTGCGAGGAGGAGGGCGTCATATCGACCCACATGCATGCCGACGGCCAGTACGAGGACCTGCTTGAAGTACCGTGCGGCATTGGCAACGGCTTCGATCGGGTAAAGGCAGGAAAAGCCTTAATTCAAATGAACGGCAATGCGGTGTTTCGAAGGGCAGTTGCGACCCTCGACTCGATTGCACGTGAAACGCTGGCTGGAAACGGCATCGATAAGCATGCCATTGACTGGTTGGTACCCCACCAGGCGAATCTGCGCATAATCTCTGCAGCAGCAAAGAAACTCGATCTCCCGATGGATCGAGTTGTGGTGACCGTAAACGAGCATGCCAACACTTCAAGTGCCTCCATTCCATTGGCGCTCGACACCGCGGTGCGTGATGGGCGAATTCAACGCGGCCACTTGCTGCTGTTCGAAGCATTTGGTGCCGGATTTACCTGGGGATCTGCTCTTGTACGCTTCTAGAAAAAAATGCCCAGTCGGGAAATAACCGATCAATGCGGTAAATCGTCTATCGCCAAATAGCCTGAAAAAATGGCTGTTTTTTCTTAAGTAATATTCTAAGAAAATGCTATATATAACTGTTTAATATAGAAAAACAATATTTTTCGATACCTGATAGACTGTGCGCGACCGCAGCATGCGGTGCTGCGAAAAAACAAGAAAAGCAGCTTGCATCATTATTACAAGAAAAAGCACAAGGGGATAAGTAATGGGCGTAGATAAAATCGTTAAACTAGTAGGCGTTTTGGTGGCAATCGTGGCCGCTTTTGTGGCTATTCCGTACAGCGGCCTTATTGTAGCTCTGCTTGGTATTGCAGGCGCTTGGTATATTGCCGAAGATGATCGCTCCAGGTTCCTGATTGCGGCAGTCGCTTTGACGTTTGCACAAGGTGGCCTGGATGCAATCCCGACTGTTGGCCCTATTCTTACCACAGCACTTGGTGGGCTGAATGGTCTGTTCTTGGCAGCAGCTGCTACCGTTATTGTTCTGGGCACTATCGACAGACTAAAACCGTAGCAACAAACCACCCATCAAACGGTGGGAACCGAAAAGGCTGCTTCATTGAGCAGCCTTTTCTTATTGTGCATCTGGTGGCCGTACTGTGCGGGAGTCCGATGTTGGGAAATCTGACATAACGTGACCAAAAGCCCTGTTTTGGGCGATTTTTGTGTGACTCGCTTCACACTTTGACGGTATCCCTGTCTCTATACTGCGACATATGAACTGTCGCCATACGGCGATATGTGATTTGCGAAGGCCGGTATGGATACAAAGGGCATGGAATCCCCGCTGTCAGAATCAAGCGTATCCTTGAAACTCGAGGAGATTCAAGAACGCTGCAAGGAGCTCCTGGATGAACCCGATGCGTTACTGGGACTAACGCTCGAGGAACCGGTTGCAGATCCTCGGTCGAACAACGACCCGTACAACCGCCATCGCGTACAACCGTCATCGATCCTGAGACGATTCGTTATGCTCGGCGGGCAATAGTCTGAGCCGCCACGGCCGCCGTCAGGTACTCTAGACACTGACAGACGGCCCAAAAAATCACGGGCACCACGATAGGAAAGGCCCGAAGCAGTTGTTGTATCGGCTGTTTTCGCTTTGGAATGTGCCATCGGTGCCAGGATCCGCGTCACTGTGCGATCGGCAGCGCCAATTCTTTGCCCCGGAAGTCTGATAAGATCGGATGCAATTACAAGAGCCTGAGAGACGTGGATGACCACATCCGTGTACTCCAGAGGGGGAGAAACATGAATTCCAGGTCAATTCGTATTGCACTGCCATGCGTGGCTGCATTGATTGTGTTCGCCAGCAATGTCGCGACGGCCCAGGTAGATGAAATCATTGTTACTGCCACAAAACGTGCCGAGAGTGTTCAGGATGTGCCGATATCCATCTCCGCATATTCCGGCGACTTTCTGGAGAACTCTGATATCCGGACGTTGCAGGACCTGTCGCTGTATGCGCCTAATTTCACCATGGCTTACTCATCGCAGCCGACGAATGCTCGCATTTTCGTTCGTGGTATCGGGTCTGTCGGTAATGCCGGAATTGAAACGTCTGTCGGTGTATTCGTTGATGGCGTGTACTACCCGAGACCGGGGTCAGTCATCGGCAACCTGCTTGATATTGAAGCCGCCGAAGTCTTGCGCGGCCCTCAGGGTACGCTGTTTGGGCGCAATACCGCCGCCGGTGCATTGAGTTTAAGGACCAGGGATCCATCAGATGAAGTTGAAGGATATGTTCAGGCGGGTATTGGTGATTTCAGCGACTATTCGCTGGAAGGCGTCTTCAATGCTCCGTTTTCCGAAAAGGTCGCGAGTAGGCTGGCGGTCAAGTACGCGGAACGCGACGGTTACGGTTTTAACACCATGACCGATGAAGAAATCGGCGAACGCGATGATCTGACGCTGCGCGCCAAATTGGGGATCGATTTTACGCCGGATGTCTACGGCAAGCTGACGCTCGACTACAACGAAGTGAACACAGGCGGACAAGTCGTTGAATTGTTGCCCGAGACGGCAAGCCCGGTATTTGACGGGACCTTGAGCGCATTGTTCGGATCGAATGCTACTACAGCAGATGGCTACGACCAGGTCATCAATCAGGACCACCAGGATTCAGTCGAAGATGAACAATGGGGTGCAGCCTTCCATTTGGAATTTTCGATAGGAGAGCACACAGGCAGGTCGATAACATCCTACCGGGACTGGCAGGCGACAAACCGCGAAAGCGCACTTCGCATGACGGGTGATGTCTTGCCAAGAGATCATTTCTACACGACAGAAACGTTGTCGCAGGAGTTTCAGTTACTGTCACCGACGGACCAGCCGCTCACCTACGTCCTGGGTCTTTTCTACTACGATGAAGACTATTACATCGACGAAGACTTCGACGCGGGAGTGCATGCTTGTATACCCGTGGTGTTCGCGCTTGCGGGGGCCGGTGCTGCAGGTGCGTGTGCGGCCATGTCGCAGTCACCAGCAACCGATTCCGATTACGAACAAACTCTCACCAGCTCCGCGGCATTCGCGCAAGCCACTTACAGCTTTACAGATCAGTTCTCGATGACCTTTGGGGGCCGCTATACGTCTGACAGCAAAGACGCCGCGTTCCTGCAGACAACACCGAATGCGGTTATCGGTAGCCTGTTCCGCGCTCCGGAAGCCGTTCCCGACCTATCGTCAGACGATGACGACTTCACCTGGCTGGTTAATGCAACATTCCATCCGACAGATGACGTCATGGTATTCGCATCGGCGTCAACAGGCTTCAAGGGTGGCGGTTTCAACTCGGGCGGCTCTGGCGTTGCGCTGGGCAGAGAGGCACGCATATTCACGGAGGAGACATCCACAAACTATGAGGTGGGTATCAAGAGCAGGTTCTGGGATGGAAAAGCGACCGCCAATGTCACGTATTACAATACGGAGCTTGAAGATTTTCAGGACCGGTCTTTCGACGGCTTGAGCTTCCTGACACGAAATGCCGGTACTCGGACACAATCAGGTGTCGAGGCGGATTTCGTGCTGAGCCCAAGTGACTCACTGATGATTTTTGGTGGTTTCAGCTATCTCGATTCAGTTTTTGATTCATTCGATGCTGCCTCGCCGTTGCCCGGTGATGTCGATCCGCAGGATCTTTCCGGGGAAACGCCACACTATTCACCCGAGTGGCAGGGTTCGCTGGTTGTCGAATGGCGTGCTCCCCTCGGTTCAGGCAACCTCGAGTGGTTCCTGCGCCCTGAATACACTTACATTGGGGAACAAAACATCGGCGCCAACACCAATCTGAACCCGCAATCCATGCAGGATTCGTATGGCTTAGCCAATCTTCGTCTCGGCCTGGCGGCTGCCGACGGTCGCTGGCAAGTCACGGCATACGGCAAGAACCTGGGTGATGAAGGCTATTGTGAGATCAATTACGATCAGCCGCTCGGCGCCCAGTTTGGGGCGGTCAACCCGGGCACCAACACAGTCCCGCAACGATGTACCGTGGGCAATCCTCGTACTTATGGCGTTTCATTTCGCTGGAATTACGGAGGATGATGAGTGTGAGGCCAACGTAAGGTTACTATTCGCAAATCACAATGAGCCAAAGCCTGCGCATTCCGCGTGCGTTACTGTGCGTGCTGCTAGTCGTTAGCGCCTACCTGGTCGCGTGCGACAGCAAGCCATCCGATGCGGATGAGGCGTCCGGCTTCTTTCTCACTGATGTCCGCGATGAGTGGATTCTGAGCGAAGCAGAAGCGATCGGCTGGCACGAGGTGAAAGACGAGAACGGCCCTGCGTTCACCGGAAATACTTCCTGGCACCAGTTTGTAGGTTTCGTCGAGGAAAAGCTCGGCGCATACGGCGTCGTCGATATTCAGAGGAACCAGTGGTCTTTCCAACGTTGGCATAGCAGTGAATGGCCGGATCACTCGAAATGGTCGCTCGTCGCCGGTGGAGAAGAGCTGGAGGTGGCGAATTATGGGGCAAACTCTGGCTCCACCGGACCTGCTGGCATAACAGCGGAACTGGTTTACTACGATAAAGAGGATCCTCCAGACGATATTTCCGACAAGATAGTGGTGTTCAGTACGGTCGTGAATCAGGCACTGATAGAGCGATTCAGTAACAGCGACTATGAGTATCGAAGCACATTTGAGAGTTTCCCCGCATACGGTCAGCCGATACCCGATGACCTGACGGACTTTCAAAGCCTGAGCATTTTCTTGCAGCTGATCCAGGTGCCGGCTTTCATCGATATCGCGACGCAGGGTGGCGCAGTTGGCGTTCTGTTCGTGCTCGATGGCGGTCGCGATCTGATGGCTGGTATGTATACGTTTCCTGTGCCCCGACTCTACGACGCACCGTCACTCTACCTCGACCGCAGGGCAGGCAAAAAGGCCATCGAAGCCGCCAGGGCAGGCGCTCACGCCACGCTGAGGCTCGAGGCAACCACCACCACAAGCACGGCATACCAGCTCGTAGGGTATTTACCCGGAAGTAAGTACGGCACTGCGGATGATGAGCAGATCCAGTTGACGACGCATACCGATGGGCCTTCGATATCGCAGGACAATGGCGCCTTCGGAATACTGGGTGTCGTCAAGTACATGTCGCAAATTCCGCAAGCGGAAAGACCCCGGACACTCATGGTATTCCTGGACTGCCGGCACTTTATGCCCGGCGCCGAACAGGCATTTGCAGAACAAGACTGGTTTGTCAGGAACGCGGATGCCCGGGACACGGTCGTTGCGATGATCGGTGTGGAACATCTTGGACAAATAGAGTTCGTCGAAGACGGCGATACTCTGCGCGAAAGTGGCCGCGTCTATCCTTCGCAAATTTGGACGACCAACAGCGACGAGATGGTTGAACTTGCGATAAAGGCTGTGGACGATAATATTTTGCCGTCTGCTTACGTCCGCAACATCGCACGACCGGGCGTGCACGGCGGGAATCAGGGCCAGTGGTATGGCATGGCAAAGCATGCTCCGGAAATCGGTATTCCGGCTTTCGCAATGATGGGGTTTATGGGCGCGTACTGGGCGACCTCCTCGGATATCGAGCGCCTGGATGCGAGTCTGTTCCGGCGCCAGGTCGCAACCCTCGTGCAGTTGACTGGTGAGTTGATGAGCGCTGATCTTGCCGAGGTTTCAACGGCCAGGTAATCGAACGAGCGTAATACCGCAGGATGGCTCAGGCAGCCAGTTCACCGACGCGTTGTCCCAGCCAGCGAACTGCATTTTCAGTCCGCTCGTTCCATGGGTGGCCATAACTCAATCGAACGAAGTTCGAATACCGATTCGACGGCGAAAATATCTGCCCCGGTGCGATACTAATACCTGCTTCGATCGCGTCATCGAAGAGTTGCTCCGAATCAATACCTCCTGGAAGTTCCAGCCAAAGTACAGATCCGCCTGCTGGCTTCGAAGTTCGCGTATCTGCTGGAAAGTGTTCAGCGACCATCGCGCTCATGCGCTCTGCATTACACTTTAGGACGGGCCGCAACGTTTTGAGGTGGCGGGAGTAATTTCCGGATGCAAGAAAATCGGCGAGTGTGAGTTGTTGTAATAAACCCGATGAGCAAGAGAAGGCCCGCTTCAGGCGAGTAATTCCTTCCATGAAATGATCGGTGACGACCCAACCGATACGGTAGCCCGGTGCTGCGGTTTTCGAAAACGAACCACAGGTGATGATTCGTGCACTGTTGCTCAGAAACTGCGCCGGTACGGGACGTATGCCATCAAAACGAAGATCGCCGTATACGTCGTCTTCGATGAGTACCGTGTCGAACTCTTCCAGAATTTCCACAAGTTTGCGTCGATCGCGTTCCGGCATCGTAACGCCAAGGGGGTTCGACAGTGTCGTTGAGAACATGCAAGCCTTGACCCGGTGTTGTTCGAGAGTACGCCGCAATTCACCAAGAACAACGCCTTCTTCGGGGCAGGTTTCGATCTCGACAGCCAGCATACCCAGGCTATCGATCAACTCCAGCAAACCGTGATAGGTCGGCGTTTCCACGGCGATCACATCGCCCGGTGATGCGACCGCTTTCAGGGCAAGAAGCAGTGCCTCCTGGCCCCCGTTTGTAATGGCAATCTGATCCGGCTCCACCTGTACGCCGGCGGTATCAAGATAGTGATAGGCGATCTGTCGACGCAATGACGGTTCCCCGATAGTAGTCGCATATCCAAGGCTTCGTTCCTCGGCGCGTGCCATGACCCGTTTCATGGCACGGTGCAGTTTCTTCGCAGCCGGTTTGGCCATACACGGGTTGGCGATTCCCAGCGGTACAAGCTCAGGATGGTTGATTCCGTCATATACCCGCACCATCAGTGGCCGGCAGTTCAGGCAGACCGGTTTACCCTTCGACGACGGGGCAGGGTGGACAATTTCGTTGTGCGCGACTTGCCTAACGTAAAAACCGGACTGAGGGCGGGACTCAACGCGCCGCTGACGCTCGAGCTCCACGTAGGCCTGCCTGACTGTTGGAATGCTGACGCCGGCGCTCTGGCTCATCCTGCGCAGCGAGGGCAAGCGATCGCCTGGCCGCAGAGTGCCAGAGTCAATATTTTCACCTATCAAATCAATTACCTGGCGGTAAAGATACGTGCTGTCTTGTTTATCGACGATGAGCATAACTGTATAGGTTACATTTCTAAAAAACTGTATCTGTTATATCTCTAATAGACCCGTATAGTCAAGCCTATGTTTGAAGCTACCGAGGGAAAGACAATGACACACCGCGTTCATGACAATGTTGAAATGTCCCTTCGAGGCAAATCGAGGGCCCGTTTCGCCGACCTGCACAATCTGCAAAAGCCCAGGTGGCGCGATGCACTCGTGGCGCTCGCAGCGCCGGCGAAACGGGTCCATGAATATCGCAACCTGCACAAATCGATGTTCTATGAAGCACTGTGCGACATCGACTGCAAGGATAGGAAATGAGTAATCTGGCGCTCTATATCATCACAGTCCTGATCTGGGGCTCGACGTGGTTTGCGATCGAGTTTCAGCTCGGTGTCGTCGCCCCGGAGGTGTCGATCGTCTATCGCTATGCCGGTGCCTCGTTATTGTTATTCGCCTGGAGTCGCTATCGCGGGCTGAGTCTCTCGTTCGGCATACGACAACACGGCTGGTTCCTGTTGCTCGGCCTGTTTCTGTTCGGCCTGAATTACATACTCGCTTACCGGGCGCAGATTTACATCACGTCGGCGCTGACGGCAATCGCATTCACGACGATTGTCTGGATGAACATTCTCAACGCACGAATTTTCTTTGGCGTGCGGGCGGGGCGCAGAGTTCTGTTCGGCTCGCTACTGGGCGTGGCCGGTATTTTCACATTGTTTGCTCCACAGATCGGTGAATTGACGCTGACCGATACGGTGTTCTATGGCTCTGTACTGGCGGTAATTAGTGCGCTTGTTGCGTCAGTCGGCAACATGGTGTCCCAGGCGGCTCAACAACGAAGTCTGCCAGTCGTACAGTCCAACGCGTGGGGCATGTTTTACGGTGCGATCCTGACAGGATTTGTTGCGGTCATCGAGGGTAACTCCTTTCAATTCGACTGGTCACCTGGCTACGTAACATCGCTGGCGTATTTGACAATTTTTGGTTCGATCGTAGCGTTTGGTGCGTACCTGACATTGTTGGGCCGAATCGGCGCGCACAAAGCGGGCTACGCGATGGTGATGTTTCCGGTTGTGGCGTTGATACTGTCAATGCTGTTCGAAGGACTGAGACTGGACGCCACAGTAATCCTTGGCACTGTCCTTGTCCTGGCTGGAAACATGTTTGTCCTGCGCACCAGGCAACCGCGACAAAAGTCCCAATTCGTCGAGCCACTTCAAGAGCCTGCTTGACACCACCCTTGTAAGCGCGTCTAGTGCCGGTCATTCGATCGGCACTGGTGTGGTTACGTGGAAAAATTTGATCTGAGAAAAACACCGACGGGGCATCAACTGCACACTTCAAAAAGTGGCCGTGAGATGCTGCGATTACCATTGTATTCCAAGGGTACGGGCTTCACGTTCGAGGAGCGCCGCAAATTCGGCATAGAAGGAATGTTGCCTGCCCAGCACAACGATATTGCGACCCAGGCAGAGCGAACGTATTTGTCGATTTGCTTCAATCCTGATCCGGTCGGCAGGCACATAGATCTATCGCTACTTCTCAATCGCAATGAGGTGCTCTTTTACAAGATACTGAGCACGCATCTCGAGGAATTGATGCCCGTTATCTACACGCCAACGGTTGGCGAGGCCTCGAGATTTTTCTCGCGCGTCTATCGCCGGGCCCGTGGCGTTTTCATCACCCCTGAGCATGCGGGGCGGATTGAGGAAGTCCTGCGAGAGGCAGCGCCGTTTAGTGATGTTCGGCTCATGGTCGTTACTGACAATGAGGCGATTCTCGGCATTGGCGATCAGGGCGTGGGCGGTATGGCAATCTCAATTGGCAAACTGGCCCTTTATTGTGTGGGTGCCGGCATTCACCCGGCACAGACTTTGCCGATCAGCCTGGATGTCGGCACGAATAATCAGACTTTGCTGGATGATCCGCTGTACCTGGGGTGGCGTCACAAGCGATTGCGGGGTGCGCCGTATTTAGAGATCGTAGACGAGTTTGTGGCGGCCGCAAAGGCGGTATTTCCGGACGTCGTCATCCAGTGGGAAGACTTTCGCAAAGACAATGCGTTAATGGTGCTCAATCGATTCAGGAATTCCTTGCCTTCATTCAATGATGACATTCAGGGTACAGGGGCAGTAGCGGCTGCCTGTGTGCATGCCGCGTGCCGGATCAGCGGCAACTCGTTCACCGATAGTCGAATCGTCATCTATGGTGCGGGTGCCGCGGGATTGGGCATTGCGCGCCAGCTCCGCGGGCAACTGCGTGACGCGGGTCTGAAGGATGACCGACTCACACAGGCCATCATCGCCATGGACAGTCGCGGAATTATCAGCAGCGACAGGGAGCAAATGGACGAGTACAAGAAGGAACTGGCCTGGCCAGCTGACATGGTGGCAGCACTCGGCCTCCGTGAAGGCGATGGTGCCCGTCTCGACAAAGTGATTGGCGCCTACAGGGCGACCGTGCTCATTGGCACATCAGGGCAGGGTGGTTCGTTTACCGAAGATACGGTCAGGGCCATGGCGGCGAACACCGAACAACCGGTGATTCTGCCGATGTCCAATCCAACCGCTATTTGCGAGGGGATTCCGCAAGACATTCTCGACTGGACCGATGGCAAGGCGCTGGTTGCGACAGGCAGTCCTTTCGAACCGGTTGAGACAAGCGGCGGCCTACGCCGGATTGGCCAGGCCAATAACGTGTTCGTCTTTCCCGGCATTGGCCTGGGCGCAATCGTCAGCGGCGCAACAGAGATCACAACGACGATGATTGCTGCTTCGTCGAAAGCGCTGGCGGAAACATTGAGCGATGATGAGGTGCAAGGTCAATGCCTGATGCCCGAGGTGTCGAGACTTTGGGAGATTTGCGGTCACGTTGCTCTGGCTGTAGCACGGCAGGCCGTCAAAGACGGTGTCGCACAAAACGGCAGCTCTGATGAACTCGAATCCAGGATCGAGGAATACCGCTGGATTCCAGAATATCCGGAAATCATTGTCAACGAGTCGTGAACCCACGTATGTTGCCAGGGTCCGATAAAGCAACAACGAATCAAACCGCAGGGCCACAGCATGCAATTGACCAAAAAAACAATCTTGATCGGCGTTCTCGTATTGTCTGTCTCAGGCTGTCAATCAGGGAATCAATCCGAATCGGCAAATGGGGCAGTGGAAATCCCGCAAGGTATTACCTTGCTGGAAACAGTCGAGAAGGCGGGTACAAACGGTATTGTCGTCCCGTACAGGAAGTATCTGCTCGACAATGGGCTGACTGTCCTCCTGCATGAAGACCGGTCGGACCCGTTGGTGCACGTTGACGTGACGTACCACGTCGGCTCGGGTCGAGAGGAGGTGGGCAAATCCGGATTTGCACATTTTTTCGAGCACATGATGTTTCAGGGCTCGGAAAACGTTGGCGACGAGCAGCACTTCAAGATCGTTTCGGAAGCTGGTGGCACGCTCAATGGGACGACGAACACCGATCGAACGAACTACTTTGAAACAGTGCCAGCCAATCAGCTTGAAAAAATGCTGTGGCTCGAAGCCGATCGCATGGGCTTCTTTCTTGATGCTGTCACGCAGGAGAAGTTCGAGGTACAACGAGATACCGTCAAGAACGAACGCGGTCAGAACTATGAAAACAGACCCTACGGGCGTCTCATCGAGCGCGTTAACGAGGCCCTGTACCCCGAGGGACATTCCTATTCGTGGCAAACTATTGGTTACGTTGAAGATTTGAATCGGGTCGACGTGAATGACCTGAAGAAGTTCTTCCTGCGTTGGTACGGCCCGAACAATGCGATCCTCACAATCGGCGGACGATACGACGAAAGCGAGCTGCTCACGTGGGTGAACAAGTACTTCGGGTCAATTCCGCGCGGGCCGGAGGTTGTGGCACCCGAATTTCGGAAAATCGAGCTTGATGCTGACCGCTACCTCTCCATGGAAGACAATGTTGCATTGCCGCTTCTCTACATGGCGTATCCGACGGTACACGTATTTCACGATGATGAGGCGGCCCTCGATGTGCTGGCATCCATTCTTGGCCAGGGCGAGACGTCGTTGCTTTATAAGAACATGGTCAAGAACCGCCTCGCGGTCCAGGCTGGTGCCGGTCATGCCTGCGCAGAGCTGGCATGCACGTTTACGATGTTGTCGGTGGCAAGCCCTCCGTCCGGGAAGACACTGGCGGATCTTGAGGAAATTGCGAGAGAGTCGCTGCTCGAATTCGAAGAAAGGGGCGTTCTCGAAGACGACCTGACCAGAGTCAAGATGGGCATCGTTTCAGGGATGATTTATAGCCTCGAGAGCGTGTCCGGCAAGGTGAGGCGCCTTGCCTCATATGAGACCTTCACAGGCAACCCGAACTTTACCGACGCCGATATTGCGCGATACGACAATGTGACCAAAGACGATGTCATACGAGTCTATCGTCAGTACATTCAGGGACAGCCAGCCGTCATCATGAGCGTTGTCCCGATGGGTCAATCGAGTCAAATTGCTCACGCTGACACATGGACGCGAACAGATCGAACGCTGCCGGAATACGTCGCAGTCGCCGAAGGCGACCTCGACTTTCGGCGCGCTGTGGATGACTTCGATCGTAGCGTGATGCCGCCAGTTGGAGAGAACCCCAGTGTCATCTTGCCGGCGATCTGGCGCGACGAACTGGAAAACGGCATACCGGTGTTAGGGGCACTGAATTCAGAGACGCCCACCGTGGCTATCCGGCTACGCATCGAAGCGGGGCAGCGCAATGAACCGCTCGAGAAGCTGGGTCTCGCTGCACTGACAGCCTCAATGATGAATGAAGCGACAAGCAAATCATCGAACGAGGAACTGAGCAACCGGTTACGAAAGCTCGGCTCCAGCGTTCAGTTCGGTGCGGGCGACGATGACACAGCTCTGGCGATTCGCAGCCTGAGCGAGAATCTTGATGAGACACTGGCGGTCGCCGCGGAAATGTTGCTCATGCCCAAGTTCGATCCCGCTGATTTTGAGCGTGTAAAGACTCAGTTCTTGCAGATCATCGAGCACAACAAGAAAGAAGCTTCGGTCACTGCGAGCACGATTTACCAACTCCTGTTGTTCGGCAAGGAAAACAGTTTTGCATATGCGGACATCGGTACCGCGGCTTCGGTTCGCGAGCTCACGCTCGATGATGTAAAGGACTTCCATGCGAGACACTATTCACCGGGCATCGCGAGCATCATTGCTGTCAGCGATCTTGCGCGGGACTCTCTGCTTGAGAAGCTTGCGGTTTTCAATAGCTGGCAGGGACCGGATGTTGCAGCGAATGATCTGCAGCCGTTTCCGGAGTTGGGCAAGACGAAGATCTATCTCGTCGATAAACCTGGCGCCGCCCAGTCACAGATTCGAATCGGCAAGCGATCTTTGAAATACGATGCAACCGGGGAATTTTATCGGGCCGGGCTCATGAATTTCGTGCTTGGCGGTGCATTCAATAGCCGCATAAATCTCAATCTGCGTGAAGACAAGGGCTACACCTATGGAGCCCGTTCACGATTCAACGGCGGCGATGATCGTGGCAGCTTTACAGCGTCGGCTGGCATTCGAACAGATGCGACGGGCGACGGCATTGTCCAGTTTGAAGACGAAATTCGCCACTACGCGGAGGAGGGTATCAGCGAGGATGAACTGGCATTCACGCGCAGGGCGCTTGGACAACGCGATGCCCGGCGGTATGAGACTCCAACACAAAAACTCGGCTTTCTGTCGAGAATTCTGGAGTTTGATCTTGACGACGATTTCGTGGATGCACAGAAAGAGATTCTGGCAGCTATCGGGCAGGAAGAAATAAGCGAACTGGCATCCACGCATCTGCTTATGGATGACATGATCATTGTCGTGGTGGGCGACAAGGCGGTGATTCTCCCTCAGCTCGAAGAGCTTGGTTACGAGATCATAGAGCTCGACGCCAGCGGCGACGAGGTACCAGGGTGATAAAAAGGTTTAATAAAGTACAGTAATCTATTGATATATAATGCATAAATCTTGATTAAGCTATTTGTTTGAAGTGACGGAACCAGTCAACTAACGTGCGGTCGAATCCAACGACGAAAACTCAAAAAGAGTGCGACCAATGAATAACGCACTGCACATATTAGTCATCGCCGTCTTGATGTCGTCATGTAGCGGCGGATCCAGAACTGAACCCCAAGTCCCACCTGTAGACACCGATCCCGCGGCAGACCTGGCACTGGCCCTGGAAGGCCTGTCCATTGATGACTTTTACGAGGAATCTTACAAAGCGTTGATGCTGCGTGATCCTGAAAGCGTCATCTCACTCGCGCTCACTGATCGTTTTCCGATACAGGGGGTGCAGCTCACTGATATCTCGGACGATTTTGTTCGCGATACCTATGCGATGTACGAGGTCATCCTCGGTAAATTGTCCACTTACGACCGCGCCGGTCTGGATGCGAATGGCAAGATTTCGTACGACGTCTATCAATGGTATGTGCAGGACAGGGTCGACCGGCAGCCGTTTTTCTACCATGATTTTGTCGCCTCGTTCGGGCTCCACGGCGTTCAGGATGACCTGCGGTTGTTTTTCACCGACATACACCCGTTGACCACCTTGCAAGATGCCGAAAACTACATAACACGCCTTGGTCTCGTGCCGAGAAAACTCGCGCAACTTGAAGACCATCTTCGAAGTCAACGCAGCGCCGGAATTGTCGAACCGTTTGTCACGCTGGATTTTGCGGCGCGCCAGGTCAATTCGCACGCTCATTCCGCCGCGTTGGCCAGCCCGTTCTACACCGTATTTCGCGACAAAACTGCCAGCATTGCCGGGCTGTCGTCGGGACAGCGCCAAACACTTGAAAACGATGCATTGGCGGCAGTGCAAAATAGTGTCATTCCGGCTTTTCAGGATCTTTACAACACTCTTGACGGTCTGCGCAGTTCCGCGCCTCCTTCCATTGGCGTCGGGCAGTTTCCTGACGGTGCTGCCTACTATGACTACATGCTCGGACATCACACGACGACCGACCTGACAGCAGCACAAGTTCATCAACTAGGACTCGACGAGTTGCAACGCATCCTGCTTGAGATGCGTTTGCTTTTTGACCAGCTCGGCTACCCACAGAATGAATCGCTTCGGCAATTATTCGGTCGGGTAACGACAGGTGGCGGCATCATTCCGGCTGCCGATACGATTGCTACCTATGAGGCTCTAATCGATTTTGCTAATCAGAATCTGGATCAGGCGTTCGATGTCTTTCCATCGGTTGATGTCATAGTCATCGGCGTCGAGAATGGTGGCTACTACGTCGGACCGTCGTTCGACGGAACGAGACCTGGCGCCTTCTATGCCGGCACGCAGAGTAACTTGCCTTATTACGACATGCCGTCATTGACGTTTCATGAGACTCTGCCGGGTCATCACTTGCAGATTTCGCTCGCCGGGGCAGCCGATGTGCCGTTTTTCCGTAAGCTTGTCAGATCGACCGGGTTTGTCGAAGGCTGGGCGTTGTATGCTGAAAGACTGGCCTACGAGCTCGGCTGGTACGACAACGATCCCTACGGCAACCTCGGCCGACTGCAGTACGAAGCGCTTCGGGCTGTCCGCCTGGTCGTCGACACCGGCATTCACTCCTTGGGTTGGTCATTTAACGAGGCTGTGCAGTTCATCGATGACAATGTTGGATATTCGACGGGCTCATCGCAAGGCGCGTCTGCGCGGTACAGTGTGATACCGGGCCAGGCGACGGCTTATATGATCGGCATGTTGAAAATCCTCGAAGTTCGTCAACGAGCGATGGACGAACTCGGTAGCGCTTTCAACTTGTTCGACTTCCACAGGACCGTGCTTGAAAATGGTGGCGTGCCGTTACCGGTACTGGAGCAGGTCGTTGACGCGTATATCGCGGAGCAACTGGCTAGCCCCCCCTGATATCGGGAGGAGAAACTGCTTCGACAGTTCTCACGAGAGTGCCTGGGACCCGCCTGATTTTCGCGAATTGAAAATTCCGTCAAGTTGATGAAACTACGGATTGCCTTCGGGCAGTGGCATAAAGAGTATTGCGCCGCAAAAGGAATTTGAGGAGCAATACAACATGAGGGACGGACACCTGATTATCAGCGTCGTCGCACTCGCTACGACCTTAGCCACGGCATTGCCAGTGAATGCCGCAAATGAAACAGCCACCCACGAAGCACGCATTAGTGAGCTGGAAGCGACGGTGAAGAGACTGGAGGCATTGCTCGAACAACAATACAGCGAGCTTGATGAATCGTGTGCCCGCGTCGAGGATGTGGAAGAAGCCCTGGCATCCTGCGCCAGCGTCGAGCAGGTCGAAGAGGCTCTGGCGAATCCTGCCGACCATCCCACTCTGTATAACGATACGGAGATCAAGGTCGGCGGCTACGTCAAAATGGACGCTCTCGTCAGCGACTACAGTGATGCGCCGACGCGCGGAGTCGGCGATGACTTCTTTATACCCTCGACCATTCGAACATCCGGCGAGCCCGGCGACCCGCGCCTCAATCTTCATGCCAAGGAGACCCGGTTCTGGCTGAAGTCGTTTACGCCGACAGAACGCGGTGACATTACCACCCATTTTGAAATCGATTTTCTGGCCGGGCAACAGGGTAACGAGCGCGTCAGCAATTCGGCCTCACCACGGATTCGGCACGCGTCGCTCAGCTGGGATGGATGGATTGTCGGGCAAACCTGGACGAATTTTTTCAATGTGTCGGCACTGCCGGATTACCTGGACTTTATCGGTCCGGTCGGTGTGACGTTCGGTCGCCAGGCACAGGTCCGCTACACGCGGCCCGTGGATAACGGTGACTGGGCGATCTCGTTGGAAAACCCCGAAACGACGCTGACGCCGTTTGGTGGTGGTGCCACCATCGATGCTGACGACGGCTCTTTACCGGATGTCGTCGTACGCCGCAACTGGAGGGGCGAGTGGGGTAACTTCAGTGTGGCGGCACTGCTTCGCGAACTCAAGATCGATCAGCCGGGAATCGACGATGCAGCGATTGGCGGCGCGATCAGTGTAGCCGGCAAATTCGGCGTGGGTGGGCGTGACGACCTGCGCTGGCAAGTCAACTATGGTAATGCCCTCGGTCGTTACATGGGTCTGAATGCGTTCAATGTCGGTGCGCTGGATGCAGATAACGAGATTGATCTCACGAGCCAGTACGGTGCGATGGCCGCTTATCGCCATGTATGGAATGACAAACTGCATTCGTCCTTTGGGGCGTCGATCGCAAGAGCAGACAACGATACCGCCATCAGCGGTTTTGCCGTACCGGAGTCTTATCAGAGTGCGCACGCTGACATTATCTGGTCACCCGTCAAGCGGATGAGCCTCGGCGCGGAGTACATCTGGGCACGGCGCGAGGACGAAAGCGGCGATGACGGCACGCTCAGTCGACTACTGATCTCGGCGAAATATGTGTACTAGCGCGGAATGGCTTTGAGCACTTCTCGCGTCAAATCCCAGCGGTTGAAGCCCTGCCTGCCATAGTCGAGGCCACGTCGCACGATGACAATATCGTGCGACGGTACGATCACGACGTATTGCCCGCGGTTACCTGACGTCGAGTATGCTGTTTTCGGCACGTCGTCGCGCCCGTCCGGGACGAGCCAGAATTGTCCGCCGTACATGTTGCCTCGGTGTGCGGTTGCGGGCGCAGGTGTTCGTACGAACTCGATCCATTCTTCTGAAATCAGTTGCTCGCCTTCCCATACGCCATCTTGCAGGTACAACAACCCGAAGCGGGCGAGGTCTCGGGCAGTCGTATACACCTGGCTGCTGAGGATGAAATCCCCGAAGCGATCTGTGCTGACCAGCGTGTTGCGCATGCCGATCCGATCGAGCAACGCCTTGCGCGGGAATGTGGCGTATGTGCGGGGATCACCGAGCGCGAGCTTCATTGCGTATACGGCGAGTAGCGTATCGTAGTTTTCATAGTCCCAAAACGTACCGGGCTGACGAACCTGCGCACGACGACGGGCGCCGTCAACTGAGCTCGCCCCGGCCCAATAGGCGAGGCCGGAACCGGTCGCGTACTCCATCCCAAAACTATCGACCGGATACAAGCCGCTCGACATGTTTAATACGTGTCGCAACGTAATGGCGTTGCGCGGATCATTGTCGACGCCTTCGACATCCGGTAGCCACTGGATGCCAAGCGGTGCATCGAGTTTGAGGCGGCCGTCATCGACCAGCATTCCAAACAGCGTCGCTGCAATGCTCTTCGCCGTCGACCAGGTACGAGTGCGCGTCATCATGCTGACACCGTCGGCGTAACGCTCGTGGATGATCGTGCCCTTGTGGATAACGATCAGACTGAGAGTGACTTGTTCCGCCGACTCGCGGTCAAAAGCCCAGTCGGATGTGGCGAGGAGGGCGGCTGAATCAATATTTTCCGGATGCGGCTTTTGTTTTACGATGTCACCTGTTGGCCAGGGCATCGTTGCCGGGTCACCTGCCGGGTAGGGCAATTTCAGGATGGGAAGCGAGTCGATGTCGTCGAAGCTCTGGTTTGGGGCCATCACGACACAACCAATGCCCTCACGAAATGCGGCGCGTATCACCGGTCCGGACTGCGGGCCGCCAATGGCGACAGCCTTGCGGCTGGTATCGATGACGTATTCGCCTCCATCGACAGTACCGACAGGCTCCGGCAGGTAAGCGAGCTCCTGCGCAAACACTTGCTCTAGCGTACGTCCGGAGGTAAACAGGCCATTGCACATCAGGACTGCCTGAACACCGTTGCGGACTATCGTGCGATTCACGGTGAAATAGTCGAAGTCGTCTATCTGCTGCGACTGAGACGCGCAACTGATCAAAATGGCAAGTGACAATAAGAGTCTTTTCATCTTTAACGGTCCGACTGGCCGCGTACCGAGCGGAAGAACCAGGCGATAAACACAGCGAACGCGGCGGCCCCGACGAGCATTGCAACGATGTCGTTGCCGAGCCATTCCGTGCCAATACCGTCCGGGCGCCGGCTCTTGGCGACAGCGACAAGCGCAATCCCGACACCGAGCAGTCCTTCACCGCCAACGAAACCGCTGCCCAGCAACACGCCACGCTCGCGGCGGTCGGCCGCGGTCGTCTCGTCTTTCGCGTTGCGCTCCATCCACAGACGAATTAAACCACCGACAAATATTGGCGTCATCGTGGACACGGGCAGATACACGCCAACTGCGAATGGCAGCGACGGGATACGTGCAATTTCGCAAACCAGTGCTATTCCGGCGCCGATGCCGACCAGCACCCAGGGGAGGTTCTGGTCCAGAACACCGTCGATCACTAGCCTCATCAGGGTCGCTTGCGGCGCCGGTAACTCGGTGCTTCCAAAGCCGAAACCCTTGCCGAGTGCCAGCACTGTCAGACACACGAACACGGCCGAGGTGAGCACGCCGATCAGTTCTGCGGTCTGCTGTTTTCGCGGCGTAGCGCCAAGGAGATAGCCGGTCTTCAGGTCTTGCGACGTGTCGCCGGAAATGGAGGCGGCGATGGCGACCACGGTACCGACGGTAAGCGCGGCGGCCTTGCCGAGCGCATCGGTCCAGCCAAAAAACAGGAATATGGAAGCGGTGCCGAGTAACGCCGCGATCGTCATGCCGCTGGTCGGGTTGCTGGTGACGCCCACCAGGCCGACGATGCGCGAGGCGACGGTGACGAAGAAGAACGCGAAGACGACGACACACACTGCGGCAGCTGCGCGAATACCGACATCACCGACGGCACCGAAGACCTGCGGTACGAGAATGAGTACGGCTGCGATAACGAGGATGCCGATACCGACAAACCGCAGTGGCAGGTCATAGGCGGTCCGCTTGACGGATATGGGCTCAGCGCCGGCGCCGACTCGTTCGCCCAACTGCGCCGCGCCAATGCGGAAACTATTGATCATCACCGGGATGCTGCGGATCAGGGTGATGATGCCGGCGGTTGCCACGGCACCCGCACCGATGTAGCGCACATAGCGCGACCAGATCTCGCCCGGCGACATATCAATGATGAGCTGTACCGTCTCGGGGAAGAACGGCACGGTACGCGCCTCGCCCCACGTGGCGATGGCCGGGATGATCACCAGCCACGAGAGCAGGCCGCCGCCCACCATGACCGTGGCGATACGCGGCCCGAGGATGTACCCGACGCCAAATAGCGCCGCCGACAGGTCCATGCCCACTTCCCCTTTCTTGAGAAAAGGAATCTTGAGATGGACGTCGCCTGGAATCACACGTATCCAGGACGTGAGGAATTTGAACAGCGCGCCTCCGGCGAGACCGTAGAAAACGAAGCGTGCGCGGCCGCCGCCGATCTCATTGGCAACAAGCACTTCCGCACATGCCGTTCCTTCGGGATACGGAAGCTTGCCGTGTTCGCGTTCGATGAGAAAACGCCGCAGCGGGATCATGAAAAGGACGCCCAGCAGCCCGCCACACATTGCCAGTAACGTCATCTGCAGCAGTTCCGGAGCCATGCCCCACATGAACAGTGCCGGGAGCGTAAAAATTACGCCGCTGGCCAGGGAACTCGACGCGGACCCGGTCGTTTGCGAGATGTTGGTCTCGAGAATTGTGCCGCGGATACCTACGCTCGACAGCGCGCGAAAAACGGCGACGGTCATGACCGCTACCGGTATCGAAGTGCTGATTGTCAGTCCGGCACGCAGTCCCAGGTACGCATTGGCAGCACCGAAAACGATGCCGAACAGGATACCCAATCCGACCGCCTTGATAGTGAATTCGGCAGGAGATTCATTTGCCGGCACAAAGGGGTCGTACGTGTCGCCCTCAGGAACAGGCACATAGGCTTTTTTGCTTAATCCGTCTTTTCGCATTGTTTTACTTTGCAGCCCTGATTCGGAACCTTAGTCGCCCGACTGGGCCGGGCCGTTCAGCATCGCGTCTCTTGTCAGTTCGACAATAAGGTCCACTTCTTTTGCGCTGATGTCGAATACGGGCGTATAGCGTATCGAACGTTCACCGCCATGAATCACACCGAGGCCTTTTTTCCGCAAGTAATCTTCTATGCTGTTGGCGCCAGAAGCTTTGTATCGGGCTGTGAGTTCACAGCTCACCAGTAGCCCGGTACCCTGAACACCCGTAATCCCGTCGTCGATCTCTTGCGCCAGTGCAGTCAGACCCGTGAGCAGTTCCTGGCCCCGCGCACGGATATTCTCGCGTCTTTCGGCATCGAATGAGTCGAGTACTGCTATTGCGACGTCCAGAGCGCGAGGGTTTGTCGTCATCGTGTTGCCGTAAAGACCTTGCCGGTACTTTGCGGCAGTCTTTTCCGACAGCGCGAGTACCGATAGCGGGAACTGGCCGGCATTCAGCGCTTTGGAATAGGACTCCATATCCGGTTCATCAAGTTCCCGAAAGCCGGGGTAGTCCACTATCGATAATACGCCGTAAGCACGCAGCCCGGCCTGGATTGAATCAACGACTAACATCGAGCCATGTTCCCGAGTCAAATCTCTGGCACGGGAATAAAAGTCTGCTTCGATTGCCAAGCCCGGGTTGCCTTCACCCATCACCGGTTCCATGAAGAACGCCTCGATGAACGTCCCTTCATTCTCTGCCCGGGAGAAAATGGCTTCCAGCGCCTCAATATTATTCGGCTCTACTGTCAGCAGGTAACTGCCTTTGCGGAAGGATGCCAGGTGTTTCTTGTATTGTTTGGAGGTCGAATGAGAGAAGCGGGCGGGGCGGTCGGTCCGTCCATGAAAACTTCCTTGCAAGGTCAGCCCCCGAACCTTACATCCGTCATAACGAGCACCAGGGCTGGTGAGAATCCCGGTATTGATATCGGCGATGCGAGATGCGACCGACATCGATTCGGAACCGCTGTTCATGCAAAGAAAGCTGGCGAAAGGAGTGCCGCCTGTCCGTGTATGACCGATTTCCCGCCTCAGACGAGCGGTAAAGTCGACCTGGTTCGGGCTGGCCGTCATGATGTTCGCCATCACGTGCGGCTTATTCATCGCTTCCAGCACGGCTTCGGGCGCGTGCCCGAGACCGAGCATGCCGTAGCCACCGCAGTCGTATATCACGGCACCTTTAAGGCTGATTACCCACGGCCCAACGGCGCTCGCCGCAACATACGGGTTAACAGCGTCCTGCGCGTAGAAATTTGTCAGGCCAGCATGCGCCCGGCTGATCTGCTCATTCTCGTCCAGTGCGAGGTAGTCGGCATGCGATTGCTGCAGCTCGAGAAAGCGTGCGTACGCTCGTTCGATGGCGACGGCTAATTCGTGATTATCGTCCTCGAGAAAATCCTGAACGACATTATCGGCGAGACCGTCGGTTATCGCGGCACCGCCGAAATTCCGCATTTCCCTGAGGCACGTAAAGTGCGATTCTGTACTGTGAGTGGCAACTACTTGCGGCATGAGGACCATCCTTGGAGGGTCAATAGGGCGTCAATTCGCGGACTATATCAAATGCATACAGACATGACATTATGGCGGCAACCCAGGAGCTTGATGCCATGTATGATTTCCTAAGTGACATTTCCAAACGTCCGGAACCTTTTTCTCGCTACACCGTGAAGGAGTTATGGACTCGACCACATCTGGCGCGACAGATGCTTGGTTATCACCTCAGTCAGGAAACCGACCTTGCCTCGCGGAAATTTGAGTCTATTGACCGCGTGGTTGATTGGATTGATGCCCAACTGGTTCTATCTGAGAAAAGTGTCTGTGATCTTGGTTGCGGGCCGGGACTTTACACAGAGCGTTTTGCGTCCAGGGGTGCAACAGTAACTGGTGTGGATATCTCCGCACACTCATTGGATTACGCCAGGGCGCAAGGCGCCCAGACGATCCGATATATCGAAGCTGATTACCTTTCAGATGATCTGCCTGTCGGCTTCGATGTAATAACGCTGATCTATACGGATCTCTGCCCGCTATCATCAGCGCAAAGGAAGAAACTACTGGAACGTATGCGTAAAATGCTCAGTCCTGGTGGGCGCATAGTCGTAGATGTCGCCGGGATTGGTTCGTTTACCAATAAAGAAGAAGTGACGATCATTCAAGATAAGTTGATGGGTGGTTTCTGGGCTGCAGGCGACTATGTCGGTATTCAACAGACCTTCGTTTACCCAGAGGACCATCTGTCTCTGGACCGCTATTTAATCGTCGAACCTAACGAGACCTGGCAAATCTACAACTGGCTCCAGTACTTCACGCCGGAGAGCATTGCACTGGAACTGCAGCATGCAGGTTTTGAGATTGACCAAATGGTTGGAGATTTAAGTGGCGTACCGTTGAAGCCAAAGAGTGATTTAATCGGCATCGTTGCCAGCGTAGTATAGATAAGTAGTGGCAATGGCCACTATTATCGCGGAAATCTTGTCACAGAGTCGCTCCATGAAACTACGAATACGTGAGAACACCCTTCGCCTGCGACTTAAGCGAAGTGAGGTGGAACAGATTGCGTCGGGCCAGAGCATTGTCGAACAGACCCGCTTTCCGGATTCGGTGCTGACCTATCGCCTGGACGTATCCGATGATGGCAGGGCCTCAGCCAGTTTCAATGACGGCAATCTGACGATCTGCTTGCCAGAGTCCGAAGTTACGCAATGGGCGCGGACTGACCAGGTCTCGATAGTCGCTGAGCAGGCGCTGGGGGAATCGGACGCTCTATCATTTCTGATAGAGAAGGACTTTAGATGCCTGGCTCCGGGCCATCATCGTCCCGGTGAGGATGATGACGACACGTTTCCTCACCCCGATGCCGAGTTGGGAAACGGTTGCACATGACATGACGAAAGCAGGAAGCACTTACGAAGGTGGTTGCACCTGTGGTGCTATCCGGTACCGGATGGAAGCGAAGCCCATGATTGTTCACTGTTGCCATTGTCATTGGTGTCAACGGGAAACGGGAGCATCCTATGCACTGAATGCGCTGATCGAGGCCGATCGAGTAACATTGCTGCAGGGTGAACCAGAGATGGTTGTAACGCCCTCAAACAGTGGCAAAGGCCAGAATATCTGTCGTTGCCCGGAGTGTCACATCGCTTTATGGAGCAATTATTCCGGGGCAGGGGACAAGGTTCATTTCGTGCGTGTTGGAACACTTGATGAGGCGCATCGCTTACCGCCGGATATGCATATCTTTACGGCATCAAAGCAGCCCTGGATCGTCATCCCTGACGGACATCCTGCTTTCAAAGAATACTATGAACCCGAAAAGTGCTGGCCGCATGAAAGCCTCACACGGTGGGAACGAATTCGCGGATTATCCAACTGATGTCACCGCCAGCTAACTCATCGATTCAGCAAGTATTGGATAGATATCCGAATGCGAATATTTCGATTACACCTACTCCAATTTACAAGTTGCCGCGGCTGTCCTCACACTTGGGATGCAATGTATACATTATGCGAGAAGACTTAACGGGCTTCGCGATTGGTGGGAATAAGAACAGAAAGTTGGACTACCTTATCGGCGATGCTTTGCTCAAGAATGCAGATACTCTGATCACAACAAGAGCCAGTAGTTTCAGTAGAAATGCCGCGGCGGCGGGAAGGGTGTTCGGATTTGAAGTGCACGTGTTATTAGTTGGAGACGAATCCGAGCAGAATACCAATAGCCAGGCGTTATTCCATCAATTTGAGACCATTCTTCATTACGCTTCAAAAACGCCGCCTGAAGCGATAACAACGGAATACGACAGAATTATCAGTGATCTGCGCAACCAGGAAAAAATTGTTTATGAATTGCATCCTGGCGGAAGCGACTCTATCGGGTCACTGGGGTACATAAACGCCTTTGATCAGATCGTTCAGTATTCCAGGAATTCAGGCGTTCACTTCGACAAGATCATTCATTCAACTGGATCGACAGCGACTCAAGTAGGGTTGTTGTTGGGCCAATGTGTCAGTGCGTATGAAACGACAATCATTGGGATGGCAGCCTCCCAGAAAGCCAATGTGCAAAATGAAAGAATCCGCCAACTAGCGTTGGCCACTGCCAAAATGCTCGAGCTTCAATTTGATGATTCCAGAATAGTCGTTGACGATCGGTTTATCGGACCTGGCTATGCGATTCAATCAGAAGAAGGGAAGAATGCGACCAGCATGTTTGCATTGCTGGAAGGTGTTTTGCTCGACGGTGTTTATACAGGCAAGGCCGCTGCCGGCCTGATTTACTATGCAAAGAATGAAATGTTCAGTAAGAATGAAAACGTTCTGTTCATTCACACGGGTGGAAATTCCGGGCTGTTCTACTAACTGCAAAGACTGATCGGCGTCCTAAAGCGGACATGCACGCTTTTTGCTCTACGGCGTGATTTGCAGCACTATTACAAACCAGCTAATGGTCAGGCGCCATAATGAGGTGCAAGTCACAATGACAAAAGACCTGGAACAACTAATGAGTGGCTTGCGCGGCGATCATCGCAATATGGTGATGCTGCTTAATTTACTCGACGCGGAAATCGACAGGCTGGCGGCGTCCAAAGAGCCTGACTACGACCTTGTGCGGGATATCATGCTGTACGTGACTGAGTACCCGGATGTAGTTCACCATCCGAAGGAAGATATTGTTTATCGGCACCTCAAGTTACTGCGTCCGGAAATCCATGCCGAACTGGAACGCGTCGAGACAGACCACCAGTATATTGAGAAATACGGACTAAAGCTCAGGAACAGCGTCGAGGCCCTTTCAATTGGCGGAACTCTTGATCGCGAGGATCTCATCGAGAAGTTCCACCATTACATAGAGCAGCTTCGCGAACATATGTATTGGGAAGAGACGGAACTTTTTTCACTCGCTGACGAGTTACGGCACTTCGGCGACTGGTCGGAAGTCGTCTTGAAAAACAATGAAATTAGTGACCCGCTATTCGGGTCACGGGTCGAACGCAAGTACGGTAAGCTTCTCGCCAGAATCCAGCAAAGCGTTGTGTGGGACAAGCAAGAAAATCAGTGTGACGGTAAACGTTAAAAGTTAGAAATTTGACATAACGCAGCGACCGATTTTGGTCGCACTCCCTGTCTAAGAGTAACTAGACGTGCAGATGTTCGCCGATGGGAAAACGGCGGGCTCTAGATTCGTGTGTCAGGGAGAAAAGTCATGAACAAGACAAGTAAGAACCACATTACCCCGACTATTATTGCGGTGGTTGCGATGGGCGTCGCCAGCAGCGGCGCGGTCGGCGCCGAGAATAGTGAGTGGACTTTGCTGCTCGAGCCCATGTACATGGATGCCTTCGGGAACGATCGGCAAGTGCTGAACGTCCGCCAAATAGACCTGGATGCCACGCCCGCGACGGACACGGGTACGCCGGTCGACCTCGACACTGAGGGTTCATTAACTAATCGATTTACGCTTCAGTACAGCCGGGCGAATTGGGAAGATTGGACTGTAGGCCTCGATTTCATCTTTTTCGCCGCCCCGCAAGGTCGGCCAGCTCGAACTGCCGCTGCAGATGGACCCTCGGGACCGATCGACCAGGTTGTCTTCGAGGTCGCGGACCGGAGCTTCGCGTCCAACGACTCCGACGAGGCGCTGTCGTTCAATGTCCTCACGGACACTGACATCGCGGCCTGGACTGCGGACGTCTATGGAATCAAGACCCTTACCGAAACGCCGGAGCGACAACTCCGCCTGTTGCTGGGTTTGAGAAACGCGGATTTTGACAATGACTATCACGGCATCGCCGGGATCGAGGGCGTCAACGCATCGCTCATCGATGCATCGTCGAACTACGACAGGATGCTAGGGCCGCTCGTCGGTCTGATCGGGGAGATCCAACTCGGGAAGAACACGCTTACCGGCTATATCGGTCAATCGGTGGTTTTCGGCAGTGCAAACCTCAGCCGCACGATTAGCGATTTCGTTGGACCGGTCGGCGAAGCGCAGACACCTGTCGCCCAAGAGTCTTTCAGGAGAATACAGGACGTCTCTATCCCGATTACAGAGCTCCGCATTACCTGGCTGCATCCGATTAGTCGGCGCTGGTCTCTGGGCGTAACCACCAATGCGTCGGTCTGGTCGGACGTCCCCGTGCCGCCGATGATCGTACCGGACGTCGCTGGGGGGGGCTTTGACAGGAACACGATCGTCTTCTTCGGCGTTGGCGCAGCCGTGGAGTTCAAGTTCTAAGAGCGTCCATATCAGAGTCGGCGATATCATCAGCATGATTGTGCTGGTGCTCGCGTTCGAGACGCCGACTCAGCTAGTCGAATCGAGTGCCAAAGTCTGGGCAGCTGTAGGGTTGATGCCGTTTTTTTCGACGGCATATGCGTACATCTTGTACTTCCGGCTTCTGGCATGCTCCGGCGCGACCAAGCGGTGGAGTTCGACACGGCGGTAGGCAACCCAGTACAAATACTTCCCCCGATTTCTCGATTGTGATCGATGCTTGCAAGTATCTGGGACAGAACGGTTTTGCTAATCACTAAAGTTCCGCATGTGGCGTGCGATACCGAATTATTCGGTGGACGTTAACTACGTATTGTCATTAGTTGATACCGCTCATACTTTCTGAAAATAGAGTCTGCTTGTGAAGCTCCAGTGGATGGAGTTGACAGGAAGATTGACATGGCAAAGCAAAATTTATGGGAGTTTATGAATTGCGGGCGAAAATTTCATTGATTAGTTTTAAGTACGTGTGCATCCAGATGGTTCGATTTCTTCCCCAACCATTGGTCATATTGAAGACCTTGGGGGGGCTTGTGGCGCTGCAGGCGCTATTGTTTGGCAGGGGAGGAAGCGCCGCTGTTGCGTTACTCGGTCAAGGTTCCGCAATACTCGTCGCATACTTGATGATATTTTTCGGGTTGAAGCCATGGGCAAAAAAATACAGCCCACGGCCAGTCAAGCGGGTAAGAGGCGGCACATAAATATGTGTTTTTGAGTAATCGCTCACCCGCTACCAGGAAAACCGAAAACTCGGCCTCGTGCCGGGTTTTTCTACGTCTGTTCGTAGCTTCCAGGAATTCGGCCTCTGACTGACCACGCCCCGTTTCAAGCTTTGCTGCAACCCATCGGGTAATTAACAGAAGTCTACGGTGCATTCATCGCTTCATCTGCCCAAGCAAGCTTGCGGTTCCGGATGCGTGTAATGTGTACAAGGTCGAATCTTCGGGTTCGCCTTTTTTCGTTTACTATCAGCGCGTTATATAAGAAGTCCTAGTTATAAACTGTACGAGATCACTAATTCCCGCGTAATGGGGAAGAGGGCGGTTCGGCCAATCCCATAGACAACAACGGCTTGAGCAAATTGCACATTGTAATTTTCGGATGCAGCTATTCGGCTCCGTCGAGGTGCGTGTTGAGAAACTGGACGTATGCTTCCGATGCTTTGATCCTGTTCTCACGTTTTGCAAAGCCGTGGCCTTCATCCGGGAAGACAATGTACTCCACTGGCACCTCGTTTGCCTGCACCGCCGCCACGAGTTCGTCGCTTTCTACCTGCAGTACTCGTGGGTCATTTGCACCCTGAATAACGAGCAGCGGTTTGACGATGTTCTCCGCATGAAACAGCGGCGATATCCGGCGATGACGCTCCGCATCCATTTCCGGGTCGCCCATCTCATCGAACAGCGCCTCTTTGAATGCCTCCCACCACGGCGGAATGTTCTGCAACGTTCGTACCCAGTTAGTCACGCCGAAAATATCGATGCCAACATCGAATGCCTCGGGTTCGAACGCGAGCGCCGCTGCCACCATGTAACCGCCGTAGGAGCCCCCTATGATTCCGATGTTGTCCCCATCAACCCAGTCGAGAGATTCGAGATACTTGCGACCGTAAACGATGTCCTGGAGGTCTGCCTCACCGTGCCGCTTGTCGTCCATGTGATTGAAAGTCTTTCCATAGCCTGTTGAGCCGCGGTTGTTCGCAGCGAGGATTGCATAGCCGTGATTTATCAGGTGCTGGCGCGTAGCGCTGTAACCGGAACGACTCTGTCCACCCGGGCCTCCGTGCACCCACACAAGTGCGGGCACCGCATTTTCTGATGAGGCTCCGTGTGGCTTGTAGAGAATGGCCGGTATCTCGAGATCATCAAAGCTCTTGTAGCGAACCACTTCGCTCTCAACGAGGTGATCGCGATCAATGCTCGGATTAAGCGCGTTTGTTAACCGTGTGCTCTTGTCCGCGTCGAAATCGACGAGATAGATATCCGACGGTGAGATATCGCTGTTGACGATTAGAACAAGCTGCGAATCGTCCTGCGAGAAGCGTAGGCTATTAAGATCACCACGTGGCAGACTCGGAAGCGAGACCGTTTCGCCGGTCTCAGTGTCCGTGATTTGTACTTCAGTTCTCGCATCAACGTTGATCCCGCTCGCACGATATCGCCCAGTCTTCGAAAAGCTGGTGTACAGGACATCCCAATCTGCTTCAACGAGGGGCGCCTTATCGCCGGTCTCAAGATCGTAGGTCCAATGCTGATCGAACTCGCCGTGTTCGTTGGTCGAATAAACCAGCTGCTGATCGTCGGGAGTGAATCTCACCGCGCCATACGCGATATTGCCCTCGTGCTCGGTAATTAGTGTCACTTCCTTATCGTCAGTCGCGAGGTCCACGACATATATGTCGGAGTCTGCGCTCGTGCGTGGCTTATCGAGCGCGAGCCAGCGGCCACCACGAGATAATGCCGACATCAACAAGCCAGGGTTTTCGAAAAGCAGTTCGCGGCTATAGTCGTTTACCTGGTACTCGTACAAGTCAAAGGTCTGCTGATCGCGTTCGGTTGTAGCGAGGAAAAACGAATCGCCATCAGCCGCCCACGTAAAGAAGAAAGCCTTTAACTCGTCGCCCGGTGTCAGATCGCGGTGAGAGCCATCCTCTTCGCGAACGAAGATGTGGTCGAGTTCGTTGCCGCCGCTGTCGAAGTTGTAGAGCATGCGGCCATCATTTGGAAACCAGCTAACAGCAAGAATAGCGTCATCGCCGGACTCGGTCAGCCTGACCGGCTCACCGCCATCGAGCGGTAAAGAATAGGCGTTGAACACACCATCCTTGTCGGAATGGACGAGAACTGATTTACCATCGGCTGCAAAAGCATGCCCGTCGGGATCAGGCAATCCGTAGCTGGTTGTCGTGAAGAACTGAGCAGCACTGTACGTCGGTATGCTTTCGGGTTCGGTGTCAGTTCGCTGGCCGCAGCCTGTAATCACCGCGATGCTCAAAATTGTCATCAGGCTGGCAGATAGTCGGCTCATGCTTGGCTCCCTCAGAATGTGTATGACGAAAGTATAGCGGTTGCCCATGCCGCAAATTGGGGCGATTGTGGCCGAAACTGCGCAATGACGAAGAGGGCGGCTCCCAAGGTTCCTGGGTGGAAGACTGAGGGCTCAGGCTCCGGAAAGACGCTCCAGAATTTCCTGATGACGTGAACGGCTGATGCGATAGCGACTGATGGACAGGATCACCCCCATCCAGATCAGGAATACCACCGGCCCGTAGATCAGTCCCAGATTGGCAATCACGTCCGCTGGCACGTCACCAACAGCAGTCTCAGTGGGGAACGCGATCAGCGCCAGCAGGATACCGGCAATCAACGTACCCAGTGCGTCGGCGCATTTGGTGGTAAAAGTAATGGTCGAGGAGATCACTCCTTCGTTGCGACGCCCGGTTTCCAATTCTGTTCGCTCGGTCAGGTCCGCGATCATGGAGCGCCAGCAGATGTCGAACAC
>Ga0255052_10000530_pt1 | contig 30606 bp, 28 predicted proteins | sample JV7_2_21_MG_FD_188632 | JGI IMG/M metagenome (GOLD analysis project Ga0255052, IMG submission 188632) | Seawater microbial communities from Jervis Inlet, British Columbia, Canada - JV7_2_21 | ecosystem: Environmental > Aquatic > Marine > Inlet | place: Canada: British Columbia | collected...
AGATTGTTTTGCAGAACAAGTTCGGGCGGCTGGGTTCCCCAGAAAACTTCGATTCCAAAATCGAGGGATATTGTGCCAACGCCACCCTTGACGGGGCCGCATACTATTGTGACCGAAGAGACCATGACATTGACCGCAGATGGTACATACACGTATACGTTCAAAAGCACCGATAAATCGAATCAGAAACGTGTCTGGGAGTCTCCGCCGCAGACGAAGACCTGGGTCACGAATCAACACTACACAACAATAAATAGGGCCAATTTCACTAACGGGGGTGGTGGTTACAGTTACATTTACCGTAGTAAAGGCAAAGTCACGACAGATAGGGAAGAGCCGTTAGAAGATAGTGAATCGAACTCAACCCATGCAGAGACTCAGATTGGACAATGGTCACCTACCGGACGGTTTTCGCTTGGGACATTGTCCTTTGTGGGATCATTTTCTGCTAACGATGTGCTTCCGCAGGAGTGTCTTGTTCAATGACAGTCTTTCCCAATATCAAGTGCAGAGATCGTTCATTAATCAGACCGTTTGACACTTCCCAGCGCATATTTTTGCCGCCAACCCTTGGTCCCTTTTGTTTTCGTAGCGGCGTTACAAGCACCCTGATGATGTCATTTACGGGAACGTTTTTTGCCCCCCGGGGCACCCCTCTGCATGGGACCCATTTCAAGAGGCAAAAATGGATTTGTCCCAAACTTGTCCCACGGTGTACTCAAGATCAGGCAAATTCCGGCAAGTCCAGGCAACGTAACTGGTTGATCTCATTGGTGTCCGATTGTGAGAAATTGTTTGAGTTTGCGCAAACTTGGAACTTGAAATCCGTTTTCCGTAAGGAAGTGCGAGTTCGAGTCTCGCCCCGGGCACCAATAACAATTTTCAAAAAGAATGTGGGTTCCGGGTTTTAGAGAAGATCACTGTTCAATTTTCAATAGATTCCCCCGGCTAAAGCCGGGGTCCTTACCGCTACAGCTCCATATGGAGCTGATCTGAATCCTTTCGTCCTTGGTACTCGACATAGCGTCGGATGGCGTTTTCATCCACGCCTACGCTGCTGATGAAGTAGCCCGGCGACCAGACCACGTTCTCCTTCCAGTACACCTTGCCCAACCAGCGGAATGTCTTTCTCATATGATGAGACGATTGGCTTTTTAGCCGTCCCATCACCGACGATATCGAGTACTTTGGCGGTATCACTATCACCATATGTACATGATCATTATCAAAGCCAATCGTCTCTATGCTGACGCCGGGCATACTTTTCAGCAGCTTCGGCAGTACCTTCTTGAGATATTCGACGACGAAAGGCTTCAGGATCCGCCGTCTGTACTTCGTTACCCAGACCACGTGGTATTGAAGTTGCCAGACACCATGCGCACCCTTTCTAACCTCCATCCAGCGATCGTACAGACGGCGGGCTCATTCATCCACGGGTAAACCCGTGGTGTTCTGCCACTTCGTGGCCGCATTCATAAAAAAGGGGACGGACTCCGCGGAGTCCGTCCCCTTTTCTGTAGACGCTAGACTAGCGGATTACCAGCATTTCTCCCCGCCACCGGTCGCTCCCTTTTGTCCGGTATTCAGGAGGAACAGGATGCCGCACTGGGTGTCTTTGGTCGCCATCATCATCTGCGGCATCGCTATCGCCCAATATGTGGTCGGCGTCGGATTTGCGATCACAACCATGTAAACACTTCTGGAATCGCCCATGGCTACATAATCGCCATCATCACTGATCATGAACGGATTTTCCTGAAACCCGAGGGACGTCAGCGAATTCGCATAACGCTTGTTGTCCATAAAATACTGTTGCTGGCGATCTGCAACCTGCAACAGCATGGACTTACCTGCAGTGCGCTTGGCCCTGACAACGTACTGCGTGTAAGAGGGGTACGCAGACGCCGCGATGATGGAGAGCAGCACGATCGCGATCAGCAACTCGATCAGCGTTACGCCCGATTGTTCCGTCTTGTTCATTTCAGTCTGTCCCTTGGTGAAAATGCACTTTCACATAATGGCCAACGAAAAACCGGAGATCGATCACAGATCCGAGTCTTCCTGCAAGTACCAGTAGGTTCTCCATCGCGTCGTCGACTTGATGTTGTCGATCTGCAGGTCCGGCCGGAGAATCTTGTTCGGCGGAATCGAAACCACTTCCGCAGGAATGCCAGCCGAATTCAGATCAGTACTCCGATCATCCTTCGACGTTGGTTCATCCGGACGATCGGGGTCGTCGTCCGACGTATCGTAATTGATGACCGATCTGGCATCCTGCAGGCCGACTGCATACAGGCGACCGGCGCCCTCGGACGGCGCACACGCCGTCGAAGAACCTGCGCTCTGCGGTAGGTACGTGGTGAAAAACACCTTGCCCGTAATAGTTGTCGCTGTAGCAAGAATCTTCTCACCGGTATCTTCCATCTGCAGACGCCAGCCCGCACTCAGGTCAACAGTGCAACTCCCACCTTCCTGAAGACAGTTGTCGGTTACGTCACCGAAATCCGGGTGTTCGTAGCCACCATCAGCGGCCGATCCGGCGAGCGTATTCCGATCCTTAATCATGTAAAAAAAGTTACGTGTTACGCCACCGCCATCCAGCGGGTCTGCACGGTCGCCCGAACCCATCAGAACGCCATCGAAATTACCACTCTTGTCCTTGCTGGGTACAAGATCGGGGCGGTGGAAAAACCTTCGGTCGGTGGTCTTGCCGGAAGAGCCGGTTGCGTGTCGCCCGACAGATGCGAGCAGTGTCAGCTTCCAGTCCATCGTGCTTTTTCCCTGAATATCGGCTCGCCATACATTGCCGCCCGTATCGCCGACGAGGATACGATCCGTCAATGCGTCGCCATCGGTGTCAGCAACCGTCAACGTGGATGGGATGCTATCGACGAGCTGCGGATGCGAGAACACTTTGGCAGATCCGCCGCCCCCGCCGCCACGTGCCTTCCAGATCAGGCTACCAGTCTCCGCATCGACCACATAAATGGCGTTTCCTTCCGAATCATTCGTGCCAACTTTTGTCCTGTCGTCCTTGTTGGTGTCATAACCACCTGCGAACATGACGACCGGCCTTGGGCCGCTGCCAGTGTCCACCAGACCGACACGTGGATTCGAGAACGTAAGCCCAAGCTCCGAGAAATCGCCGGACTTATCAATGGTCCACATCAGGTCCGGTGCCTCCGGGTTCGTAATGTCGAGCGCGTAGTAGGCTTTGCCGCCCCGCCGCATCCCGACGAACAGATACACTTTGTCGCCGCTCTCGATCGTACCGTTGTAGTTCTTGTCCTCGATGTAGGCGACCGGCGCACCGTCCAGTGTGTACGGATGCTTGGCGCCTGTCGGGTTTGCGCGAAGGAGTTTTTGCGCAGACATCGCGGTTCTTGGCATGAAGGCCCACACTTCCTCACCGCTTTCGCTGCCGGAGGCAGTGGTATTACGGATCATGTGCAGCATTCCATCGTTCGTGGCCACAGCGAGATAGATAGCCGGGTTGCCCGCTCCATAGCCTCCCCTGCTACCAAAGTTAATAGGCAACGGCCGGGAATGCAGCGGATCGGCAAAGATCCACTCGCGTGCCTCATCCGTCTTCCGATTGCCATTGAGATCATCGATGTCGAGGCCTCGCGCATAGGCGATCAACTCGGCAGCTTCGCCGGAAGTGGATACGTCGAAATCGTTCTGGAGCGCGATCGCAGTCCCGCTATCGACGTTGAATGCTGCGAGGGAACCAGGCGTCCGATCGTAATAGATGGTCCGGCCGCCAAGGCCATTGGCTTCTTGAGGACCGCCTGAAATAAAGCCTGGCACTCTCTGGCCTGCACCACCACGCGGAACGCTGCGGCCGTCTCTGTCTGCGATCTCGCCGATGGATGTGTCGGGCGGCGAAAGATCGCCAGGAGACGTCCAGTGTGTCAAGGCGCCGAAGCGGATTCGACCGTCTCCGGCAATCGCACCGTTACCCGCGGCGTCAACCAAGGCCGCAGCCTCGGAAGAACTGTTGCCGCCAAGCAGCTTCAGTTTCTTTACGTTTCCGACCCAGTATGGTTGCGCGCCTTTATCGACCTGGAACAGGGCAATATAGACATTGTCCGTGATCTCGGCACGGTTGAATACGTTGACCGGAACCGATGCAGCCACGAACGTCGTGCTGACACTGAGAATCTGCTTCAGAATTTCCTGCAAGGTTGCGACGAGATCGTCGGGATTCTCGCTCAAGGGCAGCGGTGTGCCGGTACCGCCGGCGCGAGCGTAGCCGACTGTCGTCGTGTTGATGAAGCGGGGATCCACAATGAAGTATGAGATGACGTTTTGCGTGTCATCGAGATCCGGCGCAGTGCCGTAATTGCCATTGGCAAGATCGGCATCGTTCAGATACTGAATGACATCGGCAAATTCTTTCTGCGATGAACCGAATCCACCGGAGGGAATTGCAGCCTCGATGGCGCCATCTGAATCAGCTTCCTGGTTGGAGACCTGGAACATCGTGTTGACAGTAAATATCTTCGAGCACTGTCCCGCGGAGCTCAGCGGGCTGACGTAGGTCGGCTTGGTCGCCGGCGGCTTTTCAATCGATGTGTCCCAGGCCGCAGCCGGAAAATCGACATCAAGGTTACTGGTGTTATCCGTACCATAGTCGGTATATCCATTGTGGGCGTTATATACGCCTTGTCCCGTCATATACCGGAAGAATTCGAAAAACAGTTCCTTGCCCTGGTAGGAATGACTCAGGTTGCCCTTTGGTGTCGGTACGGAATCAAGAATCTTGTGGAATCTTGTTTTAGCACCGTTCGCATCACCAAGCTCGAAGAGTTCAAAGCCCATCGCCATGTAGCCGCCATTACTGCAATTAGTCCGTCCGAATCCCGCGCAACTATTGATGTTGTCGTGATTCAGCATCAGGCCAACCCGCACACCCTCGAGCGGCTCAAATACTTTTCGCAGCGCACCGCGCAGAACGTCGAAGAACGTATACGGCCCGGTTGGACTCATGTATCCCTCACTGATGAGCGTGTCACATTCGCCCCCATTACAGGCAGTCGCACCCAGGTTAGGCCGATAGTCGAGCGAAAACATGACCATTGGCTCGCTACCAGGCGGCAACGCCGAACCTGGATTGATATACACGTCGGTGTCGTCGGCGATAACTCCGCTGCTAAAGACGACCAAGATGGCTATTGCCGGTGTTAGGAAGAATTTGTTACGCATGGCATCCGTACCTGTTCAAAATCCAAGAAATGTGTGTATCGCCTACAATGTGGGAACCAGAACCAGCACACCCTCGACGATCCGTTGGCGGCCGAGTGATTCGTCGGCCCTGTCATAGGTTGCTGTTACTTCGAAAGACGCGCTCGCAAACTTGTCAATACTCGACTCGACGACGCGCGGTGGCGGTCTGAATATCGGGCCCATTCGTTGCACTCGTGCCGTCAAATCTCCCGTCGAGATTTCGTATGCAATGACCGAGTTCGAGACTGGAAGATCGTAACGATTGCAGGCAGATTCGCCGGGCGTGCAAATCGTGAAGCCGGATCCACCAATGACCGGGGTCGTCTGTGGATCCGAAACGATTGCATCAGCAAGCGCCTGCGCGCCCTGTGCGGCTGCAACGCGCGATTCCTCGTTTTGCGCCATGCGGAGACCGATGTTGCTCGAGCGCATGGACGACACTGTTAATAGCGTAATCGCAATCAGAATCACGAGCGAAATTATCAGGATCGCACCGTCCTGACGCCGAATGGAATTGCAGGCAATCGTTTTCATCTAGAAACCCATCATGTTGAGACTGCGAATGTTCTGAATACTCACAGTTGTTGAAACTACGCGCCGGTGGAAGTTATCGCCCGGCGCATATGCCGGCGCATTGCTGACGTTATAGGACTTCACGTTCTGATAACGCCGATCGACTGCAGTCGTCCTTGCCAGAAGAAAGATTCGTGCCGAAACCACGTTTTGCATTTGCAAAATCGTGGGATTTGGCAGGAAAACATTCGGATTGCCATCGTCGCTGAGGTCGATTCCGTACTCGACCTGCAGATTCTCGATGCCTGCCGCAAGACACTCGCTTATCATGCTTGGGCCGGCACCGCGGAGGACTTTCTTGCACAGTGCGGGAACGCCATCACCGGACGCGTTAGAGTAATTTCGAATGAAATAGACACTCGGGCGGTATTCCCAGTCGGCCAGTGGCGGTGCGACGGTAACCGGTGGCGCACCGCTCGCCGGCTCCTTATACAAAAGTCCGACAGTTCCGTTTGTGCGCAGGTAGACCTGTCCCGCTGCAGGGACCGCCACTCGAGCACCGGCGACTCGCTTGATCGAAACGACGTCGGTGCCGTCCACAAATTCGCTTCCGGCAATGCAGGTGTGATTCGCAGCCGCCGTGGCACCGGTTGCATTATCAAGTGCAGTCAACGACAAATTCAGGTCAGTGCCAGTTGCCTGGGTCTGATACATCCACGCTGGTGAACCAGCCGGACCGCAGTCGACGCCAAGCGTAAGGCTAGTGTCTCCGGCAACCTGTCCCGGCAGCAACAAATCTGCGTAATGGCCGGCCATGCTGATCTCGAACGCGATTTCGCGAAGCGCGTGCCTCGCATCGTCCTGCATGCGAAGCACATTCTCGTCCTGGTTGAAGCTGTGGCTGTTGTTGGCGAATATTGTCAGTACGGCCACACCAAGTGTGAGCGACAGCACCATGGCTATCATCAGCTCGACCATCGTGAAGCCGCGTTGTCTGTTTATTGGTGACTGATACATATATAAGAGTCCGCAGCCCATCAGATATTCGGATCGAGAAATGTCGGTATCTGCACCATGCGCCGGAACTCGTTTCCACCACCGTACTTGCCGGTGCCGTCGCCGCAGGTATTCAAGCCCGAGTCGAGCAGCGAAACGCCGCCACGCCATGCGATGGATACCGTGTAAATACCGGCACCGCCGCCCGCTGGCCCATCGACACAGATCGTCGGCTCAATGAGGCCGCCCGACGCGCCTTCGGCCCCGATCTCAAGCGCGCCATCGATGACGTTTTCCCAGAACCACAAATCGTGTACCGCCTTTTGCGCCGCATTACAGATGGCCCCCATTGCGCTGCAATTCGGCGCCGGCTCCGCCCCGATGACACCGCCTCCAAGATCGGCACTGGCCAGATAGATATTTATTCCATCGCCATTCGTCCTCATGTCTTCGAGAAGTCCGTTTGCGACATGTGCGGCTGTTGTCCGCTGCAGGCTCTCGAAATTGGCGCTCTTTGAAACGGTCTGCAGGCCCGCAACAGCGAGCAAACCAACGCTGAATATAACGATCGAGACCAGCAGTTCGATCAGTGAAAAACCATTATGTGTGGATTGCCTGAACATTGACTTCGACCTATGTACAACCCGGCTTGCTGCCGTCGGCTTTGTATTCGGATAGACGAGGGCGGCCGGACATATCCAGCAACACGACTTTCGCATGGTCGCTGCCGCGCTTGTCGCAAAGCGCGAACTCACCCCTGTTGGTGGCAACCGAGCCATTCATGACTCGGCCGTTTGGACGGTAAGAGAACCCGGTCGGAAATTGCGACGAATCGATCGTTATGCCGTTGACTTCCCCGCCTGTGTTCAGAATCGTTTCGTCAGCATCACGTACCTGGTCATTATCAAGGTCATGAAAAGCGATCCAACCATCGTTCCACTCGACGACCTCGCAACTCACGCCGTTGCTGCTGGCACAAATGCCAACACGGGCGTTCAGTGTAATTGCCGTGTTTCTCGCCAGATGTATGCCGGCAACGAGTTCGTTTATAGTGCCGGCCTGCTTGGAATTCATTGAAATAGTACGAAAACTGGGTACGGCGACCGACATCAAGATCGTTGCCACACCCAGTGTCACCAGCAGTTCGACGAGTGAAACACCTCTTTCCCTAAACATTACATAATCCCTGTATTCGCAGTTTTTCAATTCGGCCCGAGCCGCAATTTCAAAATTCGATTTACAGGCTACATGCTACTAACGACGGGGGTTTGCGTCTGCGACACAGGTCGAAATTGGGCGGATCAATACCGACCTCACGGTCATATTTGTGAGGCCGTACCGACATTATGGAAAATAACCCGGTCTCCGGGTGCAGGACTAAACCTGAGCCTCTTCGCCCATATTTTCGAGCTCACGCATCACGGCCTGAGCCAGTTTCTCGGTACCCGCCGACGTGGCGGCACTGGTCTCGAACACCGGTCCATCCCAGCCGAGATCGTCGAGCAGATCCCTGCGCCTCTGCACAAGATCGTCTTCTTTTAACAGGTCGATCTTGTTCAGGACCAGCCAGCGCGGTTTATCCGAAAGATCATCCGAGAAGCTGGCAAGTTCCTGTTCGATGGCACGAAAATCCTTCACCGGATCGGCGCCCGGATCGATGGGTGCGATATCGACGAGGTGCAATAAGAGTTTCGTTCGCTGCAGGTGTTTCAGAAACTGTATGCCGAGCCCCGCACCCTCGGCCGCTCCTTCGATGAGCCCCGGAATATCGGCCATCACGAAGCTTTGTAACGGCCCGACCCAAACGACGCCCAGATTGGGATGCAACGTGGTGAACGGATAGTCCGCAACCTTGGGGCGAGCCGCGGACATTGCTCGGATGAGTGTCGACTTTCCGGCGTTCGGCAAACCGAGCAGGCCTACGTCTGCAAGCAGTTTGAGCTCTAGTTTCAGATGGCGCCTCTCACCCGGTGTTCCCTGAGTCGTCTTGCGAGGTGCACGATTCGTGCTGCTCTTGAACCGCGTGTTGCCGTAGCCGCCTCGTCCGGCTTCGGCGACCATCAGGCGCTGCCCGTCGTCAGTCAGGTCGCCGAAGATTTCATAAGTGTCGACGTCGTTCACGATGGTGCCGCAAGGAACGATGACTTCGAGATCGTCCCCAGACTTGCCCGTCTTGTTTCTGCCCGAACCCGGCTGCCCGTTGCCTGCCTTGAATTTCCTGGTGACCCTGAAGTCGGCCAGCGTGTTGACGCCGTCATTTGCAACGAGATAGACGCTGCCGCCGTCGCCACCATCGCCGCCATCCGGTCCGCCTTTCTCGATGAATTTCTCGCGACGAAAACTCAGGCATCCGTGACCTCCGTTGCCGGCCTGTACACTGACGGTGGCTTCATCGACAAATTTCATATCTGACTCTCAACAAAAACCCCAATCCGCCCTTGGCGATTTATAGGCCCTGACGGTCGGTGCGGATTGATCTTAAGTGACTCAGAACGAAAAAGCCCCGCGATCAGCGGGGCTTTTTTCGAATTTCTCATCGTGCGGAAAAAAGCCTAGCTCGTCTCCACGCTCACAAACTGGCGGTTCTTCGGGCCCTTTTTCCCGAACTTGACATTGCCGTTCGCCTTCGCGAACAGCGTGTGGTCCCGGCCGATGCCTACGTTGACGCCCGGATGAAATCGCGTACCGCGCTGGCGCACGATAATATTGCCCGCGACGACCTGTTGACCGCCGTAAATTTTCACGCCCAGGCGTTTGGACTCGGAGTCGCGACCGTTCTTACTGCTACCGCCTGCTTTTTTATGAGCCATTTTGCTTTTCCTATCCTGCCTGTAACCTGAAGACCGTCCAGGTTTAGTGAATTCTAATCCAATCAGAACCTAAATCTAACTGCTCTTTTTCTTGCTTGCCTTTTTGGCCGCTTTCTTTTTCACCGCGGGCTTCTTTGCCGCAGGCTTCTTGGCGGCTGCTTTCTTTGCGGCGGGTTTCTTCGCAGCGGGTTTCTTTGTCGCCGCTTTTTTCGCAGCCGGTTTTGCAGTGTCCTTCCTGGCGGCTGGTTTTTCCTTTGCCGTCTTCGGCTCGGACGCCTTGCTGCCGGAACCCGCAATGCCTGTTATTTCAACCTCGGTGAAAAACTGGCGATGCGTATGCTGCCGCTTGTAGTTCACGCGGCGCTTGAACTTCACCACATCGACTTTCTTGCTTTTTCCCTGCAACAGGACCTTGGCGCTGACACTGCCACCAGACAAGAGCGGGCTGCCAACCTGGATTTTCGAGCCCTCGCCGACCAGCAGAACCTCGTCAAACCTGACACTGGCGCCCTCGTCCGCATCCAGCTTTTCCAGCCGGAGGCGCTCGCCTTTACTCGCCCGGTATTGTTTACCGCCAGAGCGAAAAACCGCGTACATCGTTATATGCTCCATAATGCAAGTCGCCTATGATCCGCAACTCGCTGAGAATTAAGGTATTTTGTGGGAGTTATCCGTTCTGAACTGACAAGCCTAACGGCCGCCGCCACAAAGGAGCCGGAATTTTATAGATTTGAGCTGCCTGGGTCAACGTTCTGAACACTGGAATTCCACTTTATTTCAATAGCTTGCAAAAGCCTGGTCGCCCGCGCATTCGGTTTTTCGATCTCGCCAATCCTGAGCATTTCAGGCATTATCTGCAACGCCATGCAACCCGCCGAAAAAGCGCAACATATTCCGGCGATTCACGAAGTAAAGGCGTTGGCGGCCGCAGATATGCAGGCCGTCGACCATTTGATTCGCGATAGCCTGAAAAGCGACGTCGCCCTCGTCTCGCAGGTCTCCGAATACATCGTCACAAGTGGCGGTAAGCGGCTGCGCCCGATGATCGTATTGCTGGCTGCCCGCGCGCTCGGCTACGGCGGCAGCAAACACGTTGCCTCGGCGGCGATCATCGAATTCATCCACACGGCGACTTTGCTGCACGATGACGTAGTCGACTCGTCTGCAAGGCGCCGCGGCAGGGACACCGCAAACACCGTTTTCGGCAATCAGGCGAGCGTATTGGTCGGCGATTTTCTTTACTCGCGTGCGTTTCAGATGATGGTCGATATCGGCAGCATGCAGATAATGCGGATTCTCGCAGATGCGACGAACACGATCGCAGCCGGAGAGGTCCTTCAGTTGATGAACGTACATGACGCAGACGTCACGGAAGAGGCATATCGCCAGGTCATCTACCGCAAGACCGCCTGCCTCTTCGAAGCGGGTGCGCAAATCGCGGCCGTGCTGGCGGAGCGGGATGCGGCCGATGTTCCTGCAATGATTACATTCGGCAAAAACCTCGGCACGGCATTTCAGCTAATCGACGATGTCCTCGACTACGACGCATCGCCGTCAGAAATCGGCAAGAACCTGGGCGACGATCTCGCCGAAGGCAAACCGACCTTGCCACTGATCTATGCGATGGAAAAAGGCAGCGACGCAGAACGCAAGTTGCTTCGCGCCGCGATCGAGTCCGATGGTATCGGTCAGCTTGATCGGGTCCAGGAAATAGTGCTTTCGACCGGCGGTCTCGACTACACAGTGAATTGCGCTCAGTCCGCGGTCGATCTGGCCATCGATGCAATATCCGGTATTCCCGATTCCGCGCATAAGCAGGCATTGATCTCGCTTGCGGAGTTTTCCGTACGTCGACGCTCCTAGTACCCCAGCAAGGTAATGTTCATGGTTTCAGCGAGTCGTGAAACAGTTGACCGCAAGGCACGCCTCGCCGGGCATGGCAAGTCCTTGCCAAGAGGCGTAACACAGCGGGCGACTGTTTCACGGCTCGCCCGAAGGGAGTCACCCACATGATCCAAGACAAGGCGCAGTCCGAAGAGAATGGCAGGGTACTTTTCAAGGACTGCAACGTCGTATTGGATCATGTGGGTGATTCTGAATCTGTGAACATTACCTTGCTGGGGTACTAAATGACTTCGATTCACCCAACCGCCGTCGTATCCGACAAGGCGGATATTGATTCGTCAGTTGAGGTCGGACCGTTCACCGTCATCGAAGACAATGTCCATATAGCGGCCGGGACAAAGATCGGCTCACACGCCACTATCAAAGAGTTTTGCAGGATTGGACAAAACAACTTGATTGATGCGTATGTCATGATCGGCGGGCTACCGCAACATGCCAGTTTCGATGGTTCGGAAACCTGGGTAGAGATCGGTGACAACAACGTAATCCGCGAGGCGACGCTGATTCATCGTGCATTCGAGCCCGGATCGGCGACAAAAATCGGTTCGAACTGCTTCCTGATGTCCCAACTGCATATCGGTCACGACTGCGTCATCGGCGATAAGGTGACACTGTCCAGCGGTGTCGTGCTCGGCGGGCACGTCGAGATTGGTGACCACGTCGTGATGGGCGGAACTGCCGGTGCGCACCAGTTTCTGCGTATCGGCGCGTACGCCATGGTCGGCGGCTTCGTTCCGCTGAGAAAGGATGTACTCCCGTACACCATGATAGGCGGGCAACCCGTCAGACATTACCGGCTCAACACGATCGGCTTGAGGCGCGGCGGCTTTGACAAGAAGCGCTATCGGGCGGTTGAAGCAGCGTTCAGGGCATTGCGCGATGGCAACAAGGAAATGAACGGCGTGCCCGACACCGACGACGTGATGTATCTACGCGAGTGGCTCGCGGCCAAGTCGAAGTGCGGCATCTACGGATTTGTCGGTAAGTAACTAATATTAATCAGTTTTTTAGCATTTCACCGATATCGAGCGCGGTCTTCAGCGCCTGCATACCGATTCGGCCCGAGACTACCGGTGGCGGCCCTCCGGCGATCGACTGCAGAAAAGCCTCGCTCTGAACCATGAGCGCATCGCCCGCACCATAGGACTTCTCATCCACGGTGATGTCGTCCGGACTCAATACCGGCCCGTCGCCTTTTTTCTGATAGATCGTCGATTTCTTGTTGTGCAGATCGACATTGAAGTAGGCATTTGCCTGGAAAACCCTCAGGGACCGCTCGGTCTTGAAGCCGACGCGGCTGGCCGTGACATTTGCGACGCAACCGTTTTCGAATTTGATTCTCGCATTGGCGATGTCGACGTCGTTGGAGATTATCGAGCCGCCCGTCGCATCGAGACTTGTGACCGGGGAACCGACGATGCTATGCACCAGGTCGATATCGTGGATCATCAGATCCAAAACGACGCTGACATCGATACTTCGTGGCTTGTACGGTGCGATCCGGTTCGATTCGCTGAACTGCGGCTCGCGCAAGAACTCACCGAGCGCCATCACAGCCGGATTGAACCTTTCCAGATGCCCGACCTGAAGCACGAGCCCCTTGCCTTCGGCAAGGTCGACCAGCGCCTCCGCCTCCTCGAGCGTCGTCGTGATCGGTTTTTCGACCAGCACATGAATGTCGTTTTCCAGCAGGGCACTGGCGATAGCGAAATGAGATGTCGTGGGCGAGGCAATGCTGACGGCGTCGACCTTCCCGAAAAGTTCCCTGAAGTCCGTTACCGGCTTTGCATTGAGTTCCGCCGCAAGGACCTCGCAACGATCGGCGTCCTTATCGACGACGGCTACAAGATCGGAGTTCTCGAGTGCTGCAAATTTTTCGGCATGCCATTTTCCCTGATGGCCGACGCCGACAACCGCTGTTCTCACCTTATTCATACCTATATATTAAGTGTCGTTATTCAGATCGACGAGCCTGCCGCCTGTCTCATCGAGCCGATAGTAACAGGGCGCATCCAGCCAGGTGCCAAGATTGACGGATTTGAATGCGACCTGCCCGTCCTGAACCAGATACTGATCCCGTACATGAACATGCCCCGAGATAATCAGGTTGAAAGGCATTAGCTCATAGGCCTTTTCTGCATGCGTGCGTATTTTTCTGATCGTATCTTCACGCGTTATGGTCTTTGTCTCCGAGGTGTAGACGCGGCTCGTCGCGCTCGATTTCTTGCCGATCGCGACGATGAGTCCGCCGGGCAGGCGCGGTATCAGGAATTTCAGTGGCGGCGTTCGCAGAAACCATCGCAGAAATCGATAACCGCGATCATCGGGGTCCATCTGGTCGCCGTGCTCGATTCGTACCGTTTGTTGACCGAGCTCCATGTAGGCTGAATCCTCATGTACCGTCAGCCCGATCCGATCACCCCAGTAATGCTTCAGATAAAGATCGTGATTGCCCTCGAAATAGTGAATCTCGACGCCCTCGTCGCGCAGCCGAACAATCTCATCTGTAATGCATTGATATTTATCAACAAAATACGGATGCGCCGCGATCCATAGATCGAATATATCGCCCATCAGAAAGAGGTGAGAGACATTTTCACGACCGTTGAGGTCCTTCAGGAACCGCAAAAATAGCGTGGCCCGGGAATCGGTCGGCGAGCTGATATGGAGGTCGGAGACGAAGTAGGCGTTCAGCACGGCTTGCAGTCTACCCGAATTCCGCGGCGTTGCTATCCGCTGCTCAGTGGATCAGTAACGCCGAGGACGTGCACCGCAATCAATCCCATCGTTCCGACAATGGTCAGGTAGTAGATCGTCGGCAACAACGTTCGCCTGAGCGTTCGTCCTTCCTGGCCCAGCAACCCCACGGTTGCCGAAGCGGCGACTACATTGTGAATGGCAATCATATTGCCGGCCGCAGCACCGACAGCTTGTAACGCTACGACCATGGCCATCGACACGCCGAGGTTCTGCGCGACTCCGTACTGGAACAAGACGAACATCAGGTTGCTGACCGTGTTGCTGCCGGCGATGAACGCACCGAGCGCACCAATGGTCGGCGCGAACAGAGGCCAGATTTGACCAACATTCGTCGATACCCACTGCGCCATGACGATCGGCATGCTGGCGAGATCCGATCCGCTTCCGGAGTTGATGTAGATGCGGACCATGGGCACCGTAAAGATCAACACGAATCCGGCGCCGATCAGCATGCGTGAAGATTCGTTCAGGGCCCTGCCAAATTTGCTGGCCGGCATTCGATGCAGAAATATGGTCAGGACGGACACCGCGATGAGAATGGCTGCCGGTAAATAAAACGGCGTCGTTGCAGCAGAGATGCTCGTGCCCAGGATTCCATCCCAGGCAATACGAGCGCTTTTCAACCAGGCGCCAAAAGGCAGCTCCGGCAGTCGCGTTAACACCAGCAATATCGCAACGAACATGTAAGGTAACCAGGCACGCTTCAACGACATCGCATCGCCGTGCGCGTCAATTTCGATTTTCAGGATTCCCGACCAGTTGGCGGGCCAGGCCGACTCCTCTGCGAAGTCCCAGTGTTTCTTCGGCACCAGGAATCCCCTGCGCGCTGCAAATGTGACGATGGCCATGCCGATAAGAGCGCCGAGAATGGATGGGAACTCGGGCCCGAGAAATATGCCGGTTAGATAATACGGCACCGTGAACGCGAGGCCGCCAAACAATGCGAACGGCAGTATCGCCAGTCCTTCCGACCAGGAATGATTGCGGCCAAAAAACCGCGTCATCATCATGACCATCAGGAGTGGCATTACCGTTCCGGCGATGGCATGCAGCGTCACCACATTGACCGTCACAACCTGTAAATACTCGCCGATAGTGAGCCCCACGTCCGCCAGGCTCTGCTGCACTTCAGGGCTGTCCAGCCCTCCCCTTACACCGACAAGAATCGGTGTACCGACCGCACCAAATGTAACTGGCGTGCTTTGCACCATCATGCCGAGCATGACGGCGGCAATCGCGGGAAAACCCAGCGCGACCATCAGCGGAGCAACGATTGCGGCCGGCGTTCCGAACCCCGAAGCGCCTTCGATAAAACTGCCAAATAACCAGGCGATGATGATGACCTGTATGCGCCGGTCCGGACTGATTTCGGAAAAACCATGCCGAATCACTGAAAGCGCGCCAGAATATTTGAGGGTATTCAGTAGCAGAATCGCACCGAAGATGATCATCAGGATATCGAACGTAATGAAAAGACCCTGGATCGATGCAGCCGCGACCGCACTGCCGTGCATGTCCCAGACCAGCACGGCAATAATCGCCGTCAACACATAAGTGAGCGGCATTGCAGTTCGTGCGGCAACCCGAAAACCGACGATCAGGATTCCGGCGAACAGGATCGGCGTAGCAGCGAGAAGCGCGAGAAGACCTAAAGACATATTCAACCTATTCTTTTTGTTCTGCGCTTGAAAACGCAAATGCAGGCAGATTCCGGATTATACCTGCGATACCTTGTGGTGGTGCTCAGCAGAACATGACGAGTTTATTCAAACGCTCACGGTCCTCCCGGATCGGTTCAACGGTCGCAAATCCCGCGGCGATTCCAAATTCACGGTAGCTCGAGACTGTCTCCGGAATATCGCAGTCATGCACGTGTTCAAGAAGCGCCTCGAGTTCGCCCTGCTTGAGCGAAGCAAATGTCTCTCTCGCATTCTTTTGCCAGCGCTCGAAATACGCCGGGCGTGATTCGCCTTCTTCCAGAAACACGTCGATGACGGCGAGAAGTGCATCCGGCCGCAGCAGCCGGCGGCATTCCGTTATTGTCGCTTGCTTATCGCAGCTTTCCAGGTGATGCAGCGAATAGCTGGCAATTGCCAGATCGAATTCCGCGGCCATGTTTCTCAGTCCCCCGAGCATCGATCCGGACTGAAGCTCATATGAAATACTCAGTCTTATCAGAGCCTTATGGGCACGATCGAGCGCCACCTGCGATTGATCGATTCCGACGTAGCGCTTGATCTCGAATCGTTCGAGAAGAGGAAGTATCGGACGTGCATCACCACAACCGATATCGATGATTGCCAGGGGGCGGCTGAGCCTGGCTGCGATCTCGTCCATGAGCACATCGAAAAAGTCGCAATGATGCATGTAGTCGCCTGCAACGACCTTCTCGTACGTACTCCAGTCATCGAAGATCTGCGATGTGCTCATGTCAACCCGTTACCGATCTGCTATCCCGAGGCGTGGGCCGCCGATTTACGTACAATACAGATCCGCCTTTATAAGACAAGAACGCACATATGGCAGGACAAGCGGTTGAACGGGCCAGGACAGAATTTCGGCGACGTCAAGTTTCAGCCGGATATTCCGGACCGTTTCATCTGGCCACAACGGTTTCCCTCACTTTGCTCACGGCCGTATTATCCGCATCAATGCTGGAGCATGTCCGCCCGACCGAGTGGCTGACGATTCCACTGACATTTCTTTACGCAAACTTAAGTGAGTACCTCGGCCACAGAGGACCGATGCATCGAAAAACACGATATCTCGGCCGGATTTTCGAACGCCATTCGATCGAACATCATTCCTTCTTTACCGATGAAGCAATCACCTACGATACAAGTCAGGACTACAAAGCCGTCCTGTTTCCTCCAATATTGCTGATCTTTTTTATCGCAAGTTTCGCCCTGCCGGTAGGTGCAGTTTTGTATTTCCTGATATCGCCGAATGTCTGCTTTTTGTTTGTGTTGACTGCGATTTTGTATTTTCTCAATTACGAACTACTGCATTTCGCCTACCACATGGGGCCGCACTCCCGGGTCGGACGATTGCCGTTTATGAATCGATTGAGAAGACATCACACTTATCATCACAACAGGCAACTAATGACAAGATACAACTTCAACATCACCTATCCGATTTGTGACTATCTCTTCGGAACGAAATACAAAGCCGACAAGAAGGCCTCCTGACCGCTGCAGAGAACATATGGAACTCTCGCACCCCAGCCATCAACGCCTGAAACCGGGGCAGGAGGTCTCGACGACGGGAGAGATCCTGAGTTACGCGGCTCGGACCTATCCCGACAGGATCGGCCTGATTGACGGCGCAGCGCGCTGTACATTTTCGGAATTAGACGGACTTGCCAATCAATTCGCAAATGCGCTGATCGCATCGCTTGATGGAGACGGTGGGCCTGTAGGCATACTCGGCAGGAACAGCGTTGAATATGCCATTGCCCATTTCGGCATCGGGAGGAGCGGCCGGTGTTCCATTAACCTGCCGACCCGGTGCACGGCCGGCGAACTGGCTTTTGCCGTGAATCTGACAGATCCGCGTATCCTGATTGTGGATGATGCCAGCCGGGAACTCGTCGAGGATGCACGATCACTGTTCGACGAAATACCAAAGATGATCAACTCCGAGGATCTCAGGGACTTCCTCGAGCCGCATCCGGGTACCCCTGTCGATGTGTCCATCGATCCCGATGCCGCGGGCTCGGTCATATTTACGGGCGGCACGACCGGGCAACCAAAAGCAGTCCTGTCTTCGCAACGCGCAAGGGCGGTTTCCGCAATGGCCGCGGTCGAGGACTTCCGAATCAGGAATGACCTCATCGCCGGATATTCTGTTCCATTCACGCACACGGCTGGTCTGTTTTCCTGGTTTCAGCCGGCCGTCCTTGCCGCTTGCACCGGCGTGATCATCCCGAAGTGGGACCCGGAACTGTTCATGAGCCTGACCGAGGACCATGGCATCAACATGACGTTCGCCGTGCCCGCCCAGCTTGCGACACTACTGAACCATGCGGATTTTGATCCTGACAGATTACGCTCATTAAAGACGCTGGTGTTCGGTGGCGCACCCTTGTCGCGTGCGCTGATCGAACGCGCCGAGGAAGCGATGCCATGGATGGAGTGTGCCCGCGCTTACGGATCGAGCGAGACAGGGCATCTGACGGCCCAGATCAAGGCCGATCGCGAAGTAGTGTATGACGGCTACAACCAGCCGGGCGGCCGCCTCGAGATCGAGATTTTCAGGGAGCCCGGTGTTGTTGCGAAGGAAGGCGAGATCGGCGAAATCGCGACCCGAGGTCCGCATCTGATGACCGCCTACATTGACAACGACGCCGCGCAAACCGAATTCTTCAAATCGGATGTTACCGACAGTCAGTGGGGCTGGATGGGAGACCTTGCCGTCAAGCACAAAGGATATTTTTCGCTGGCCGGCCGCTCCAAGCACATGATCCTCTCAGGTGGCCTGAATATATTTCCGGCCGAACTGGAAGAAATCCTGAGCGGGCATCCAGATGTGGTCGACTGTGCGGTTTTCGGTGTCGATGACCCGACCTGGGGCGAACTGCCCTGCGCGGCCGTCGTATCGAAGGGCAATGCGACCGATGAAGAAGCCATCATGTCATTCGTGGCCGGTCAGGTCGCACGTTACAAGCGTATTCGCAGGATATACTTTGTCGATGCCATACCACGAACCGGAGCCGGCAAAATTCAGGTTTTCCTCGTCAAACAAAAATGTTTGGTCTGAACCGAAAAAAACGGCCGGTTGAGTTCGGCCCCTATCCGCTCGAAAGGCTCCGCAGAGATGTGGGTGCCATATCGGAGGAGAACGCGCGCTCGCCCCAATCGCAAACCGTGTCGGACAATGCCGAAGCGCATCTGGCCGCCGCCGCGCACAAGCATCTGCGCGCTTACGAGGCATTGCGCGAACCCGAACCGTTTTGCAAAGAGGCTCCGGTCCCGGACGATCTCGCGCGTCGGACTCGCGACATCAAGGGCGCAGCCTATTTTCTGGATGCATCGCAGGTTGGAATATGCGAGCTGCCGGATAACGCCTGGATCAGCGACACCCGTAATGAACACAGCCACGCAATCGTTGTTTTGGTCGAGTATGGCTCCCCGATCGACGCCGGCAACGCTGCAGCGGAATGGGTAAGCGGCAACGAACAGCTGATCGCGACATTACGCGCCGCAGAGATCGCTTTGTGCCTGACCGGCCAGATCACGTCCATGGGATTCGCGAGCCGGTCTCACTGGCTCGGTGCGTTGGATGTCGATCTGGACAAGCTCGCGGTGCTTTCCGGTCTTGCATTGCGGGCAAATCGTTCACTCGTCAATCCCTTTCTGCAAGACGGCTTCGGCATTGCGGTCGTGACGACGACTTATCGTCTTAATTCGGATCTTCCATTACACAGTTCGGCAGTAAACGGACGCGACCTGAGTTACTTCCTTGGCTTATCGGGGGCCGTATCGGGACTCGAGCGCTGGCGGCGCAATAAGCGACCATCACACCTCGGGCCATACCCCGTCGAGACGCTGAAGCGTGTCGACAAACTTACGACGCATGTTTTCGAGGACGAAGTGCCACGGGTGCCGACCAGAGCAAATTTCTACGTGCGGACCGCACTTGGTGATCTCAGCGACAAGGGCTTTCGGGAAGCAGCGCGCTGGGCACAGAAGCATCCGGTATCGCAGGGAACGGTGGGTCCCAATTGGGCGATCAAGCCATTGCAGGCCGGTGACACCGCGGCCGGGATTCATCCCGGCACCGAGAACGCAGACGTCAATGCCAGAGCGCTGAAAGCGCTCAGTCACTACCTGGGATCATCGGTGACGGGTATCTGCGAGATTCCGGATTACTGTTGGTACTCCCACGACAAACGCGGCAAGCCGATCAAGCCCTACCACAAATACGCGCTCGTCGTGCTGATCGACCAGGGCTACGAGACATTTCTGGGCGCCAGCGGCAATGACTGGATCTCCGGGTCACAGTCCATGCGAGCTTATCTCCGCGGCGCCGAAGTCGTCAGCGTCATGGCGGACATGATCAGAAAAATGGGCTATCCGGCCAGGGCACACAGCAACCTCGATAGCCATGTCCTGCACGTGCCCCTCGTTCTTCATACCGGACTCGGCGAACAAAGCCGCATTGGAGAAAGCGCACTTAATCCGTTTCTCGGCATGCGATTCAAAACCGCGGTGCTGACAACGAACATGCCTTTGCACACAGACAAACCCATAGATTTTGGCGTGCAGACTTTTTGCTCGATGTGCAACAAGTGCGCGCGTGAGTGTCCTTGCCAGGCCATTCCTTACGGTGACAAGGTCATTTTCAACGGCTACGAAACCTGGAAGCCGGACAGCGAACGCTGCACGCTCTATCGCGCCACCAATATGAAAGGCTCTGCCTGCGGCAGATGCGTCAAGACCTGTCCGCTCAGCAAGGACACGACCTGGGATGGGCCTTTGCTGCATCGCATGGGGAGCTGGCTGGGTATCAACGCAATGTGGCTAAAACCGGTGATCGCACCGATCGCAATCTGGCTCGACGACAAACTCGGCAACGGCAATCCGGTTGACGAAAAAAAATGGTGGCTCGATCTCGAAGTGATCGGCCCGCGATCCTTCATGTACAACCCGAAAAATTTCGTCGTGAAGGCCCGGGGTGCGAACAGACCAAAAATCGACCCAAAGAAGAAGATCGTGCAGGAGCAGAACATCGCCTATTACCCGGCATCTACATTACCGCCTCCCGGTCAGCTGACACCATGTCCGACCGATCGGAAAGCCGGGCTCGAAATAGCTGCCCGTGCCGAGACAGTCGATGAGGCCCTGGAGCGGCGCGCCCGTGGCGGCAGCATCCCCGATATGTATATTCCCAGCTACCGCACGGATCGGGATTGCGATACCTGATTTTTGCATTCGGAGCGACACATAGTTAAATGAGTAATTCAAATTCAAGTTCCGAAAAGTGTATCCGCATTGGAATAGCGGACAAGAGCCCGTTGATTCAGGCCGCACTTACGCACCTGTTGACAGAGGACGACCGCTTCGAACTCATAAACGTATGCGCAGACGGCGAGGCGTTCCTGGAAACGCTCGATCAGAACGAGCTGGATGTGGCGATTATTGGTTGGGTTATAAGCCCTGGCGACGGCAAATACATTCTTGATCAGCTCCGATCACATGCAAATGCACCCCGAATAGTCGTTTACACCGGCGCTGAGGGAGAGTCAGTCCCCGCGCAGGCCATGGCCCATGGGGCGGCTGCTTTTGTATCCAAGAGCGATCAACCGGAGTACTTGCTGGATACCGTCGCCGCGGTAGCACGGGGACGCATGGTGTTCCCGTTCCTCGACGTGCGCAAAATACACCGAAACCCGATGACGACCCTGACGAAACGGGAGCTGGAAGTGCTATCGGCCCTCGCAGCTGGTCATACGAACAAGGAAATCGCCACCGCGCACGGCATCTCCCCCAATACCGTCAAGTTCCATGTCAGGAACCTGTTCGAAAAGCTGGGCGTACATAATCGCAGTCAGGCAATCGCCCTGTACCTGAAGTCCTGATTCCGCCTCCCATCAGTTAGGGTGGTTTTTTTCCTACCCTTTTTTCATAGAACTACCCATCCATGCGGGTGTACCGTCTCCACCCGGCCGCCCCTACACTGTCCGTCAAATTACGAACATGCCCTACCAAAGGCCATCCCGGCCAGCAGTTTCGGCGCATGGCAGGGGGCCGGAATGAAGCCATTCGAAACACTCGAAAACTACCTGCAAGGCCAGGTCGCTGACGATCACATTCAGTCGGCAGTCGCTGAGACGATCAGCTCGATTTCCGCCGCAAGCATTGGCATCGCCCAACGCGTGTCCCTTGGCCCACTGGCCGGCGACCCCGGCAAGGCCTGCGGATCCAATGTCGATGGTGACGTGCAAAAAGAGCTGGATCTCGTCGCGAACGATTTCATTGTCGAAGCCCTTAGCGATGCGCCGGTCGCGTACCTCGTATCGGAGGAATTGGACGAACCCATGGCGATGCAAGAGGCGGCGCCACTTGTCGTCGCAGTGGACCCACTGGACGGATCTTCGAATATCGAGACCAATGCTGCCGTCGGCACGATCTTCTCGATCTTCCCGGCCGGCGCAGAAAACACTCCGGTGGACGAAGTCGTTCTTCAACCGGGAATCAATCAACTCGCTGCCGGTTACTGCATTTATGGGCCGCAAACCTCGCTGGTACTGACGGTCGGCTCCGGCACACACATATTTACCCTAGACAATGAGCGGGATAAGTATCGATTAACCAATGCGAATGTACAGATTCCGCAAACCACCCGCGAGTTCGCAATCAACGTGTCGAATTTCCGTCATTGGGACCGGCATATTCGCAGTTACATCGACGACTGTCTGGAAGGTAGCGACGGTCTTCGCCAAAGTAATTACAACATGCGCTGGCTTGCGTCTCTGGTCGCGGAGTGCCATCGGATCTTCGCTCGCGGCGGCATATTCCTGTATCCCTCAGATGCCCGCAAAGGCTATGCACATGGCCGTCTTCGCCTCGTGTACGAATGTAACCCGATCGCCTTCCTCGTCGAACAGGCAGGTGGCGGCGCGACTACCGGCCTGCAGCGGATCCAGGAAGTGATTCCGAAAGGTGTGCATCAGCGTGTGCCGATGATCTTCGGCTCGAGCCGTGAGACTCGACGCGTTGAAAGATATTACGCAGAGCGCAATCTGCATGGCGAAGGGTCACAACTATTCAGCAAGCGTGGCTTGTTCCGCAATTGAAGCACTAAGCACAAGGATCAAATCATCATGTCTGTTGCTCATCCAATAATTTCAGTCACAGGGTCATCCGGGGCCGGTACGACGTCCGTCAAGCAGACCTTTGAGCAGATCTTTCGGCGCGAAGGAGTCAACGCCGCCTACATCGAAGGCGATGCGTTCCATCGTTATGGCCGGGTCGAGATGAAGCGTGTCATGGCCGAGGAGGCCAGCAAAGGAAACAATCATTTTAGTCATTTTGGCCCCGCCGCAAATCTGTTCGACGAGCTCGAAGCGGCATTCCGGGATTTCGGAAAGACCGGCACGGCAAGGACACGACATTACGTACACGACGCCGATGACGCCAAGACCTACGGCACGGAACCAGGCACATTCACGGACTGGCAGGATACGCCGGAGGCTACTGACATTCTTTTTTACGAGGGACTGCATGGTGCAGTCGTCAGCGACGAGGTCAACGTGGCCCAGTACGCGGACCTCAAGATCGGCGTCGTCCCGGTCATCAATCTTGAGTGGATTCAAAAATTGCACCGCGACGGTGCCGAACGCGGTTACACATCGGAAGAGGTAATGGGCACCATCCTGCGGCGCATGCCCGACTACATTCACTACATTTGCCCGCAGTTCAGTCAGACCAACATCAATTTCCAACGAGTCCCGACTGTTGATACTTCGAATCCGGAAGTTGCCCGCTGGATACCGACGCCGGACGAATCCATGGTCGTCATACGATTCGCGGATCCGCACGGCATCGATTTTTCCTATTTGCTGGCCATGATCCGCGACAGCTTCATGTCACGGGCAAATTCGATCGTCATTCCCGGCAACAAGACGGATCTCGCAATGCAGCTCATTCTTACGCCATTGATCATGCAACTGATCGAACGAAAGCAACGCGCTGCCTGACAAAAGACATTACAGAAACCAAGTTCAACGAGGAGTTACAAGAATGGATCAATCCAATCGATACGCAGACTTGACACTGCGCGAGGAAGACCTGATCGCGGACGGACAACATGTTCTGTGCGCCTATATCATGAAACCCAAAGCAGGTTACAAGTACCTGGAAACGGCCGCTCACTTTGCTGCTGAATCTTCGACCGGCACCAACGTCGCGGTCTCGACCACCGATGATTTTACTCGCGGAGTCGATGCGCTCGTCTATGAAATAGACGAATCAAAGGAAGTCATGAAGATCGCGTATCCGACTGTCCTGTTCGACCGTAACATCACGGACGGCCGGGCGATGATCGCCTCATTCCTTACACTGACCATTGGCAATAACCAGGGTATGGGTGATGTCGAGTACGCCAAGATGCACGATTTCTATGTACCACCGGAATTCCTGCGCCTGTTCGACGGACCGGCATCGACCCTGTCCGACCTGTGGCGCGTATTGGGGCGCCCGGTTGTCGACGGCGGCTTCATCGTCGGCACCATCGTCAAGCCGAAACTGGGATTGCGACCGCAGCCATTTGCCGATGCGTGTTATCAGTTCTGGCTTGGTGGTGATTTCATCAAGAACGACGAGCCGCAAGGCAACCAGTTGTTCGCGCCGATGAAGGAAACGATTTCACTGGTGGCCGACGCAATGCGTCGGGCACAGGATGAGACCGGAGAAGCAAAACTGTTTTCCGCGAATATCACAGCGGACGATCATTACGAGATGGTGGCACGTGGCGAATATGTTCTGGAGACGTTTGCCGAGAACGCCGACCATGTGGCGTTTCTTGTCGACGGTTACGTCGCCGGCCCGGCAGCAATCACCACAGCGCGACGATGCTTCCCGAAACAATATCTGCATTATCATCGCGCCGGACACGGTGCCGTGACATCGCCACAATCAAAACGCGGCTATACGGCGTTTGTACTGGCAAAAATGGCCCGACTGCAGGGAGCATCGGGCATACACACCGGCACGATGAGCTTCGGCAAGATGGAAGGCGAAGCCGGCGACACCGATATGGCTTATATGATTCAGCGGGACAGTGCCGATGGACCTTTCTACCATCAGGAATGGCAGGGCATGAATCCGACCACGCCGATCATCTCGGGCGGCATGAATGCACTGCGCATCCCCGGCTTTTTCAGCAACATTGGTCATTCCAACCTCATCATGACTGCGGGTGGCGGAAGCTACGGGCATGTCGACGGTCCGGCGGCCGGTGCAATTTCCATGCGCCAAGCGGAACAATGCTGGAAGGAAGGCGCAGATCCGGTTGCATTTGCCCGCGAGCATCAGGAGTTCGCCCGCGCGTTCGAGAGCTTCCCCGGCGATGCCGACAATCTGTTTCCGACCTGGCGACAGCAACTCGGACACGCAGCCTGACGTTGGACAGGATGAACGGTTATCCGAAAGCCATCGTCTGGGACCTCGACGGGACATTGATCGATTCCGCGCCGGATCTGGCTCACGCGTTGAACACGCTTCTGCGCGAGAATGAGCGCGCCGGTCTGGAGGAATATCTGATCCGGTCCATGATCGGCGACGGGATCGGCAAACTGATCGAGCGGGGGTTCAGGGCAACCGGAATCGTGCTAAGTGAATCGCAATTACAGTCTCTGATTCCGCGTTTCGTACTGATCTATTCCCGCTGCGCCACGAACGAGACGTGTCTTTATCCTGATACAGAATCAGTGTTACAACATTTTTGCAGGTCTGGCGTTCGACTCGGCGTATGCACCAATAAACCCGAGAAAATCAGCCGACAGATTCTTTCAGCATTCGGGATTGCGGACTATTTCGAAATAGTCGTTGGCGGAGATTCGACGACCAGAAAAAAACCCGACCCATTACCGCTACAAGCCTGCCTGGAAAAACTCGCCGCAGCGCCTAACGATTGCATATTGATCGGCGACTCCGACATCGACGTAGCGACAGCTCGCGCAGCAGAATTGCCGGTCGGCATCGTAAGCTTCGGATACTCCCGTCAATCGGTATCGACCCTCGGCGCCGACCTCCTGATTGATCGCTACTCCTCATTGCCGGGCTTAATCGCCGGCCTGCGCAAAGCAGGATAGTCATGTTCAAGGCGATCATCTTCGATGTGGACGGTACGCTCAGCGAAACTGAGGAAATACATCGCAAGGCTTTCAATCGGGCTTTTTGGGAATCGGGCTTGTCGTGGCACTGGAACCAGCCGGACTATCGATTGCTTCTACGCGTAACCGGCGGCAAGGAACGTATTCGGCACTTCATAGAACAATACGATCCTGACCGTCCAGAAATTAATAATATTGACGGCCAAATTCGTAATCTTCACAAGACAAAGACAAAACGCTATGCAGAAATGGTCGCACAGGGGGAGGCGAAACTTCGGCCCGGTGTCAGAGATCTCATAGATCGCGCAAGATCTGACGGAATCAGACTGGCCATTGCGACGACGACCACTCCGGCTAACATAGAAGCATTGCTTGATTCCGCATACGGCAGCGAGGCACCCACCCTGTTTGATGTTATTTGCGCCGGCGACAGCGTTCCGAGGAAAAAGCCGGCACCCGATATCTACTGTTTGGCGCTGGAGAAGCTGGGTCTTGCAGCAAAAGACTGTGTCGCCATCGAAGACTCCCGCAATGGTCTGCTGTCATCGACGGCTGCTGGAATTCCGACCATCGTCACACCCAGTGTTTACACTGACGACCAGCGCTTTGACGAGGCGATACTGGTCACACGCAATCTCAGTCACATAGATATCGCAGCCTCATTAAATATCGCAGCCTTATCCTCTTGAGATACGGAGCATCCCGAAACGCCGGCAAACTTCACTGCCTTTTTTGGCCGGAATCCTGTCTAACTGTATGATCGCACTCATATGACCAGGCACATGAGACTCATCGGTCTTTCTGCATTGCTGGCACTCGTTGTGAGTGCAGAGGCAGAGGTGCTGCTTCCCGGCACTGTGAGGGAAATCATCCCGATCACGGACAACCTATACCGGGCGCAGGACGGGAACTGGTACGGGATCTTCCTGGTCACGCCGGATGGCATCATCCTGGCTGACCCCTTGTCCACTGATTTCTCCGAATGGCTCAAGGGAGAGCTGGACGAACGCTTTGACGTACCTGTTCGCTACGTCGTTTACAGCCACAGCCATTTTGACCATGCACAGGGCGGCGCGATCTTCGCCGACACAGCGCTGTTTGTCGCACACGAGAATATGCTGCGCAACATGGACGGCCGCTTTCCGCAGATGCCGGGCGACATGATCGACCGCAACAACAATGGCCGCTTCGATCGCGAGGACATCGATATTCCGACTAACATGAAGCCTGGCATCTGTGGTTTCGGACCAAGCTTTTTCACAATGTTCGACCATGATGGCGACGGACAGGTAACGCCGCAGGAGATGCAGCGCGACATTCAGCGTCCCGATATCGTCTATTCAGATCGAATGCGTCTGGATCTCGGCGGAAAAACGGTCGAACTGATCCATCCGGGTTTAAATCATGCGGACGATGCCACCGTCATGCTCTTTCCGGAAGAGCGTGTATTGTTCGCATCCGAATTCCTTGCCGATGCGCTCGTCGTCGACGACATACACTCTTTGCCGAGCGCCTGTGGTCCATTTGACGGTTCGCCACTGTCTGAGTGGATTCGCTCTTATCGCACAGTCGAGGACCTCGACTTCGATATCCTAGCCCCGGGGCACGGTGCACTTTTTAAAAAATCCGACGTAACGGATACGCGCGAGTACTTCGAGGATCTAACGGCGGCAGTCTCGGCCGGCATGGCGGCCGGTCACTCGATGGAAGAGCTGATGCAGACGATCAGGCTCGACAAATACAAGGACTGGGTCCATTACGAACGCCTCCTGCCCGACAACGTCGAAGCTGCCTACAACAATCTGAAGCTTTACCGCTGAGGAGACCCGCCCCGGGGATTCCAGGGGCTCTTTTGGGTGTAGACCCCATAATATATCTTTCTCGGCAGACCACGCTCGTATTCCCCAAAATGGTGTGTTCCGTGTATGATTGCCGCCGGTTCGGGGTGTAGCTCAGCCTGGTAGAGCACTGCCTTCGGGAGGCAGGGGCCGGAAGTTCAAATCTTCTCACCCCGACCAGTTTTTCCCTTTCCAGATCAATTCCTTACAGTGCCCTCTGATAGGCCACTGTCTTTTTACGGGACACGTTTGCGGGAGTTTTGCGGGAGTTTTTTTCTGACACCCCCAACAGCCACGGTCGCCATACTTTAATACGCGGCCTCGGCCATTGACGTGAACAGCCGACCCTCTTGCATCACGTGCCAGATGTCCATTGCGTTCGTAATGTCTTGCAAGGGATTAGAATTCAGAATGACGATGTCAGCCAGTTTGCCCGGCTCCAGGGTCCCAAGTTCAGCATCTGCCCCGACGGTCGCCGCGGAACCAATCGTGGCGAGACGCAGGATTTCAATCGGCGGGATGCGCGCTCGGGCAAAATGTCGCATTTCCATCTGCTGCCCGTGTCCATAAAAGACATTGGGATTCAAAGCATCGGTGCCAGTCAAAAGTTCCACGCCCGTTGCATGCCCCTGCCCAATACTTGCGAGCAGGTCGGCGTATGTACGACCAAGCGCTTGTGGGTCCAGCATACTGAACATTTCGACTTCTTCGGCAAGAGCGTAATCACTCTGCGATGTAAATGCTCGAAGCTTTGGGTCGGACAGCAAATAGGGTTGCTGGGCGAAAAGAATGCCGTTGCCACCGGTTGCCGTGAACGTGGGGCACCATTTCGTGCCCGTCTTCGCCAAAAGCTGCAGAACATCGTCATACAAGCGGATCGGTGTCGGTTGATGCTCGATAGTCGTGCGACCGAGCACGGGATCCATCACTGTCTCTCGAAATATCAGACCATGTGCAGTGACAGGTATGCCAAGCTCAAGCGCTTCGTCGGCAATTGCGCGATGCAGCGACCAGGGCAAAGTGAAGTAGGGCTTGATTGCGATCGCACCATCACTTGCTTCTTTTCGAACGATTTGCCGCGCTTCCGCCTCCGTCGTGGCAAACTGCGAGCCACCATGAAAAAACGGGCCGCCGGCCTCCACCATTGCGCCGCCCGAGAAAATTCGCGGCACGGGAGCGCCGTAGTTCTTGCGGCGATCTTCCCACGCTTTAACGAGCGTGAGATCGCTGCCCATGTCGCGCACCGACGTAATGCCGAAAGCCAGGTTGCTCGACATCCGACTGACATCACGTGCGGGATTGAAGTGAATGGGCGTCGCGACGTGCGTATGTGAATCGAAGAGTCCAGGAATTGCGTATCGGCCGCCGGCCTCGAGCGTGCGCGCGTCATCCGGGATTGTCTTGCCGGCTTCAGAGCCCAGCCACTGAATGCGGCCGTTGTTCACGAGCATCGATACGCTGTTACTGAAACCGCCGACATCGAAATCCAGTACCCTGACATTTCGGATAAGTGTCGGTGGGGTCTTATGGTCTGGGTACGATAGGTTGACCGTAATCTCGGTTTGCCTACCGCGCGAGAGCGGATGACGCCATACTGCCGAGCCCGAGGAGTAGATCAGCGCACGCGAGTCAGGCGAGAAGCTGAAATTCCAGCCGCCGTCATCGGTCAGCTTTTGAGCGGACTCTTCTGTAACCGGGCCACGATCGAGGCGAGCAACCCAGATTTCGTCGTTTTTGCGATACGCGAGCCACTTACCGTCGGCTGAGATCGTACCGTCGCCGACATGGACACTGCGGAAATCTGTAATGGCCTCGGGCGCAGATCCTTCTTCGAGCGAAATGCGTCGAACCTGGTTTCGATCGGTGTAGTAAACAGAATCGCCGTCGGACGCAAACTGCGGGCGTGGCATCCAACGCGGGAATGAGTCGACCACTTTGCTTCGCTGACCTGTATCAACATCGACGGTATACAGACTCGGCACCATGCCGGCAAAGCCGACATAGACGATCTTCTTACCATCGGGACTCCAGGCAGGCTCGAATCGCCCGGAGCGATCAACAGTAACGAGCGTTCTAACGGTGCCGTCATTAACATTCGCGATCCGGAGTTCCTGAAGATTACCTTCGGAGTGCTGATAGGCAATCTGGCTATCATCCGGTGAGACTGCGGCTGCACCCCATTGAAACCCGTCGTCAGAATTAATGCGTTGTGCAATGCCACCGTCAAGTGATTGGCGCCAGATAAAGCCTGCAGCCGTGAAGTACAGGTTGCGCCCATCAGGCGACAGACGAGGGTCAAGGACACTTGTGCTTGTTCCCATTGTTGGATTTTCCGGTTCGTATTTCACTGCATCGGCGCGACCCAGTACTTCCATCTGGATGGACGCGGTAAACGGGATCGTTTGGCGGTCACCACTCTCGACATCGATTCGAAATAGCTGTCCCCGTTCGCCAAGATAGATGCTGTCGTTAGCGACAGCGAAGCCCGGGCGAGGATGGGGGTTCATCAACGAGGTGATGGTGCGAATTTCGCCGCTTCGCGAAACCACGGCAAGATCTTCGGGCTGCGGCACTGCAACGATTGGCACCGATATTTGGTAGCGGCGAACGTACAGGTCGTTACCAGAGGGTACGACACGATCAACCACGCCATCGATACTCAGCAGCGTTGATATCGTGCCCTCCGGATCAACGGCCATTATTCTGCTGACAGGTA
>Ga0255052_10000531_pt1 | contig 30603 bp, 26 predicted proteins | sample JV7_2_21_MG_FD_188632 | JGI IMG/M metagenome (GOLD analysis project Ga0255052, IMG submission 188632) | Seawater microbial communities from Jervis Inlet, British Columbia, Canada - JV7_2_21 | ecosystem: Environmental > Aquatic > Marine > Inlet | place: Canada: British Columbia | collected...
TTTTCCGGTTAAAGTCTGCAATGGTTAAAGGAATCCTCTCCCCTTTCTCATTAAGCCGTAAAACTACAAAGTTGCCGACTTCTGCATGTTTTGTAATGTAAGGGGCATTGATTACCATCATATCAATTTGCGGAGCATGTGCCTGTTTTTTTAAAATTTTAAACATAGGCTATAGTATAAAGTAGAGAGTAGAGTGTAGCAAGAAATACTTTTAAAATTCCAATACACAATACACAAATTACAATATAGAGAAATAAAATCTATCTGTTTTTTAAAAAGTCCTGTTCATTATTTATTGGATATTGCGACTTTTTTGTCTACGACCCGCCTACGGCCGGTAGGGCAGAGGATTTGTAACCTGGGAATTGTAATTCACCACAAGATTTTCCCTCAGTCTCCTCTGCTGTGAGAGATGGTAATTACGTAAACATCTTCAGCCCCTGCCTTTTTCAGTGCTTTTGAGCATTCCCTTACTGTTGCACCCGTTGTGTATACATCATCCACAAGCATTATGTTTTTTCTGTAGATCAGGTCCCTGTTTCTCACTTCAAAGGCCTTTCTTATGTTTTTTCTCCTGTCTTTTGCACGCAGACCCACCTGCGGAAGCGTGTCCCTGGTTTTAATGAGACAGTCAGCCAGTAAAGGAATCCGCAGGCTTTTTGCGACATGTCTTGCAAGAAGGGCTGATTGATTAAACTCCCTCTGCCTGAGGCGTTTACTGTGTAACGAAACAGGTATGATTATGTCTGCCCGGGGCAATTCTGTCTGAAGTATTTTATCGGATAAAGGCTTTGCAAGTCTTTTTACGCGGTGGTATTTAAACAGGTTGATAGCTTTTTTTAATGCACCTTCGTAAAGCCCGAAACTCACGGCAGATCTAAATACAGGTTCATCCTCAATGCAATCTCCACATGATGATATATCAGAAACGAGCGGTTTACCACATCTCTGGCATTTATGACCTTTGTAATGGAGAATTGCCTGCCAGCACCCGAAGCATATAGGAGCTGTATAGTGCCTGATTGCCGGTTTTTTACATACAGGACAGATTTCGGGAAAGAGGATGTTAAGGAATTTGTTCAGCATAATAAAATCAAAACAGTAGTCAGAAGTTAGTAGTAAGTAGCTAAGGGATAGAATTCAAATATTGTTTCCTTAATTACTATTTACCACCTACGAGCTACTGCCTTTAGTCTTTTCCTTGACTACTAACTACCAGCTACTAACTACTTATTATTTAACTATAAGGCTTTTCCCGGTCATCTCATCCGGCTTCTTAATTCCCATAAGGTCGAGAAGTGTCGGCGCAACGTCAGCCAAAATACCTTTATCCCGTAATCTTATCCTCTCTTTTAACAGGATGAAAGGTACAGGGTTTGTTGTATGAGCTGTATGAGGTTGGGTGTCTTCGATCATTTCCTCGCAGTTCCCGTGGTCAGCAGTTATTATGAGTGAGCCGCCAAGATTTTGAACGGCTTCGGCAATATTTTTAAGGCATTTATCTATTGTCCTGCAGGCAGTAATAGCTGCTTCCATTATCCCTGTGTGCCCTACCATGTCAGGATTGGCAAAGTTAAGCAGGATAAAATCATAAATAGACTTGTCAATTTTTTTTAAGACCTCCTCTGTTACAAGAAAGGCGCTCATCTCCGGTTTTAAATCATAAGTTGGAACGTCTTTTGGGGACGGGATAAGACACCTGTCCTCTCCGGGAAAAGGGTTTTCTTCCCCCCCATTAAAAAAATATGTAACATGAGCATATTTTTCTGTCTCGGCAATCCTGAGCTGTCTTAATCCTTTCAGGCTTATGACCTTGCCAAGTATATTTATTAACTTTGAAGGCTGAAATGCAACAGGCAATGTAAAGGTTTCATCATATAGGGTCATTGTTGTATAAGATCCCGGTTTGGGAACTTTCTTTCTCTTGAAAAAAGCAAAGTTCCTCTCGGTAAGGGCCATTGTAAGCTCCCTTGCCCTGTCAGCCCTGAAATTAAAGAATATAACAGAATCGCCATCCTCAATTTTTCCAACCGGTTCTGTGCCTTTATAGATAACAGAAGGCCTTATAAATTCGTCGGTTTCATTAATCTTATAGCTGCGCTGAACAGCTTCTTCCGCTGACCGGGTTCTTTCCCCCTCTCCGGACACAAGCGCATTATAAGCCAGTTTTATCCGCTCCCAGCGCTTGTCCCTGTCCATTGCCCAGTATCTTCCCGTGACTGTGGCGATTTTCACAGACGGTTTGTTTTTTATAAAAGATTCAAGTTGCCTTATAAAGTTGATACCAGAAGTGGGCATAGTGTCCCTTCCATCCATAAATGCATGTATAAATATTTTTTCGACTTTCTTTGAAACTGCCATGTCGATTAATGCATAAAGATGGTTTATATGGCTGTGTACTCCCCCGTCTGATAAAAGACCAAGAAGATGAAGTACGCTTTTTTGAGTAAGCCCCATTGCGTTGACAAGAACGGGATTTTTAAGAAAGATGCCGTTTTTTATGGCTTTGTTTATCCTTGTATAGTCCTGGTAAACAACCCTGCCCGCACCAAGGTTAAGATGGCCTACTTCAGAATTCCCCATCTGACCTTCAGGTAATCCAACTGCCTCTCCTGAGGCAGTCAGTGCTGTATGAGGGAATTTTTTTAAAAGAGTTGAGTAAAAAGGGATGTCTGCTTTTTCTACGGCAGAGATTGCAGGGTTTTTTCCTATTCCCCAGCCGTCAAGAACTACGAGGACAAAAGGCCTCATTGCAGGCTTTTAAAAAATTCCGTGTATTTTGCAGGTATATTTATTAGTTCAATACCCATGCCGTTTTTTATGTTCTGCAGTTGGGTTTTAATTGTTCTTTTTACTTTGCCGCTCAGCTTTAATGTTTCCCCCGAAGGAAGATAAAGCTCCATATCGACTACTGTTCCGGGCGGAAGTCCTTTCAGAGTTCTTACAAATATACCCTCTGCTGAAAGATTGCTGGTAATGCCTGTATAATTCATATTGTCAGAAGTGAACTTTACCTCCAGCCGTTTAAATATCCTTTTAGAGCGTCTTTTATTCATGAGGAATTTTAACAGTATAATCAGGCTTTGTCAAAAATAGGGCAAAGAGGCTGAGGTTTTTTAATTGTGATGATTTTTTGGCTTGTAAGGATTCTTTTTTATAAGAAGATCTTCTTGGGGAGAAGCTTTTTGCCGGTTCTTAAGTATTCTGGGACTGCACATGCTCATTAACATGATATATCCGATAAATTAATAGTTCGGAGCTGACGGGTCACAGGCAATAAATTTTTTTCAGTCAACAATGAGCAGTGAACAGTAAACCCCGTTAGAAGGGTGGAGGTCTTCTAACGGGGTTTACTGTTTTTTCTCACTCGATTATCTTTGGCACTTTGTAAAAACCATTGGTTTTGTTCGGGGCATTTTGAAGTGCCTTGTCATTAGGTAAAGACGGTTTCAGCTCATCAGCCCTGAGGACATTTTTCATGGGAAGGACATGTGCAGTGGGTTCGACACTTGATGTATCAAGTTCATTCAGTTTGTCCATGTATTCTATTATACTTCCAATTTGTTTAGAAAAAAGGTTTTTTTCTTCCTCTGTAAGCTCAAGCCTTGCAAGCATTGAGATGTGTTCGATTTTAAGACTTTCCGAAATCCCGGCACTTCGCCCTGCACCATATGGTTCAGGGCTTCGGGACGGGGAAGGTGATCGCTGTGCATTGTGAGTTTTTTTCACAGGAACCTCTTATGCCACATTCTGCGGAATGCGGCGGGATTTCGCCCATGGCGGAAAATGTACGGATTTGTACTACTCATATTCGTTCGATTTAAGCCCGCTGTACATTTAGAGTTTCTCCAGATTTGCAAATTTTAGCGAAAGCCTTTTCACACCCACAGATGTAAAATTTACCATGACCCTCAGATCGTCTATGTCGCCATAGCAGTCCCGAACTACTCCTGATCCCCATTTGGGATGTTTTACCCTGACACCGGTAACAAAAGGAGTAGAGTTGAGTAAGGCCACCGGCATCTCAATCGGTACAGTAGTTGCTTTTGTCTTAAATTTTTTTTCAATATACTGACAGCATTTAGTGGGTATTTCGTTAAGAAATCTTGATGGTTTTTGTCTTTGCATTGAGGCATAAAGTTTTCTCTTTTTAGTACTTGAAAGGATCAGTAAATCCTGTGCCCTGGTCATGCCTACGTAAAAGAGCCTGCGTTCTTCATGGAGTTCTTCATGGTTTTTGAGGGAATGAAAATGGGGCAGCAGACCATCTTCAATCCCTGTAATGAATATTACCGGGAATTCAAGCCCCTTTGCACAATGAAGCGTCATAAGAGAGATAAAATCACCAGAATGGGACTCATCCATTCCACTGGAAAGTGAAGCGATGTCAATAAAGGACTGCGTGTCCTTACCATCTGCAGACTCAACAAGTTTTATAAGGTTTTTAGCCTTTTCCTCCCCGACCCACTCCAGGTATTGTGTCTTTTCAAACAGCTGCATCAGCAGTTTCTGGATACCGGTATCCCTGTAACGCATCAGTGCTCCCAGGGTTTTGACAAAATCGTTGATTTTTCCCTTTAAAGCTGTAGTTACCCCATTGCCGTTTGCTATAAGCTTCATGGCCTCAAAGAAGCTCTTATCTTTTTTCCTTGCTTCGCTCTCTATTCGGGTAATAGAAGTAGCACCAATTCCCCGAGGCGGGCAGTTAATGATTCTTTTCAAACTTATAGAATCACTCGGGTTAGTAATAACCTTAAGATAAGAAATGATGTCTTTTATTTCTTTCCTCCGATAAAAACTGATTCCCCCGATTACTTTGTAAGAGAGACCCTGTTCTCTAAGGACTTCCTCGAGAATCCTTGACTGAAAATTTACCCTGTAAAGTATTGCGAAGTCACCGTATGAATACTTACCCTTAAGATAAAGCTCTTTTATAGATCTGGCAATATACTGAGCCTCTTCAGCCTCATTATTGGTAAGGCAGTAGAATATTTTTTCTCCCCTGTCTCTTTCACTCCAGAGCTTTTTGGGCTTTCTCAATGGATTCTGGGCGATAATTCCATTTGCAGCATCAAGTATGTTCTTTGTAGACCTGTAATTCTGCTCGAGCCTTATTACTTTTGTTTTTGGAAAGGATTTTTCAAAGGAGAGTATGTTTTTAATTTCAGCGCCTCTGAATTTGTAAATACTTTGATCATCATCTCCGACAACGCAGATATTTTTATTTGTGCCGGCAAGGAGATTTGAAAGCCTGTGCTGTGCTAAATTTGTGTCCTGAAACTCGTCAATCATTATGTATGGGAAGTCTTTATTGTATTTCCTGAGTACACTGGTGTGTTTTTCGAAAAGTTTGACAGCATACATTATGAGATCATCAAAATCCAGGGCATTATTTTTTTTAAGCTCTTCCTGATACCTGACGTAGACCCTTGCAAATTTCTCATCAAAACCGAAACTGTCTTCTTTATTGGTAATTTTCAGAAACTCTTCCGGCCCGATCAGGGAAGCCTTGAGGGAAGTTATTTTTGATACAATACCCTTGGAAAGTGCCTCATGGATTTTAAATTCCCTTAAAATGGACCGTATGAGATTGTATGAATCACCTTCATCATAGATTGCAAAGTCTCTCCGAAATCCAAGTTTTTCAATCTCTTTTCTTAAAATCCTGTTGGACAGGGAATGGAAAGTGCCTATCCATGAGCCCTTGAGCTTTTTCCCCATGAGTTTTTCGATCCTCTCCCTCATCTCATCCGCAGCCTTATTGGTAAAGGTCATAGTGAGAATCGAACCGGGTGGGACTTTGAGTGCACTGCTGAGATATCCAAATCTGTAGGTGATTACTTTGGTCTTGCCGCTCCCTGCGCCTGCAAGGACAAGCAGAGGACCTTTGGTGTGAAGAACAGCATCTCTCTGCTGGGCGTTAAGGTCTTTTAATAATGCATGTTTATTCATGTTGACTTATGAATGAACAGCTAAGAAAAATAAACGATATAAAAAAAATTTTTCTGCTATCCCGGTATTTTTACAACGGCAAGTCGTGAGTGCCATGGTATTTAGGTATTTTAACAGATTTTTCATTAAAATTGGTATTTCCCCGTCATTATTTAACAGTTCCTTTTCTGTAATATATGTTCTCTTATTCTACAGTTACACTCTTTGCAAGATTTCGGGGTTGATCAACATCACATCCTCTTAAAACCGCAATATGATAGGCGAGAAGGTGGAGGGCAACACTGAAAAGGACAGGATTAAGATATTCATTTATCTCTGGAATAAATATTGTATCAGATGTGAGAGATGAGATGCTATTGTCCCCATTTGTAGCAAGCGCGATAACATTCCCTCCCCGGGTCCTGACCTCCTCAATACTAGAAAGTATTTTTTTATATACCTTATCCCTTGGGGCCAGTACAAGTACGGGCATATCGTCATCAATGAGGGCTATGGGGCCGTGTTTCATCTCACCGGCAGGATAGCCCTCAGCATGAATATAAGATATTTCTTTTAATTTTAAAGCACCTTCAAGGGCTATCGGATAATTTATTCCTCTGCCAAGGTAAAGAAAGTCCTTTACCCGGAAAAATTTTTTGGCAATTTCTACTATATGGTCATTTAGCCGAAGGGTTTTCTCAACTTTTTCAGGTAATTGCAGCAGGTCGCTGAGAAGTTCTTTTGTTGCCCTGACACTAATGGCTCCCCTTGCTTTGGCTATACCGATTGAGAACATGTAGAGTGCGACAAGCTGAGTGGTAAAAGCCTTTGTAGAAGCAACCCCAATTTCAGGCCCTGAATGTGTATAAAAGACGCTGTCGGCTTCTCTTGTTACGGTGCTGCCGACCACGTTGCATATGCTGAGGACCTTTGCCCCGCCTTTTTTAGCCTCCCTAAGAGCAGCCAGCGTGTCAGCGGTCTCCCCTGACTGGGTAATGACTATGACGAGGCTGTCTTTGGGGATAATGGGGTTCCTGTATCTGAATTCAGATGCAATGTCAACCTCTGAGGGTATCTTTGCTATATCTTCAAGCAGGTATTTGCCAACAAGGGCTGCATGCCACGATGTACCACATGCGACGAGAAAGATTTTCTTCAATTTTTTCAGTTTGGATGACTCAATCGAGAATTCTTCAAGATTTACATCCCCGTTTTCAAGGGAAAACCTTCCTTTCATTGTGTCAGTGATTGCCCTGGGTTGTTCATTTATTTCCTTTAACATAAAATATTTATAACCGCCTTTTTCGGCCATCGAGGAATTCCAGGTAATGTTTGTAACTTTTTTCTCTAACATATTGCCTTTCATATCAGATATTGAAACACCATCATGTGTAACAACTGCCATTTCACCATTGTCGAGTATTATCACATCTCTTGTATGACTGAGAAACGCAGGGATGTCAGAGGCAATAAAAAACTCTTTATCCCCCAGCCCTATAACCAGGGGGCTGTCATTTCTCACCGCCACAATTTTATCCGGCTCCTCTTCACTTATAATTGCAAGGGAAAAGGCGCCTTTTAAATGATTAACGGCTTCCCGGGTTGACTGTTCTATGTTAAATCCCCTTTTTGTATGATTGCTTATAAGATGACAGATTACCTCGGTGTCGGTGTCTGAAGTAAATAAATGGCCCATTTTTTTTAGTTCTTTTTTAAGTTCAAAATAATTTTCAATAATTCCGTTATGAACAAGGACAATACCATTTACTTTATGGGGATGCGCGTTTTCCTCTGAAGGCTTCCCGTGTGTAGCCCATCTGGTATGTCCAATCCCTATAAGGCTGTGCAGGTTCTTATCTCTTATTAAAGCCTCTAGTTTCTTTATCTTGCCGGGACAGCGCTTTACCTCTATCCTGTTATCCCTGAAGAAGGCTATTCCAGCAGAGTCATAGCCGCGGTATTCCAGTTTTTTAAGTCCTTCGATCAGTATGGGGATGGCGTTCTGTTTTCCTATGAACCCGATAATTCCGCACATGGTAGCGCTCGGTAGCCAGCAGTCAGTAGCCAGTAGTAAAAAGGGTAACCCCCTTATCTACAAACTACCTGGTACCAACTACTTTGTCCTCTTTTTAGTTTTTAACTGTCTTTTTTTTGTCCAGCCTTTTAAATTTTCCTGTCTTGCCCTGCTTATTGCCAGTGAGCCAGCGGGTACATTACGTGTGATAGTAGAGCCAGAAGCAACATAAGCACCCTCGCATATTTTAACGGGAGCGACGATTTGGCTGTCACTTCCAATAAAAACCCCGGACTCGATTATGGTGGTATGCTTCTTTATCCCATCGTAGTTACAAGTAATGGTACCAGCTCCTATATTTACATTTTTCCCCACCACCGCATCTCCCAGATAGCTCAGGTGAGAAGCCCTGGTGTTGTCCCCTATCCTGGATTTTTTAACCTCAACGAAATTCCCGATTTTTACGTTGCGGCCGATATTGCTTTGAGGCCTAAGATGTGTAAAGGGGCCTATAACTGAACCACTTCTGACCTTACTGTGTTCTATTAATGTATTATCCTTAATTGAGACTCCGTCCTCAAGGATGCTATTGCATATTCTTACACCCGGGTAAATAATGCAATTTTTACCTATTAACGTAACACCTTCCAGATAGGTGTTTGGGTATATGATGGTATCCTTTCCTATGGTTACTGAAGGGTGCACAATTGAAGTGGACGGGTCAATAAATGTAACGCCCCTTGCCATCCATTTTGATATATTTCTTTTATTCATAATCTCTGAGACCTGATAGAGTCCCGATCTGGTGTTAATCCCTATTACTTCATCTGGAGGACAGGCGTAGGCCTCAACATTTTTGCCGTTTTTAACCGCATTACCAACAATATCAGTAAGATAATATTCACCTGAAGAACGGTGTTTCTTTAGTTTGCCGAGATAACCCATAATGTTATGCTCTATAGCATAAACACCGCTGTTTAACTCCTTTGCCGCTCTTTTTTCATTTGCAGTGGCGTGTCTGTCTTCAACAATGCCGATAACACTCCCATGCTTGTTGCGTAAAACCCTTCCATATCCTGGTAAGGATTCATTGGAAAAGGAAAGAAACGAAAGGTCATTCTTATTGCGTTTGTGTTTTTTTAGAAAGCCTTTTAGTGTCTTCGGGGTTGTGAGAGGAGAATCACCGTTGAGAACCAATATTGTACTGCCCTTCATTCCCTTTAATGCCCTTTTTGCTTCAAGCAGGGCATTGCCGGTACCCAGGAGCTGCTTCTGGAGGACAAAAGACACTGACTTGCAATTTATCTGTTTTTTGACCTCTTCAGCACCGTTGCCCACTACTACGACCAGCTTTTTGGGTTTTAGCTGCTTTACTACTTCAAATGTATGCTGAATTATAGGTTTACCCAAAACCTCATGGAGAACTTTAGGCTTGCGGGAGTGCATTCTCTTTCCACGTCCGGCAGCCAGGATAACTGCACAGAAATTCAAATCAGGTCCCTTTCAAGATAAATGCTCATGTATTGTAAAAAGCCGTCTTTCTTAATGGAATACCGATATCATAAGGTTTTGTTATTGGTTATTTGTTGACTTGTTAATTCGGTATTCGTTGATTTTTGTCTGAATAACCAAGGACTGACAATAGTTTTGCATAAATATTATGATAATGCTTTTGGTTTGTTATTTCAATTCAATACAATTGCTCAATCAGTAACATGTCTGGAGTCCAAACAGAAAATATAATGTTTTACAGGAGGGACATATCTTATCTTTTTCTGTGAGATTCAAAGAGTATTTCTTCTACAATCTGGCAAAGTACATGCCCGAGAGTAATATGGGTTTCCTGGATCCGGGGAGTGCTGGCGGAAGGAACTATAAAGGCATGGTCAGCTTTTGCAGCCAGATTATTGCCCCTTGCCCCGGTAAAAGCTATTATCTTCAATTTTTTTTTCTTAGCTACGTCTACAGCCTTCAGGACATTGGGGGAATTCCCGCTTGTGCTTATAGCAATTGCCACGTCACCCTCCTGAGCAAATACCTTCATCTGCCTTGCAAAGATTTCCGAAAAATCATAATCATTTGCAATAGCCGTCAGAATTGCAACATCAGTATTAAGAGTTATGGCGGGAAGACCCGGGCGCTCCTTTTTAAATTTATTAACAAATTCACATGCAATGTGAGAGGCATCTGTAGCGCTTCCTCCGTTACCGAAAAGGATGAGTTTGTTCCCCCTGTTTAAGGTTTCGGACAAGAGTCTGGATGTCTCAATAACCGACTCAAGATTTTCTTTAATGAACCGCTGCTTGACAGAGACACTTTCTTCAAATGCTTTAATGATTTTTTCTTTCATAGGATTATATGAAGCGTCATAAATAATTACGCATTCATATGATTACACAGATTAAAAACTCAGATTACACAGATAGACCACTTCTTTAACAGGTGTTCTCTCTTTTTTATTAAGGATTCTTAAATATTAAAACATAAAATAAGTCAATGTCAAAGTCTAAGAAATTGTTGAAAAATCCTAACAATTTCATATCTGTGTAATCAAGACCGTTGATGACTTTTTCAACGGTCTTTTAACGGGTTTCCGTCATAACCTCAATTTCTTCAGAAAGGGGACCCTCATCTTTTCCGACCGTACTTACCCTGTAATAATATTTTTTTGAGGGTGAGGTTTTTTTGTCTGTATAAACAGATGTGACGGTTTCCCCGATAAAAACGAAATCTTCACCCTCAGAGCGGTAAACCCTGTAGAACTTTGCCTCCTGTCCAGGAACCTTGTCCCATGTAAGTATAATATTCTTCTGGGTATAAACTGCTTTGAGCCCGATGGGCGCGCCGGGGGAGTCATTTAAAGCTGATTCCTCAAGCCCCGGACTTACGCCTTTTACCAAAGCAATATTTGAGTCTTTGCCTCTTCTGTCTTCTTTATCCATTACTGTTATTTTATATGCGTATGTTTGGCCTTTTAATGCCTTTTCATCTTGATATTCGAAGGCCTCACCGTCCGGTGTTATAAAATCAAGCATCATGTACTGGCATTTACATTCGCCTAAGGCTGTACCTTCCGGAACTTCTGCCCTGAAAACTACAAAGCCCTTAATAGACTCTCTTGGAAAATTTTTACTCTCGGGCATTTTCCATGAAAGATATATGTCACCGTCTTTTTTTACTGCCTTTAAATCCTTTACAACACCTACCTCTTCGTAGGGTATAATTGTTACGGGATCTCCCCTTCTGCCACAGGCCGCTGCCAAGGTAAGAAATAAAAGGCAGGAAATAAGAAGTAATATTTTGTCACGCATTCCAGGCTTTCAATTCCCTTTTTTAATTTGTTCAAGCTTCACAAAATTCGTTCAGAACTGATAATTGCACATATGTACGCGTGATTGTCCAGATTTTGCTGTTGAGACTTAATCTCTAAGAGCTGTTTTTTAATCGGTGTAATCAAAGGCGATACGATTTTTGTAAAGCCTTGTTTATCTGCTTGATGCGCGCAAGAACTCTTTTTTTTGCAGTTCCCCCTTCAGATCTTTTTCTGTTAATAGAGGACTCTATAGTGAGATGCTTAAAAACATCTTTCCCTATCATTCCAGAAAATCGTTTGAATTCTTTGAGGCTTAAATTTACAAGGGTCTTTTTCTTTTCAATACAGTACTTAACAATCCTGCCGGTGACCATGTGAGCTTCCCTGAAAGATACCCCTTTTTTTACAAGATATTCTGCAAGATCTGTGGCGGTTGAAAAACCGCGTTCTGCGGCTTTCCCCATTGCCATTTTGTCAAAGCTGATCTTTTGCATTATCTCATCGAGTACAGGCATGCATGCCTTTACTGTATCAACTGTGTCAAATAAAGGTTCTTTATCCTCCTGCAGGTCCCTGTTATATGCAAGCGGAAGCCCCTTTAAGACAACAAGCAGTGTAAGCAGGTGCCCGAATATCCTGCCACTTTTACCCCGTATAAGTTCGAGGACGTCAGGGTTTTTTTTCTGAGGCATGATACTGGAGCCTGTTGAATATGCGTCAGGCAGTCTAATAAAGCCAAACTCGTCACTGCTCCAGAGCACCAGCTCTTCCGAGAGCCGGGACAGGTGAACCATAAGTACACATGAAGCAGAGAGGAATTCGACTGCAAAATCCCTGTCTGATACGGCATCTAAGCTGTTTTTTGATATTTCGGGAAATTTTAAAAGGCGGGCCACATATTTTCTGTCAATTGGCAGTGAGGTCCCGGCAAGGGCAGCAGAGCCGAGGGGCAGAACATTTATGCTATGTAGACAATCCTCAAATCTTTTTATATCCCGCTTAAACATCTCAAAATAAGCAAGCAGGTGATGAGAGAGAAGTATTGGCTGTGCCTTTTGAAGATGAGTATATCCCGGCATAGCAATGTCTATATATTTTTCAGACAGGCTTACAAGGGTCCTTTGGAAATTTTTAATCAGTTTCAGTATTTCCTCTACCTCGTATCTAAGAAAGAGTCTCAGGTCAAGGGCAACCTGGTCATTGCGGCTTCTTGCTGTGTGGAGCTTGCCCCCCGTAATTCCTATCTTTTTAATGAGGGCATATTCGATGTTCATGTGGATGTCTTCCCTGCTATCGCTAAATTTAAATTTCCCCTTTTGTATTTCTTCTTTTATTTTATTAAGGCCAAACAGTATTTGTTTTGTATCTTTTGGTGAGATGATTTTCTGTTTTCCGAGCATCTTTGCATGTGCTATACTTCCCGCAATGTCGTATTCCCAGAGCCTTTTATCAAAGGAGACAGAGGATGTAAAGGCCTCAACAGACTTTTCAGTTTTTTCTTTAAATCTTCCCGCCCAGGGTTTTTTCATAACAAATAAGAATAAAACTAAAACTTGTTAGTAGTCAAGATACAGTATGAACCCCGTTAGAAGGCCTGCCTGCTCGCCTCGATTCAGCGAATCGGGCCGGCAGGTTTACATGCCGTAGGCATGCTCACACGAGGTATTCTAACGGGGTAAACATAATAATAGGGATGGGAATTCGTTGGTTCTATATGGTTTTCTCCTCAGGAGACAGGAATAATCTTATGATTTGTTTCTAATCATCGCACAGGGCCGCTTCCCGGCATTCCCGGGGCTGGCCAGCAATAATTTCTTAAAAAATAATGTTATACGAAAGAGAGTTTATTAAGATTTCTGATTAAAAGTGAACGCAGACTGCTGTGGTTCATCCTTAAACTCTCCACCGGTTATCTTAGTGGGGAATTTCCTGTTTTCAGATGAAATAAAACCACGTTTGAGCTCGACAACAGATGGGTTTTTACACTGAAATTTCTCTATAAGATATGCTACTGCTTTTCCCGGCTTAAGAACTTTTCCGCAGGTAAATATATCAACAGCTGCATAGTCATGCTCGGGCCATGTATGGATACTAAGGTGAGATTCTGCTATTACAACCATTCCGCTTATACCAAAAGGGCTGAATTCATGAAAGGCTACCTCTACTATAGTGGCATCTGCTTTTTTTGCTGCAGTTATTAATATGTCTTGAACTTCCTTTAAGTTGCTGATGATATTCGGGTTGCAATTCCTCAGTTCTATTAAATGATGGGTACCTAGAGCATACAATTCCCTACCTCCTTTCTCTACAGAGAAAATTAAGCAATACAACAGCTGTATTGCGTATAAAAAAATACAGCATAAATAGATTTTTGTCAAGAAAAATTTGCTATTTAGTACTTTCTTACAATGCTTTACAAGGTATGACCTTTGTGATAGACTAAAATTAAAGGCTCAGATGAGAGGCAAAATTTTTTTAGTTTTATCGGCAGCACTGGCTGTTGGGATTTTGATTGTACTGGGCTACAGGGATGATGGGGTAAAGCCATATCCTTCTTATAAAACATCCTCCATGAGCGGATTCCGTTTGACCCATAAACAGAGAGATAAGGTCAAGTGGGAGCTCGTAGCTGAAAAGGCGACATTTCCGGAAGGCAACAAAACAATCATACTTGAAGATTTGACCATGAAGATATATCAAGAACGTAAATTTGTTTTAAGAGGGGGTAGCGGCATTTATAATATTCAGAAGAAAAATCTCACCGTAAACAAACCTATAGAAATAGATATAGGAGGGGATAAGCTGACTACAAATTCACTTACCTGGAATGGCGAGAGGGGATTAATAACGACCGAAGACAGTATTTTTTTTAAAGGTAAAATATTTCAGATCGAGGGCACAGGACTTACTGCAAAAATTAAAGACCAGCGTATAAGGATACTAAAAGATGTCAAAGGCATTTTTTACCCCGTTAGAGAAAGTTTATCCCATTAGAGATTTATCTCTAACGGGACAAACTGATAAAGTCGGTGGTAAGGATATAAACGCTGATGGTGGTTTAATGCCATCGTCAGCACATCCCGTTAGCCCCGTTAGAAAAAAGTTTTCTAACGGTATTAGAGAGGATTCTCTAACGGGGTTTATCGTTAAGGATGTTTTTGTAATAATATTATTGCTATTCCCTTTCTCCCTGTCCGCTGCTACCACGGCAGTAAAAGGGAAATCTGTAGTGGTAACTTCTCAAACCCTTATTGCAGACAATAAGAGCCATACAGCTCTTTTTGAGGGCTCGGTAGTCGCAAAAAGCGAAGACATAATAATTTATTCGGATAAGTTAGAGGTTTTTTATAATGATTTTCAGGGAGATATTACAAAAATACATGCTTATGGAAATGTGAGGATTCACAGGAATGAACGCGCCATTTTCTCGAAAGAGGCAATCTACTTAAGGCAGGAGGAAAAAATTATTTTTACAGGTGAACCTAAAGTTGTTGACGGAGAAAATGTTATTTCAGGGTCAGAGATAATTTATTTTATTGAGGACGACCGCGCAATAGTCAAAAGTAGCAGCGTAACTTTAAAGAATAGTCAGGAATAAAAAAATGCATTCTCTCGAAGTAAAAAGTCTGAAAAAAAGCTATAGCGGTAAAAAGGTTGTCTCCGGTGTAAGTTTACATATAAGCTCGGGGGAGGTTGTGGGTCTTCTCGGCCCAAATGGCGCAGGAAAGACCACTACATTTTATATGATACTGGGGCTTATAACTCCGGATGAGGGAGATATATCCCTTGATAAAGAAAGTCTGAATAATGCACCAATGTACATGAGGGCAAGAAAAGGTATAGGCTATCTGCCCCAGGAAATGTCAATTTTCAGAAAATTGAGCGTAGAGGAGAATATAAAGGCAGTTCTTGAAATAGCCAACATGGAGCGGCGGAAACAACAGGAAAAACTCGAAAGTATTCTTGAAGAGTTCAATCTTACACCTTTTGCCAAAAAACGGGGGCATCAACTATCGGGAGGAGAGCGCCGAAAAGTAGAAATAGCAAGGGCTATAGCCGTAGACCCGCTTTTTATCCTCCTTGATGAACCTTTTGCAGGAATAGACCCCCTTTCTGTCATAGAATTAAAGAAAACCATAAACCAGCTCAGGAAGAAGGGAATCGGCCTTGTAATAACAGACCATAATGTGAGAGAGGCCCTATCAATAACAGACAGGGCATATATAATAAGTGACGGAGTTATCTTTGAGCACGGTATTCCCCGTGATCTTGTTTCTAGTGAACGAGTAAAGAGAGCATATCTTGGAGAGGACTTTACACTCTGATGAAAATAGGGCATAGACTTGAACTTAGGCTGAGTCAAAAATTAATACTTACCCCTCAGCTACAGCAGTCAATAAAGCTTTTACAGCTGCCTCAGCTTGAGCTCTCACAGACATTGAACCAGGAACTTATGGAAAACCCCATGCTGGAGGAGGTTACAGAGAGGGAGGCTGAAGAAACAAATGCAACTTCAGATATGACAAGAGCAGAAGAGCCGGTTCAGGAGATATACGAGGATACAGAAGCCCCGCTTGAAAAAATTTTTGGATTTACAACAGATGACTATTTTGAAGAAAGAGGAAGTGATGGAAGGGATCTTGGCTACTTCAGCGATGGAGTCGAGACCCCCTCTCCTTTTGAACGCAATAACAAGAAAATGGATCTCCATGAATATTTGCTTTGGCAACTACGGCTTTCACGCACATCGGATCCGGTCAGACAGGTGGCAGAAGTAGTGATGGGAAATTTAAACGAAGATGGTTACCTGCAGGCCTCTTCAGAAGAAATAGCCGTGATGGCCGAGGTTGATGTTAAAAATGTTGAGGATGCAGTTGCACTTATCCGCGAGTTTGACCCTCCGGGGGTAGGGGCAAGAAATTTACAGGAATGTCTGCTTTTACAGTTGAAACCTTTAAATCTTGAAAATACCCTTGTGGAAAAAATCCTCACTGATGGTTTTGTAGAACTTGAGAAAAAAAAATACAGGAAGCTTGCCGTCAAATTTAAGGTAGCTATTGAAGATATATTTGCAGCAGTTAAAATTATTGAGGGGCTTGAACCAAAACCCGGGAGGAATTATTCAAGAGAAGAAATTGTGCATATTATCCCTGATGTGTATATTGAGGAGTCAGAAGGAAAATTTATCATAATATTGAACGATGACAGCACCCCCAAGCTCAGGCTTTCAAATTACTATCGAAAGCTTATATTAGACAAGAAAGCCCTTGGACAGGAAGAAAGACAATTTCTTGAGGAAAAGCTCCGCTCTGCAATATGGCTGCTTAAAAGCCTTGACCAGCGGAGAAAGACAATTTACAGGGTAACTGAAAGCATTCTCAAGTTCCAGGGAGGGTTTTTCACAAATGGGATTAAATATCTTAAGCCCTTAAACCTCAAAGATATATCCACGGATCTCGGGCTGCACGAAAGCACGATAAGCCGGGTAACATCAAACAAATACCTCCAGTGTCCCCAGGGCCTTTTAAATTTCAGATTCTTTTTTAGTAATGCTGTCCACTCTGTAAACGGGGAAATCTCATCAGCAATAGTTAAAGACCTAATAAAGGAATTAATAACCAAAGAGGACCCTAAAGTTCCGCTTAGCGATAAAAACATAGTGGAAACACTTAAGGGCAGGGATATAAACATTGCCCGAAGGACTGTAGCAAAGTATCGGGAGGAACTGAAAATCCCTTCTAATAGCAGGCGTAAGAAATGGACTTAAACTTGATTTCACAGATTAAAAGAGACACCTGTCTGCATGCATGCCTACGGCACGTAAACCTGAGGCGTGTAAACCGGCAGGCAGGGATTACACAGATAGAAAATATTATATGAGGGGGAACATATGAATATAATAATCACAGGAAGACATCTGGAACTGACAAGCAACCTGAAGAAATACGCTGAAGGAAAGTTAAAAAAATTTAACAAATATCTTAACAATGTCGCTGAAGCAACAGTAACCCTCAGTGTAGAAAAATACAGGCACAGGGCTGAAGTTCTTTTAAAGGCTAACGGCTTAATAATACAGGCAGAAAGCGTTACCGGCGAAATGTATTCCTCTATTGATGATGTAACAGAAAAGCTCGAACGCCAGCTTAAAAAATACAAGGATAAATGGATCTCTTATAGAAAAGGGGAAGAAAAAGAACCGACTGTCCTTAATAATGAAGAATTACCCTCCCCAATTATAAAAAAGGAATCGCTTGATATTAAGCCAATGAGTCCGGAAGAGGCTGCAATGCAGATGGAACTGCTCGGTAAAAACTTTTTTATTTTCACTAATGTTTCTTCAGGAAATGTTAATGTTTTATACAGAAAGAAGGATGGCAACTTTGGACTCATAGAACCTGCAAGATGAAGACTCGGAAAAAGAGTCAACTCTTAACAATTATCCTGACCGGACTTTCAGGGGCCGGAAAAACAGTAGTTCTCAATGCCCTCGAAGACAGCGGTTTCTTCTGTGTAGATAATATCCCCATGTCATTAATAAAGACTTTTGTTCATCTGTGTCATAAGAATCCTGATATATCAAAGATTGCCGCAGGTGTTGATATCAGGGAACGGAAATTCTCCGGTAATCTCGCAGATGCGATTTATTCTTTTAAAAAAAACCAGGGCGTAGAGATAGTATTTCTTGAAGCAAAAGATGATACGCTTATAAGGCGCTTCAAGGAAACAAGGCGGCCTCATCCCCTTGGGCATAGAGATCTTAAAAAAGCCATCCATAAAGAAAGAAAAGTATTATCAGGCATAAGAGATGCAGCAGATAGAATTATAGACACCTCTTCCATGACTCCTCACCAGTTGCGGAAATTCATTGCTCAAATCTATTCGGGAGAAAAAGGAAGACATATGATGGTTTCACTTATATCTTTTGGTTATAAATACGGGCTACCGATGGAAACAGACCTTTTGTTTGATGTAAGATTTCTTCCAAACCCGAACTTCATAAAGGGATTAAGATCATTTAATGGCACAACTAAAAAGGTGAAGGATTTTATCCTCAGCAAGAAAGAAACAAAACATTTTCTTGGTAAAATTTATTCTCTTCTTGAATTTCTTATCCCAAAATACAAAGAGGAAGGGCGCAACTATCTGGCAATCGGCATAGGATGTACAGGTGGAAAACACAGGTCACCCGCGATAGCCGAAGAGATAAGAAAAACACTTAAAAAACAAAGATTAAATGTTTCTGTTTCCCACAGGGATATACATGACATACACGAATGAACAAAAAGGTCATAAGTTACCGGTTATTAGCTTTTACGAACCTGCCTGCATGCCTACGGCATGTAAACCGGCACCTGTCTGCCGAAGGTAGAGGCAGGTAACAAATCAACCAATAACTAATAACTTATTTTGAGGTCTCTTGCCTTTACCGGTCCGTAAACAGTGAGGGCAAATGGGTTATTTCCTACAAGGCGTTGAGAAAGTTCTTTCAGGTTTTCGAGTGTAACAGATTCCACGGCATTAATTATATCTGCAGTAGAAAAATATTTTTCGAAATACATCTCCTGCCTGGCTAAGTTGACCATTTTACTGCTTGTAGATTCAAGGGCCAGGATAAGATTGCCTTTGAGCTGATTTTTTGCCTTCTGGAGTTCGTCAATAGTAAGTGACGCGGATAAACCCCTCATCTGGTCGATTATAATGTTAACGACTTCGCTGACCCGTCTTCTATCTGTACCTGTGTAGACTGTCCATACCCCGATGTCGAAATAAGAAACATTAAATGAGCTTATGGAATAGACGAGCCCCCTTTTTTCCCTTATTTCCTGAAAAAGCCTTGAACTTGTACCTGCCCCGAGGATTGTGTTGAGAAGATGCATAGAATAGCGGTCTTCGCTTCCATGGGAGAGTCCTTTAAAACCAAGACATAAGTGGACATCTGACAGTTTTTTAGGGAGAATATTCAATGTGCCTATGAACTCTGGACAGGGTTGTATCTCGGGTGTGGAGTCTCTTTTCAGGGCTCCGATGGTGAGGTTGAGATTTTCAATAATGTATTCTTCATTGAAATTGCCGCTACAGGCAATAATTATAGATTTTGTGCCATAATATTCTTCAATATTTTTAAGGAGGTCATCCTTTCTAAAAGTTGCTAAGTTTTCTTTTCTCCCCAGCACGGATTGCCCCAGCCCGCTTTCTCCCCATATATTTTTGTAAAATAAGTCATGTATGTAATCCTCGGGAGAATCTTCCACCAGATTTATCTCATCAAAAATAATCCCTTTTTCTTTTTCAATTTCATCTTCATGGAATATTGAGTTCAGGAAAATATCGGAGAGAAGTTCCAGGGCTTTTTCAACATGTTCATCAAGAACTTTTATATAAAATGCCGTGCTTTCCCTTGAGGTAAAGGCATTGAGCTCTCCACCGAGAGAATCTATTCCCAGGGCAATATCCCCCACGGTCCTTGTTGATGTCCCTTCAAAAAACATATGCTCGAGAAAGTGAAAAATACCGTTCTTTTTAATTATTTCGTTTCTTGACCCGGCTTTCACCCATATGCCAATACATACCGAGCGTGAATCTTTAGCGGTTTCAACTACTACAGGGATACCATTGTCCAGGGTTATTTTTTTATACATGACGATTAAAGATTCTAAAGTAGTAAGTAGCTAAGGGAAGGATATAGACAAAAGACATTTTGACTACCAACTACTTTGTATTGATTTATCATTTAGATTTAATAAAGATAGAGTAGGGTTTAATTTTTTCCTGGCCTTCAGGGATGAAGGGCTTTTAATTAAGTTACAGATGAAGTTTTTGATTTAAGTTTTTCTGTTTCCTGCTCTCTCAATGCTTCTTTTCTGCTGAGGCGTACTCTGCCCATTTTATCTATCTCAATAACCTTGACAGGAATATTTTCTTCCCCTTCTTTCAGAACGTCGGTAACTTTTGCAATTCTTGTATTATCAATCTGGGAAATATGAAGCAGTCCTTCCGTCCCCGGTAGTATCTCGACAAATGCCCCGAAATCCACTATACGCTTTACCTTTCCCATATAAATCTTTCCAAGCTCTGCTTCAGCAATAATGCCTTCAACAATTTCAATTGCTTTTCGTGCCGACTCCTCATCGATTGATGCAATATTTATGGTGCCTGTATCATCAATGTCTATCTTAACACCCGTCTGTTCGACTATGCCCCTGATTACCTTGCCACCGGGACCAATTACCTCCCTGATTTTATCTGGTTTTATCTTCATGGTAAAGATTCTGGGGGCATGCACTGAAAGACTGTCTCTATGACTTGAAAGTATTTCCTTCATCTTGCCAAGGATATGGAGTCTTCCGTTTTTTGCCTGCTCAAGGGCATTTGCCATAATCTCATTGGTTATGTCGGTTATCTTCACATCCATTTGAAATGCTGTGATACCTTCTTCCGTACCGGTAACTTTAAAATCCATATCTCCCAGATGGTCCTCAAGGCCGAGTATGTCTGTAAGTATGACGGTTTTCTCCCCTTCTTTAATAAGGCCCATTGCAATACCGGCAACCGGCGCCTTTATGGGAACACCAGCATCCATAAGAGCAAGAGTGCCGCCGCAGACAGTGGCCATTGAAGATGAACCATTTGATTCCAGTATGTCGGAGACTATTCTGATTGTATATGGGAACTCAGACTTCTGAGGAAGAATCTCCTTCAGCGCCTTTTCCGCAAGCATGCCATGTCCTATTTCCCTTCGACCCGCGGAACGAAGGAACTTGACCTCTCCCACACTGAACGGCGGGAAATTATAGTGAAGCATAAATGTCTTTTTGGACTCTCCTTCAAGGGCGTCAATCCTCTGTTCGTCATCTGCTGTACCGAGAGTGACTACCACAAGGGCCTGGGTCTCTCCCCTTACAAACAGTGCTGACCCGTGTGTTCTCGGAAGAAACCCGACTTCAGCACTTATCTTTCTAACCTCATCAGGCTTACGGCCGTCTGACCTTACCCTCTTCTCCAGAATCGTATTACGGACAAGGTCTTTTTCTAATTTGTTGAATAAAAAGGCAATATCCTTTGAAATATCATCTTCACCGGTATTCAGCTCGGGAATAACATTTTTCAGGATATCATCAAGAGCGTCCTGTCTCTGTAATTTATCAGGTATAACAACGGCATGCTTTATTTTCTCAAGGGAAAGATTTGAAACAGATTCCATAAGTTTTTCATCTAACTGTGTAGGAGTAACGGTCCTCTTGGTCTTACCGGCTTTAGCCACAAGCTGTTTTTGCAAGTCCACAACCTTTTTTATCTCCTCATGTGCAATATGAAGGGCTTCAAGCAGTACAGTTTCTGTAATCTCAAGCCCGCCACCTTCAACCATCATTACTGCTTTATCTGTACCTGCGACAACAAGGGAGAAATCACACTCTTCTATTTCCTGAAGGTCAGGGTTAATAACAAATGAGTCGTTTAAAATACCTATCCTGACGGCGCCTACAGGACCGTCGAAAGGGATGTTGGATATACAAAGTGCAGCAGACATACCTATAATTCCTAATATGTCTGATATATTTTCATTGCCAAATGACAATACAGAAATGATACCCTGTGTCTCAGAATGAAAACCATCTGGGAAAAGCGGCCTGGTCGGTCTGTCTATCAGGCGGGATGTGAGCACTTCTTTTTCTGTCGGTCTGCCTTCCCTTTTAAAAAAACCTCCGGGGATTTTGCCGGCAGCATATGTCTTTTCCCGATAATCAATCGTGAGGGGGAAAAAATCTATGTCTTCTCTTGCTTCTTTCTTGGCAACGGCTGTTGCCAGGACAATGGAATCGCCATACCTGGCTATTACAGACCCATCAGCCTGTTTTGCAAAAAGTCCTGTTTCAATGGTGAGGGTTTTCCCTTTTACCGCAAGCTCAACTTTTGTCATCTATAACTATTTTCTTATCCCAAGCTGACCGATAATCTTCTCATACCTTTCTTTTTTGATTTTCTTTAGATAGTCTAACAAACTGCGCCTCTGGCCAACAAGCCTTAACAGGCCTCTGCGGGAGTGATAGTCTTTCTTGTGTGTCTGAAAGTGCGATGAAAGTGAGTCCAGTCGCCCGCTTATAATAGCTATCTGAACTTCAGGGGAACCGGAGTCGTTTTCATGTTGCTTGTACTTGTTGATTAGCTCTTTTTTCTTTTCCTTATCTAAAGACACGATAGTACCTTTCGCTGCGTAAAGTATTGTCAAAGGTTAACATAATGGAAGGCTTCCTGTAAACCCTGTTAAAATCTAAGGTTTTAAGTGGCCTTTATTTGTCTATAGCAGGTTTAATTTTTAGTTTTTCTGCTCCGGGACTTGTGCTGTTGAAAGTGTCTTAAGTGTATCTTCATCGATTTCTATTTTGTTGTTTTTTCCCCTTAGACTTTTAATGTATGAGTCAAAAAGAGTTTTCTGCTTTTCAAGGGTAAGCCGTTTTTCAATGGATGCCTTTACCTCTTCAAAATCACGCGCCATGCCTTCTTTTTTGTCTGTGAGCTGTATAATATGCCAGCCAAATTTACTCTTAACTGGCTGGCTTATTTCTTTCAATTTAAGGTTGAAGGCAACTTTTTCAAATTCCGGGACCATTCTGCCCTTGCCAAAGAAACCTAAATCCCCTCCTTTTTCTGCGGTACCTTTATCTTTAGAGAACTTAGATGCAAGATCGGTGAAGCTTTCTTTTTGTTGAATTTTCTTAAAGATGTCCTCTGCCTCATCCTTGGTGTCAACCAGGATGTGACTTGTCCTGACCTCAAGACCTGACATGAATTCGTCCGGATGCCCTTCATAAAAATCTCTCACCTCTTTAGCATCAGCCTTTGTTTTTTCTTCGATTTCTTTTTTTAACAGAGTTGATATAAGGGTCATTTTTTTAAATTCCTCAAGTCTTTTCTGAAATTCTTTGTCTTTGTTAAGACCCTGTTTTTCAGCCTCTTGAAATAAAAGTTCTTCTTTAATAATCTCATCGAGAAAGTTTTTTTTGCCTTCCTCGCTCTGAAACCTTTCCCTTGCCCATTCAGGGAGACGATTGATTCTTTCAATAAAATCTTCTTTTGTTATTTCTGAGTCGTTGACTTTTGCAAGAACAGTACCTGTGGAACTCTCTTTAGGGGTACATCCTGCAGCAAGTATAGCCAAAAATATTATAACAAGCAGTTTTTTCATCGTAATTCTCCTTTTATACGAAATGTTTGGTTTAGTCCAGACAGTTTTTATAACACAATAGATATATTTTTTACAACTGCTCAGGTTTTGTTTCCCCTAACCTGCTATTCCAACAGTGCCTGTTTCCTGGATATCCTTGCACCCATTAACAATGCCTATACCACCGGAGCTGGTGGGGGTATGAGCCCTGACTGTTCAGGAGGGGATTGGTAAGACATTGATGCTCCGGTTTCTTTGACAGCAGCGCCAAATTCAGGCTATACATTTGCAGGTTGGAGCGGCGCATGCAGTGGAGCCAGGTTACAATAGATTCAAACACGTGGTACAGCCTGAGAGTTGTTGTAAGCGGGGATACAGTTACCCTGTATGCGGACGGATTAGAGAAGGTCAGCTATACCTTCCCGGGCGGCATGCCGGTTGGAAATGTCGGACTTGGCGGGCAGAATAATCATGCGCACTTTGATGATTTCAGTGTCACGTATTGAAATGTTCTCAAATAGCAGGAATGGTAAATTGTATCTATGCCCCCAGTTCATTCATAATCTCTTTTAATTCCCGGAAAACTTCATTCCACGTTTTACCTCTCAGGTCTATTTCAAGACCCCCTTCAGGCAGGAATTTAAGAGATTCTTTTCTTTTTTTATAAATTAAAAGGACTTTTTTTGGTGTTACCACTGTCTCAGGGGCAAAGGAAATCTTTATCATGCCCCCGGTGTTCTGTAACCTGGTGATAGCAAGTCTTTTTGCCAGGACTTTTAGTTCCATTATCTGGATTAGCCTAAATGTCTCTTCCGGTAGCGGGCCAAACCTGTCCTTGAGTTCCTCAAGGATTTCTTCGAGATAGCCGCTGTCATTTGCCAGGGCAATTTTTCTATAAAGGCTTAATCTGAGGTCAGGATTTTCAATATAGTTTTCAGGGATAATGGCTTTTGTTCTCAAGTCAAGTACAGGTTCGATTTTAGGTATGACTTTTTCTCCCTTGAGTTCTGCTACTGCCTGCTCGAGCATTTCTACATAGAGGTCAAAACCAATTGCCACAATGTGACCTGACTGTTCGGAACCGAGTAAATTTCCTGCACCTCTGATCCCAAGGTCTCTTAGGGCAAGCCGGAAGCCTGCACCAAGATAGCTTAACTCCTTAATTGCCTGTAATTTTCCCCTCGCTTCTTCAGTGATGATATCTTCTCCCGGGATGAGAAAATAGGCATATGCCCTGACATGAGAACGCCCTACCCGGCCTCTTAGCTGGTATAAATCTGCAAGGCCGAATTTGTCAGCACGGTTGATTATTATTGTGTTGGCACTTGGTATGTCAAGGCCGGAGCCGATAATAGCAGTTGATACTAGGATATTAATTTCCTTTCTGAAAAACGACCTCATAACCTGCTCAAGCTCTTTTTCTTTCATCTGTCCGTGGGCTATGGCTATCTTGCCCTGGGGCAGAAGGTCTCTCAGGAAATCTGCTATGATGTAGATATCCTTAATACGGTTATGCACGAAGAATGCCTGCCCGTCCCTTTCCAGTTCTTTTTTAAGTACGTCCTTGATAATCCCGGGATTGAATCTTGCAACAAAGCTCTTTACCGAAAGCCTGTCTTCAGGCGGGGTTTCTATCACACTCATTGACCTTATGCCGGCAAGTGCCATATGAAGTGTTCTTGGAATCGGTGTTGCAGACAGTGTAAGCACGTCCACATTGGGTTTAAATGCTTTTATTTTTTCCTTATGTGTTACTCCGAATTTATGCTCTTCGTCTATTACCAGAAGCCCGAGGTTGTAAAAATCAATATCCCTGCCAAGCAGCCTGTGGGTACCAATAATGATATCTATATCTCCCGCTGAAAGTGCCTTAAGGGTTTGTTTCTGCTCGGCCCTGCTTTTAAAGCGGCTGAGAAAATCAATCTTTATTGGAAAGGCTGAAAACCTTGAGGTAAAGGTAGCATAGTGCTGTTCCGCAAGAATTGTTGTCGGCACGAGGACAGCGGCCTGTTTTGAATCATAAACTGCCTTAAAACATGCTCTCATAATCACCTCTGTTTTTCCGTATCCAACGTCTCCGCATAAAAGCCTGTCCATGGGAATCGGGCTTTCCATGTCGCGTTTTATCTCGGTTATTGCAGTTAGCTGGTCAGGGGTTTCTTCATACAGAAAAAACCCGTTAAATTCATTGTGAAGTTCTGTATCGCCTGAAAAGGCATGACCCTTTGTTGTAGAGCGTCTGGCATAAAGTGCTAAAAGCCTCTCTGCCATGTCCCTTATCTTCTGTTTGACTTTTTGTCTGGTTTTTTGCCAGGTTTTCCCGCCGAGCTTATCTATTTTAGGTTTGGCACCTTCAGGGGCATGGTATTTTTGAACATTATTAATGCGTTCGAGAGGCACATACAGCTTATCGCCGTTTAGGTACTCTATAACCATGAAAGAACCTTCATAGTCTTCTATTAGCTGTTTTTTTATTCCGAGATACCTGCCTATACCATGTTCTGTATGAACTAAATAATCGCCCTCTTTAAAATCCTCTATCGAGGATATAAGTCTTGATACCTTTGATTTTTTTATTGGCCTGAAAGCCGGTTTTTCTCCAAAGATATCTTTTTCTGTAAGTACGATGTTGTTGTGATATATAAATCCCCTGCTTGCCTCTCCTGAAGTAATTACAGGGCTGCTGTTATATTTGATGGCAAGTTCGCTGCTTATGATAGGAGTGTCTAAGTCCCCTTCGAGGAATAAGTCTCTCAGTCTTCTCGCCTGACCCTCAGATGGACATACCATTAAAATGAAATATTTCTCCTTGAGTGCTTTTACTCTTTTAACAAAATCGTCCATAGCCCTTCTCTCTTCACGTAAAAGGCCAAATCCTCCTGTCCCGCTGACATTGCAATCAAAACCCTCTCCTTTTAAAGGAAGAGAGGTTAGATAACAGGTTTCTTTATTCTTGAGAAGGGATATCTTTTCCGGATGCTTTTTTTTGATGTCATCCGACTCGTTTAATATGAGAGTGTTATTACCAAGCAGGTCAATAAGATTTGGTCCCTGCTCTGGTTCTGAGGCCGGGCCGACAGATATTTCTTTTAGTTCCTCTACAGTTCTCTGCGTATCAGTATCGAATAACCTTAAAGACTCAATCTCATCCCCGAAAAATTCTATTCTTACAGGGAAGTCTCCTTCAGGCGGGAATACATCGATGATACCTCCCCTTACACTTAGTTCCCCCTGTCCTGAAACAATTGAAACCGGTTGATAGCCGTAGCTTTTAAGGGTCTCAATAATAAAATCCCTTCCGGAAGCAGCATTTTTTACCACCTTTAACATTGGAAATTTATCTATCTGCCATATCGGGGAAAAGGCTGCATCAACAGATGCGATAACCAGGGCATTATTAAGGCTATAAAGGTTCCTGAGATTTTTTAGACGTAGAGGGTCGCCCTTGGGCGGTATGAGAACGGGTTTTTCAAGACCCAGTGATTTTGACCAGAAGACCGCATCAGAATAAAAATTACCGGCTGAATCTTCAGAGTGGCACAGAAGTAAACAGGATTCCTGAACCATTGAGAAAAATAAAGCTTTTGATGAACCGGAGAGGGAAGTGAACGTTCTTGTTTTTTTCTCTTTGATGGAATTGACGGCTTTTTTAAAGATGGAGAGATCAAGTGGCACGGCTAATGATTAAGATCCGGAATAAACTATTCAGGTAACTGTTTGAAATTATTTTTTAAGGTTTAACCCCGTTTGAATGTCCCGCGTGAGCCTGCCTGCCGGCAGGCTTTCCCGTTGTTAGAAGGGCGAAAGCCTTCTAACGGGGTAAACTTGAGATATTTACAAGATGGTAACAAGTATATCATTTAGCCTCCCTAAAGACAAGAAGTTCAGCAATCCCGGTACATTTAGAATATATGTGGATTGACCTGCCTGACTGTAACATTTATAATATCTTTTCATATGTTATACAGCCTCCTCTTATAAAACTCGAAAAAGGGTGACCGCAATAATCATTAAAAAGACATATATCTTAATATTCCTTTGTGGGTGGTTTTAGTTGATTTTAAAGGTGTGCGCGGGGCATTAATGATGTATAACTTCCTTACAAATGGCTTATTTTAAGACATAAATATAAAACCTGATATAAGAAAGGAGAAAGCAGGAAATGAAAAGATGCATTGTAGTACTTGTCGCACTGTCGTTTTTTCTGTGTTCTGTTTCATCGGCAGTGGCAGCAAAGTCCATTTATGACCAGGTCAAGGAAAATGGGGTTGTGAAGATTGGCCATGGTATTGATGTACCGCCCTTGAGCGTGATTAATCCCAAAACCGGGGAACTGGAGGGTTTTGAAATTGATTTCGCTAAGGCCATGACCAAGAGGATAGGCGAGATAATGGGTAAAGAGCTCAAGATGGAGAAAGTGGTTGTCAATAACAAGACAAGGATAGCATTCCTTGCCAACAGGAGAATCGACCTCACCATCAAAAGCATGAGTCATACCAGGAGCCGTGACGAGCAGATTGACTATGCAGAGCCGCCGTATTTATGGAGCGGTAAAATCTTCTACGCAAAAAAAGGAAGATTTAAAACTCCCATGGATATTTGCGGGAAGAGGATAGCTGTTGTTCAGGGTTCAAACGCTTATCTAGCGGGACAGGATTATCTGAAGGATCTCGGGTGCAACAAAAAATTTCAATTAATTTCATTTCAGAGCAATGCAGAATGTTTTATGGCTTTAAAGCAGGGTAAAGTAGATGCATACATCCAGGACACACCAATTATTGCAGGTGTTGCAGGAGCAGAAGGTGTTGACTACGAACCCGTAGGCCCTATCTTCAGCCCCGGACTCTATGGCATCGGAGTTCCGCCAAACGACAGCAAGTGGAGGGATACCATAAGCTTTGCCCTTCAGGACCTCCTCTCAAACGGGACTTACGAAGAGATATATCAGAAGTGGTTTGGTCCAAAAGGGATAGCCCCGTTGCCAATCAATGCCAGACCGAGACTTCCTGAAGACATATTCGGCAATAGGAATCAGTTTGTCTGGCCTCGATAATTAAAAATAATAAAATGGGGATACTTTTTAGTATCCCCATTTTATTATTCAGAATAAGTACGGGCTTAAAAACATTAGCTACTTAAAGCTTTTTAATTTTTTTAATTATCTGGCTTGTTGATACCCCTTCTACAAAAGGGATTGTATGCACCTTTCCTACTATATCCCTTCCAACAATGTCTTCTTCTTTCCAGTCAGAGCCCTTGACAAGGATATCGGGTTTTATCTCTTTAATGAGCTCATACGGGGTTTCTTCATGAAAAAGCGTGATGTAATCAACCATATATAACGCAGAAAGAACCTCTGCCCTCTGTTTCTCAGGGATTATCGGCCTGCCTGATTTTATTTTTGATACTGAACTGTCCGAATTTAATCCGATAATGAGGATATCCCCCAGGTTCTTTGCCTCTTTAAGATAGCTGATATGGCCAGCGTGAATGATATCAAAACAACCGTTGGTAAACACAACCTTTTTCCCCTTGCTTTTGAGCGAGGAAATGATATTTTTGAGTTTTCCTTTATCAACAATCTTTTCCATGCTTACAAATATAAATAATACAAATTTGAACAATAATGGAATTCTAATTAAAAATCAAGCGGGCTTCTCGCCTCTTTAGTTGTAATGCTTTTTACAGTGTGAGTATATATCATTGTTGTCCTTACATCACTATGCCCAAGCAGTTCCTGAATCGTGCGGATGTCATAATTAGCCTGCAATAAATGGCTTGCAAAGCTGTGGCGGAACGTATGAGCAGATACACGTTTAAGCATCTTCGCCTTTCTAACCGCAGACCTGATAGCACTGCTCACATGTGTACTATGAAGGTGATATCTTCTGTATTCCTTTGTTTTAGGTACAAACGTCAATGTCTTTGCAGGGAAGAACCACTGCCAGATAAGCTCCCTGGAGGCGTTTTTGTATTTTTTATCCAGCAGGCCAATCATAAAAGCCCCTGCATATCCTGTCTTTAAATCCGCCTGATGTAGTTCAACCACATTGTCCAGATGTTTTTTTAAGTCCGGCATAATTGTCTGTGGAAGCGGAACAGTCCTGTCTTTTTTACCTTTTCCATCATGCACTGTTAATATTCCGGCATCGAAGTTAAAGTTATGTATCCTAAGGTTCAGGCACTCAAAAAGCCGTAGTCCACACCCATAGAGGAGTTTAGCAACCAGATCATACGGGTATGAAAGGTTTTTTATAACAGAATCAACCTCTGCCCTGGATAAAACAACCGGGATATAACGGCTTTTTTTGGCCCGTACCGTATCAGTATGATCTCCAAAATCCTTCTTGAGTACATGTCGGTAGAAGAAAAGCAGTGCATTAAAGGCCTGGTTCTGGGTCGAGGCTGAAACCTTTTTTTTGATTGCCAGATAAGCAAGAAATTTCTTAACATCGATAGGGGTCAAAGACCGGGGGTCTTTGCTTTCAGTAAAAGAGTAGAACTTTCTTACCCAGTTCGCATAGGTTTTTAAAGTGCTTGGTGAATAATGACGTATTTTTATTTCTTCATAGAGATTAACCATGGCCTTTTTCCAGATCGGACCGGCAAGCTCATAGCCCTTTTTTGTGACTGGCATTAAAGCCTGGGCACCAGTCCTCAGCATTTGGTGATAAAGAGATACAGCAAGAGAAGCCTGTTTCTGCTGCTGAGCAGTCTGCCGTTTCCCCTCTAACTTATTGATAAATTGAGGTACATTTGACACTTCCGAGGGGTTAAAATGGTATTTATTGCAGAAATCCAGATAGTACCGAAGCCATTTTTTGTAATGATATTGATAGGTTGGAGGGATTTTACTCTCTTTCAAAAGAGCGTCGTAAAGAACCCTCAGATCAGAAGGTATATTGATCATGAAGAATTATACTAATTTCTTAATAACATTACAATTGTAATGTTATTAAGTTAGAAAACCATTAATTTCACTGAATTACTAGTCAGTTTTATGTTGATTATAGCAGTTATTTCTGATATAACAGAGAAAAACTAGATAATCACTGGTTCCCCCCTCGCGATGCGAGGGGGGAACGCGGAACTAAGCCGTACGTGACTGTTTCTTACCCCTCGGCGCGAGGGGAGAACCAGTCACTGAAGATCGATGCCCTTCGGGCGCGACTTAGTTCCGCG